>Ga0116149_1001067_pt1 | contig 34433 bp, 26 predicted proteins | sample AD_UKC057_MetaG_FD_89787 | JGI IMG/M metagenome (GOLD analysis project Ga0116149, IMG submission 89787) | Active sludge microbial communities of municipal wastewater-treating anaerobic digesters from USA - AD_UKC057_MetaG | ecosystem: Engineered > Bioreactor > Anaerobic > Digestate | place: USA...
CGTTACCTGATTCGTTTTATAAAACAGGTAATGAACAAGTAACGAAACCCCATTGTAAGCTGTTGATTTTACCCAGTTGGTCTGAAAACAAAAAAGCCTGAATTCATTGAATTTCAGGCTTTTACGTTGTTTTGCTTTTCAGCTCAGCAGTCCGACGGGGAATCGAACCCCGGTTACCAGAATGAAAATCTGACGTCCTAACCCCTAGACGACCGGACCGTGTACCCATGTCTAATTAGGGACTGCAAAAATAAATCAGGTTTTTTAATTTTGCAATAGCTAAAAAAAATATTTTTACCGCCAGCGTAACCACAAATCTCAAACTTAATTTAGATGTTTTTTGAATAGAATTTTTTGTACCTTTGGTATGTATTGAAATCTCTACAGTATGAAATACGCTTTTATTAGTTTCCTTTTGTTCCTCGCTCTATGTTCAAATGCTCAAAATTGGGAATATTATTTTGATGCATCTAACGTAACATATTCAATTTACTATGACGATGCAAAGATTTTTCTCGGAACAGAATATGGTATTGCGGTTTTTGATACTACAGGAAATAACTTATGGAACCATTTTACCGATTGCGCAGTTTTGTCGATTTGCAAAGACCAGTCAGGTGCCTATTGGTTTTCGCTGTATGGCGACGGTTTGTTGCGGTATCGGAATGAAGTATGGACACACTTTACACAGGAAGACGGGTTGCACAACAATTACTGTATAAGTATAGACGCTTCCGGCAGTACCGAAATTTGGGCGGCGCATCCACGTGTTCAATCAGCTGAGCCCGGTTTCAGTCGTTATTTCGGGGGTCAATGGTACAATTTCACGCATCTTGATAATTATTATTGGGAGGATGCCTATTGGGTTTTAAGCGATAACAATGATACACACTGGCTGGTAGCGAAGGACTTAACGGGTAACTTATCATTTATCCGATATCGCGACTATGACTACGAATTGCATAATCAAAACACCGATAGCGCCTGCGATATTAACTGTGTTCATGCTGCAGTTATTGACAATGATAATGGCTTATGGTTTGGTGGTTGCATTGGTCATTTGGTGAGTTTCGATGGGGAACAATGGTATAACCATCAAAATCCGGTTTTGGGTTCACGTTCGGTTTCTGGTTTGGGCTGCGATATTCAAAACAATGTCTGGGTTGCTGCGCAAAATGCATTATTGTGTAATAGCATGGGGCAATGGACAGAGTACTCCGATCCACAAAAAAATTACTATATAAACCAGTTGGCCTGCGATAATCGGGGTGCCGTTTGGTATGGCTTTAACTTCAACTCCTTGGATTCGATAGGCCGAAAAGGTGGTTTGGCTTGTTTTTTCAATGGCTCTTTTAATTACTTTTTTGCAAGAACGTACTCAGGTCTTAATTTCCCGTTTTGTGCCACCAACGATGAAGTGTATGTAAGAGCAACCAATGGTTTGTCGGTACTCGACGAAAGCGGCTGGAATAATTATAACTATGAATCAATCCTTCAGGGAAGGTCTGTTTACTGTATGGAAGCCGATAGTACCGGAAATGTCTGGATGGGTTCCTTTGGACTTTTTCTATTGGGAAATATGGAATTGACCTATTTTGAAGAACTGGCCGGTGAACCAGTGGGCTTGGTCAGAGATATTCGTTGTTGGGGCAATGTGTTGTGGGTGTTAACTTATACGGGATTGTTTCAGCACGTAGGCAATCAGTGGAACTATTATTCTAACAGTTTGGGATTTTCGAAAATTTGGCCTAAATCGGAAAGTGAATGCTGGTTGAGCACACGAGAAGAGCTGTATTCATTTTCGGAAGCTGTGTTTACAAATATTCTTGAAACACCGGGCTCTCCCGACATTTACAGTATCAATGCAGTAGCATTCTCCGGAAATCAGATTTGGGTGGCTACGGGCAATAAGGGTATTTATATTTTTAATAATGAGGAATGGTTGCTCCAGAACACCGAAACGGGTTTGCCAACCAATAATATCAGTTATTTATTCTGTGACCCCGCAACCGGCTTACTGTGGCTCTCAACCAATATAGGCACATTTGTTACCGATGGCAACGAATATGTATTTATGCATCCCTACAGCGGAGACACTAACAAAGGTAAATTTGTATTTACGCCAAAAGCCATCTGGCAAAGTGGTGGTCGCTATATTGCCCGCCTCGGTCGCAATGTGTCATCATCAGAAATACTCAGTAGCCTGAATACTTTTGTTTGCTATCCCAATCCGGCCAACGAAACACTATATATTGAAGTAAACAATCCGGGTTATCGTGGCGACATCAACCTGTGCGACGCGATGGGGCGAATTATCTGCACATTCCCATATAAAGGAAGCCGATTAAGTTTGCCCGTTGCAAACCTTACTCAGGGAATGTACCTTATTATGGCTCAGGGCATGCCGGTAAAGAAAATACTGATTACCCGGTGATGAGAATTCATGAATTTTAACTAAATCATTTATTTTGTATCTTTGATAGATAATATTAATACTTGTAAGATGAAAAGACTTTTTTCATTGATATTACTTTTAGCGGTAATTTCTCAAGTAATTGCACAGAAATGGGAATATTTTGTTAATGCAGCGCAAGATTCCTATTCTTTATTTGTAGATAATGATTTGATTTATGTTGGAATGAAAAGTGGTGTGGCTGTATTCGATACTACAGGAAGAAACTTTGATTTTATTTATACGAATACGGAAGTGACCTCAATAGCAAAAGATAAATACGGATGGATGTGGTTTGCGGCAGAGTCGGAAGTAATGCGCTACAAAAATGGTCAGATGACAGCAATTACAACCGAACAGGGACTGATGAACAATTTTGCATTGCATGTGGCTGCTTCCGCGTCGGGCAATGTATGGCTTACTTTACCCTCACATAGCGGTTTTCCCGGTGGGTATGCTGTAAATATTGGCGGTCAATGGGTAAATATTACCACGATTAACAACAGCCCCATTGTAGATCCGGTAAAAGTATTGATGGATAAGCATGATGATGTTTGGCTTATTAGTTATGATGGATTTTATTTCTACGACGGGTTTAACTACACGTTACACAACTATTACACTGATACAACCTGCTATATAACCAATTGTATTTATGGTACAGAAGTAGATTCGATGAATCATCTGTGGATTACCGATTACAATGGTAGGATAATCCGGTTTGACGGTGAAATCTGGCACGAAGAAGCCCAGGCATACAACGGTGAGATTTCGGGAATCAGCGACATGTGCCTCGACAATAACGAAACTCTTTGGATGTCTACCCTGTTTTCGTTGTATTATCATTCTGATGGCCAGTGGAATTGCCTGACGGGAAGCGAAGACCCTGATCATAACTTTGCAATACATGGTCTGTCGTTTGACCCATCGAATACCCTGTGGACATTTAGGAAAATTTCGGAACCAGATTCCTTGAATAGACAATTTTGTTTAAGTCGCTTTCGTGACGGAGGTTTTGAAAACTATTTCATGGAAGGATTTCTGGGTAACCCAATAGATTTTGGGATTACCCAAAATCAGTTATGGTTACTTGGTTATTATGGTGTTTCGGTATTCAGCGATTCTGTGTGGACGCATTATCCCGGGTTGCCTCACCATGAAAACTCTAACCCGAGGTGTTTGGAAACTGATGATTCGGGAAATGTTTATATCGGTTCCCTTGGCTATTTTCATTTCAATGGAGTTGAATTTGTGTATCATGATGAAATCAACGGGCAGGAAATAGGAATCGTTAAAAATATTGTGTGCCAAAATTCTAAAATCTGGATATTATCGGCCAAAGGCTTGTTTTATTTTGATGGTGTTAGTTGGCAATTTACCCCGATTGACAATATTTCGATTAAAAATATTTATGTAAATCCGGATCGTCAAAACGAGTGCTTTCTGTTCGGACCCCATGAAATATATCATGTTGTGAATGGAAACATAACTGATTATATCACCGAAACTGGTTTTCCTTCTACTTCTAGCATTATTTCTATCGTATATCACGAAGAACAACTTTGGGTAGCTACCTTGTCTGACGGTTTGTTTATTTATTATGACGGCCAATGGATGGAAAAAAGCACAGACTTTGATTCGATGTACTCAATGGAAAAAGACCCTTATACAGGCCTGATATGGTTTATTACCCGCACAGGAACCTATGTTACCGATGGTAACGAGTATGTATGGATGCAGCCTTCCTATGGCAGTACATTCGGTTATGAAGAACTTGGCAGCTTCATTTTTACTCCTGAAGAAATCTGGCAAAAAGGCCGGAATCAGATAGCCCGCCTTCAGCGTTATCAGGCTTCTGTCGAACAGTTGCAAAACCATTCATCCATGCTGTGCTATCCCAATCCGGCCAACGAAACACTATATATTGAAGTAAACAATCCGGGTTATCGTGGCGACATCAACCTGTGCGACGCGATGGGGCGAATTATCTGCACATTCCCATATCAGGAAACCGGGTTAAGTTTGCCCGTTGCAAACCTTTTTCCGGGAATGTACCTGATTATGGCTCAGGGCATGCCGGTAAAGAAAATACTGATTACCCGTTGATGAGAATTCATGTAGCGAAGATTGTCCTACCCTCTCCCTCTCTCCATGCTCACACTCACGCCTGCAATGGGTCCGCCCATGGCCGGGTTGATTTTTCGCACGCGTATGCCGGCCAGTTGTAACCCGTCGAACCGTTCGAACAGAGCATCCAGACAATGCGAGGCCAGGGCTTCCAGCAGGTTGTACTGCCCTTCTTCGAATACACGCCGGATACAGACGTAAGCTTCCTGGTAATTCAGAGCGTCGGCAATGTTATCGGAGGTTGCAGCCGGACAGGTGTCGGTATCCATCCACACATCAGCCAGAAAACGGGTTCCACTTTCTTTTTCTTCGGCATAGTGGCCGTGGCAGGCAAAAAACTCCATGCCCTCGAGCGTTATTCTTCCCATATTAACTCCACATTTTGGTGCGCAAGATAATACTAAAAACGCTTCCTTTTCCCGGCTCCGATTCAATCAGCAACTCTCCGTGGTTTAGTTGGGTGAACTCTTTCACAATCAACAGACCCAGACCGGAACCTTTTTCGTCGGCAGTTCCGCGGGTGCTGATGTTTCCGAGGCCTTCGCGCAGTTTCTTTAGTGTGCCGGCTTCAATGCCAACACCACTGTCTTTTACCGAAATCATTACTTTTCCATCGGGGGCAGGGCTTATCAAACGACTGCTGATTGTGATTTCAGAATCCGGATAAGAGAACTTCAGGGCATTGTTAATCAGGTTGTTAATCACAAGAAGCAGCACAAAGCGGTCGGCAAATACCACCGAATCGTCGCAATCGGATGTTATTTTGATTTTTTTCGATTCCGAAATGCCATGAAACGACTGTATGCTTTCCGATATCAAACCGTCAACTGCTACAAAAACCGGGTTTAATTTAACGCCGCCCAGTTCCTTTTTACCCCAGATTAATAAATTCTCTAATAAATGCAGAGCCGAGGTGGATGAGTTGATGATATAATTCAGTTTTTTCCGGCGTTCATCGTTATCGCATTCCTCCCAGAGTACTTCGGAATACAGATTGATAACACTAAGCGGACTCCGTAAATCGTGACCGATAATACTGAACAGTTTATCTTTTGTTTTTACAACATGTTCCAGTTCGTTTTTGCTTTGCTGCAACGATTTGTTTTTATGCTCAAGCATAACGGTGCGTTGGTGTACTCGCTCCTCAAGGCTTTGATTTGCTGCAGCCAGTTCGTCGGCCATTTCTTCCTGTTTTTTCAAAAGACTGGCCTGTCGTTTGGCCAATAAAGCAATCTGCGATGTTACAAACAGAAATATACTGATTAAAGTAAAGAGCATGTGCAACTCGGGGTGTGAACCACGATAGAGCAGCTCAAGAATCGAAAACACAATAAATAGCAGATAGGCAAACAAAAACAAGGGTGCAATGTGTTTGCGCAGAAACAACCTGACACAAATTACAATCAGCCCGTATAACGAAACACCCACCAGAAAATATTGATTGTAATACACGAGTAACGATAAATCATAGAGGTGGGTAAAAAAGCCTGCTCCTCCTGCCAACGCAAGAATTACAGCAATGATAATATTAGGAATTTTCAGCCTTGGAGTAGGATACAGCGTAAAATAGTACCCAAAAATTGCCATGGCCATAAGGTTCTGCGAAAAGAAATTGAAGCGTACGGCATTGCTGAACGATAAGTGGACCCATCCATAAATCAGGGCATCATTATGAAACAGAATTCGTGCGGCAACAATGGCGAGCAGTACCGCAAAATAAAATTGCGGTTTATCCTGAAGGCGGAAAACGAACAGGAGTAAAAACACCAGCGAAGTGGCCAGCAACAGATTTATGCTGAATATGTCGGACACCAGATGTTGATATTCCATCCTCCGAATCCGGGTTTCGGTGCCAATGCTTACCATCCCGGTAATTCCTCCGGTCTGGTGATGGAAATTCGAGACCTGAATGGTTATGTGAATGGTATCGGATTCGTTATTGAAATAATAATACCGGGTAATTACCATTGGTTGGGACGAGGCGGCATTTGTCCCTGGAACGCCATTTTCGAATACCAGATCGTTGTTTACAAAAATCTTCGAGGCTGTGTGGATATGGTCGAAACGTATGCCCAATGCAATTTTTGGTGCTTTCAGGGCGATATGGTAGGTGCCGAACCCGATACCGAATTTCGCAGACCGAACCAGCGAAAACGATTTTCCCCACAACTCCGGCAATGTACGTGCAATGGGTTTAAACCGGTAGCTGTGTATCATCGAAGGCTCAAGAAATACCGTATCGTAGTATTCCCAGCCTTCGGCAAGATTCAACTTTTCGGGTTTTCCGTTGGCAAGAGCTGTGATATCGCAAGCCTTGTGCAACGAAGGCTGAACGCGCATAGCCCCTGCTTCCTGACTGAAAACCAACCAGAAACACATTAGCCCCGATAAAGCCCAAATCTTCATATAGAATTAAACGAATAAAATTAAATGAATTTCGGCTATTCCGCAAATAAATTAAGTGTTATTTTTGCCTGATTAACATTATTGTAGCATTATGTCGCCCGAAAACACATCGTTGAATTTTATTGAGCAGATTGTTGATGAGGATCTGAAGTCAGGAAAACACAGCAGTATTATCACGAGGTTTCCCCCGGAACCCAATGGCTATCTGCACATTGGCCACGCCAAATCAATCTGTCTGAACTTCGGGTTGAAGCGAGATTTTAATGGAAAAACCAACCTCCGTTTCGACGATACAAACCCCACTGCCGAAGATGTGGAATATGTGAACAGTATCATGGAAGATGTTCGCTGGCTGGGTTTCGAATGGGATAAGCTTTTTTATGCTTCCGATTATTTTGGTCAGCTCTACGACTGGGCCGTTCAACTTATTCAGCAAGGCAAAGCCTACGTTGATGAGCAAACACCCGACGAAATAAGCAGGCAACGCACAAACCCGACTGAACCGGGTATTGAAAGCCCCTTCAGAAATCGGCCTGTTGCCGAAAACCTGGCCATGTTCGAACGCATGAAAAACGGAGAGTTCGAAAACGGGAGTATGGTGCTCAGGGCAAAAATCGACATGAACTCGCCCAACATGCACATGCGCGACCCCATAATGTATCGTATCCTGAAGCAGCACCATCACCGCACAGGAGATGCATGGTGCATATACCCGATGTATGATTATGCCCACGGCCAGAGCGATTACATCGAAGGAATCACCCACAGTATCTGTACCCTCGAATTCGAAGTGCACCGACCGCTGTACGACTGGTTTCTCGATCAGATTATCGAAGGAAGCTATCGCCCGCGACAAATCGAATTTGCAAGGCTCAACCTGTCGTATACCGTTATGAGTAAGCGAAAACTGCTCGAATTGGTTAAAGGCGCGTATGTAAACGGTTGGGACGACCCACGCCTGCCCACCATCAGCGGATTGCGCCGCAGAGGCTATACACCCGAATCGATTCGCAACTTTGCCGAACGCATCGGAGTAGCTAAACGCGAAAATGTAATTGATGTTGGCTTGCTCGAATATTGTGTGCGCGAAGACCTCAACAAAAAAGCACGCAGGTTCATGGCCGTGCTCGATCCGGTAAAAGTGGTAATTACCAATTATCCCGACAACCAAATCGAACCACTCGAAGCGGTCAATAACCCCGAAGAACCCGAAGCCGGAACACGAATCGTTGAGTTTGGCCGCGAAATATGGATTGAACACGACGATTTTCAGGAAATTCCCCATAAAGATTTCTTCAGGTTAAGTCCCGGAAAAGAAGTGCGTTTGCGCTATGCATACTTCCTGAAATGCGAATCGGTGATTAAAAACGATGACGGTAGCATAAATACAATTTTGTGTACCTACGACCCCGAAAGCAAAGGCGGAAAATCGCCTGACGGACGAAAAGTGAAAAGTACAATTCACTGGGTTTCGGCAGCTCATGCCCGCGACATAGAGGTACGCCTTTACGACCGCTTGTTCTCGGTTCCCAATCCCGATGATGTTCCCGAAGGTGGCGATTTCAAAGATTTTCTTAATCCGGATTCACTTACTGTGATTCGTGCCAAGGCTGAAACAGCCATTGCCGAAGTACAGGTATCCGACAAAATACAATTTGAACGCAAAGGATATTTCTGCTGCGACCCCGATTCAAGTAACCAATTGCAGGTATTCAACCGGGTTGTCGATTTAAAAGATACCTGGGCTAAACTGGCGTCAAAATAAAAATACTATGAAAAAAATCGCATTGTTTCCGGGCTCTTTCGACCCTTTTACTGTGGGTCACGAATCCATTGTGAAACGGGCGCTTCCCTTGTTCGACACAATTATTATCGGTATTGGCGTTAACGAGGCAAAACACGATTTTTTCCCCCTGCTGTCGCGTGTTGAATGGGTAAAAAGTGTTTTTGCCGAAGATCCGTCGGTGCAGGTTACCACCTATTCTGGTCTTACCATAGAGTTTTGTAAAAAAATCGGAGCGCAATATCTCATCAGGGGTTTACGTACATCGGCTGATTTCGAATTCGAAAGGGCCGTGGGTCAGGTAAACAAAGTTCTTGACAACAGGGTAGAAACTATTTTTCTGCTGACCCGTCCCGAGCACAGCTTTATCTCATCGTCGATAGTTCGCGATGTTTACAAAAACGGGGGCGACATCAGGTCATTTATCCCTGTCGCCATGCACGGTAAGTTGTAAAAACACGGAATTAATACCCATTTTGCTTTTCGATAAGCAAAATCAGACTGTGAATTATTTTGATGTGAATTTCCTGAATTCTGTCGGCATACCCGTTCCACGGAACCCTGATTTCGATGTCGCACAGAGGTCCGATTTTTCCGCCATCCTTTCCGGTAAGACCCACAACTTTCATTCCCCGGCAATGTGCTGCCCTGATGGCAAACAAAACATTTTCGGAGTTTCCGCTGGTGCTGATGGCCAGCAACACATCGCCCGGTTTACCCACCGCTTCGATGTACCGTGAAAAAACATGCGAAAACCCATAATCGTTACCGACACAGCTTAAATGACCAGGGTCCGAAATGGCAGTCGCAGCCAGCCCGGGTCGATCGTCGCGGAAACGGCCGCTCAGTTCCTCGGCAAAATGCATGGCATCGCACATGCTGCCCCCATTGCCACAACTGATAATTTTTTTATCCGATTTCAATGCCTCCGTCATCAGTGTGGCGGCTTGTTCGATACGGTCGAAATTGCCGGCGCCCTCAATAAAAGCCTGCAAAACCGAAAGGGCTTCGTTGAACTGGGTTTTTATCATAACCTGAATATTTGTAAAAACTTCCCAAATGTAATGATTTTCCCGCGAAATATTCCGATGCATATTTAAGCCTGCTTTTGAGGCTTTTGCAGGAAATGATTCTGATTGTTGCGAAAATTGTGTTTTACAGTTTGATTTTCAAAATATTAATTATCTTTGCCGTCCGGTTCGAGAAACCGGTTTAGTAACGTTTAATTAAACTGATAAAAAATGGCATTAAAAATCAGACTTGCACGACATGGTAGAAAAAGCTTTGCTTACTATCACATTGTTGTTGCCGACAGCAGATCGCCACGCGATGGCAGATTTGTAGAACGTATCGGATCTTACAATCCGAATACCAATCCCGCAACCATAGACCTTGATTTCGACAAGGCATTAACCTGGTTGCAAAACGGGGCTCAGCCCTCCGACACCTGCAGGCTCATCTTATCCTACAAGGGTGTGATGATGAAAAAACACCTCCTCGAAGGAGTTACCAAAGGTGCTTTCGATGCAAACGAAGCCGAACTGCGCTTCGAAAAGTGGATGAAAGAAAAGGCTGCCAAAGTAGCTGCCAAAGTTGACCGTTTATCGTCGGAAAAGAACGCCGAAGAAAAACAAAAACATGCAGCTGAGGTAAAAGTTAAAGAAGAGCGCGCACAGGCACTTGCCCGTAAGTATGCCGAAGAAGCTGCCGCCCAAAAAGCTGCTGAAGAAGCCGCCGAAGCTGCTGCTGAAGAAGCAGTTGAAGCTGTTGCCGAAGAATCGGCCGAAGCCGCTGAAGAAAAAGCCCCCGAAAACGAATAATTGCGTTTTCGCGATGATCGACATCGGGTTGTGCCGGCTTGTTGGCGTTGCAGCCAAACCTTTGGGTAACAAAGGCAAGCTTCAGATAAAACTCGACGAAAATTGTAACACCGGATTGCTGAACAAATGCAATTCGGTGTTCCTTTTTATCGACGGTCTGCTCGTTCCTTTTAGGATCGACGAAATCGAAGTACTTTCGAAGACTGCCATGCTGCAACTCAGTACAATCGACACAGTCGAAAAAGCCCTGAAACTGCGGGATTGCAAGGTATATATGTCTGTACAAAATTCGAAACGGTCATCTTCGCGAAAATCTTCCGGTCAATCCGACCTGATTGGCTTTGCCGTATACGACAAAAATGCGGGTTTTGTTGGCCATATTACCGGGTTTAACCTGATTCCCGAAAACCCCCTTTTCGAAATCGACAACAACGGAACCCAGATACTGGTGCCGGCTCACGACGATTTTATTGAAGCCGTCGATGACCAAAATTCAATGATTTTAATCAATATGCCCGAAGGTTTTTTTGATATTTTCTAACATCGGCAAACTCTTCAAAAATTATTATTTTTGTACCCTGTATAATCGTTCAAGAATCATGGAAAACACAGCAAAAAAAGAACGGACAACCAAAGTCCTTATCGCATTGATTGCAATTTTAGTTGTAGGAATTGGTTTTCTTACCTGGATGGTAATTGACCTGAAAAATCAAAATCAGAATCTGACGCAAAAAACAGTAATTGTTACCAACGAGAAAGAACTCGTAAAGCTTGAACTGACTAACCTGCTCGAAGATTACGAAGACCTGAGTACCAACAACGACAGTTTGAATGGGGAACTCGAAAAAGAGAAGGCCCGCATAAAGCAACTCATTGGCGAAATCGAAAACATGAAGAGTATCAGTGCTTCGCAAATGACTAAATACAAAAAAGAGCTTGAAACACTGCGCGACATCATGAAGCATTATGTCTATCAGATTGACTCTCTCAACACGTTGAATCAAACCCTAATGGCCGAAAACGAAACCATACGCCGCGATAAGGAACAGCTCGAGTATCAATACGATGTGATTGTTGAGAAAAATGCCGAATACGAAGTGGTAGTCGAAAAAGCATCCATGGTGAAAGCAAACAATATATACATTCAATATCTGAACAGCCGCGGCAAAGAAACAACAAAAGCCTCGAAAATAACCAAGCTGAAAGCCAACTTTACCATGGTCGAAAACAGCCTAGCAACCCAGGGAAACAAAATGGTGTATATGCGCATTTTTAATCCTGATGGTAGCGTAATGTCAAGTGGAAAAACCATGACAATTCATGGAGAGCCAGTGGCTTATTCTGCCGCACGCCAGGTACTATACGAAGGCAACAACCTTGAGGTGGCCATCTATTTTGATGTTCAGGGTGAGCTGAAACCGGGAACCTATAATGCCGAATTGTTTGTTGATGGATATATGATGGGTGGCAGTAGTTTCCTGATTGCCAAATAGCCTGAAGCCGGGAATCTTTTCTCAATGGAAATTATCGCGCGCCCCGATGTATTACCAACCATAATTAGTCTGGCAGCAGCGTTTATTAGCCTTGCCCTGCTTGCCTGGTTGCGTACCAATGCTGCCAAATACCTCGCCGATGCCAGTCTGGCTGTGGTTTCCGAAAAACGTGCGCTGAAAATGTGGAACGAAAAAAGTTCGACCACACAACGCAATTTTGTAATTCACAATGTTATTTTACTAATAAATTTCTCGGTCCTTTTTTTTCAATTGGCACAGCAAAATTCAGTTGTCATGACTCACAATTACGCTGTTGATTTTCTGATTATTCTTGCCGCCACCGCATTGTTTTTTACACTCAAGGTAATGGCCTATCTTTTTGTGGGTTTTTCGTTTTCCGAAATCGATCAATCACGCTGGTATTCCCATAATGTGATGATAATTTACCGCGGTTACGGATTTATTTTATTCCCTGTGATAATTGCCGTACCTTTTTTTACTGGTAATGTTACTAACGCGGTTTTTGTGGCAGCCTTGGTACTGTTTGCTTTTTCACAAATACTGATTTTCGTTCGGGCGTATACAATAAGCCGTAAAACAAAATTTTCAATTTTATACTTGTTTTTGTATCTTTGTGCCCTTGAAATAATACCTGTTTTGTTTGTCGTTAAAATCAGCGGGTTATTTTTCTTATGATTGCTGGAGTAAAGAAATTTTAAAGAAATGGCACAGAAAATTAAAACAATTCTGGTTTCTCAACCCAAGCCCGAAAACGATAAATCGCCTTACGCCGAACTGGCTCGTAAACACAATCTCAAAATCGATTTCAGGCCGTTTATTCAGGTTGAGGGTGTCGATTCGAAAGAATTCCGGAAATCGCGTGTTGATGTAGCCACCCATTCAGCCGTAATTTTCACCAGCAAACTGGCCATAGATCACTATTTCAGGATTTGTGAGGAACTCAAATGTACCATATCAGAAAACACCAAATATTTTTGTGTAGCCGAGTCGATTGCCTATTACCTGCAGAAATACATCGTGTATCGCAAACGCAAAATATTTTTTGGCAACGGTTCATTCGACGACCTCATGACCGATATTATGAAGAACAAAGAAGAATGTTTTCTGCTGCCATTAAGCAACCCGCATAAACCCGATATCCCCGACACCCTCGAACGGGCTGGTATCCGCTTCAGCCGTGCGGTGCTCTATCAGACAGTAAGTGCCGATCTTTCGGATCTGAAACACGTGAACTACGATGTGCTCGTTTTCTTCAGCCCCATGGAAATTGCATCCCTGTTTCAGAATTTCCCCGATTTTGCGCAAAACGAAACACGCATTGCCACTTTTGGCGAAGCCACGGCAAAAGCTGTCCGCGACGCACAGCTACGCATCGATATCGAAGCGCCCAACCCGGTTTCACCATCCATGGTGATGGCTCTCGAAAACTATATCTGTCAGTTGAACCGCGAAAACAAGAAATAACAGCGTGTCCGACGATACCGGCGCCTGCCGACATACCCAATCGCTAAAACTCAGTTTTGGAAAACAACAGCACCTGTGTGGTGATAAAAACATTACAGCACTGTTCTCCCGTGGAAAACACCTGAACAATGCCCCCGTAAAAACCGTGTACGTTTTTGTTCCTGCCGAAGCTGAACCCGTCAGGGTACTCGTGAGTGTGCCGAAACGTTTGTTTCGTAAAGCCCACGACCGAAACCTCCTCAAAAGGCGACTGAGAGAAGCATACCGCCGCAATAAACACATTCTTTACCACACAGTCGGATCATCAGGGTTTTCGTTGCGCCTTGCCTTTGTGTACACCGCTTCCGATATTCTGAGCTATTCCGAAATCGAAAATAAAATAGTTCTATCTTTACAGCGTTTAAACATTATAGTACAGCAAAAAATTCAACATAATGAAAATTCTTCCCGCTAAACGCCTTACCCGATTACTGATGAAACCGCTGTTGACCGGATTCATGGCCATTGCCCTGTTGCCTCTGTTTGCACAGACCGAAACCGATAAAAGCTTCGAAACAGTTAAGCACCTCGATATATTTTATTCGCTCTATAAAGAAGTCGATTTGTTTTACGTCGACGAACTCGATCCCTCCAAAACCATTGGTACTGCCATCGATGCCATGCTCGAATCGCTGGACCCCTACACTGTGTACATCACCGAATCCGAAATCGAAGACCTCCGCTTTATGACCACCGGCGAATATGGCGGCGTGGGTGCCCTGATACGCAAACACAACGAGTTTGTGGTGATTTCGGAGCCGTACGAAAACTACCCTGCCCAAAAAGCCGGACTGCGTGCCGGCGATGCCATTGTGTCGATCGATGGCAAAAGCATGAAAGACAAAAACACCTCCGATGTCTCCGAATTACTCAAAGGACAGCCCAATACCGTGGTTAAACTGCTTATCCGCCGCCCCGGTGTCGAAAACGACATGGAATTTTCGCTCACCCGCATGGAAATTAAAATCCCCAGCGTTCCCCACTATCAGTTGCTCGAAGGCAACATCGCCTACATTCAGCTCAGCAGTTTTACCAACACAGCCGCTTCCGAAGTAAAAGACGCCTTTCTCGAACTCAAAAAAGACAAGGAACTTAAAGGCGTTATTCTCGATCTGCGCGGAAACCCGGGCGGATTGCTCATCGAAGCAGTTAAAATCTGCAACATATTTGTCGATAAGGGGCAAACCGTGGTGAGCACCAAAGGCAAGGTGGCGCAGTGGGACAAAACCTATCTCACCACCGACACTCCTGTCGATGCCGGAATACCTCTGGTGGTACTGGTAAACCGTGGTTCTGCTTCCGCTTCCGAAATTGTGTCGGGTTGCATTCAGGATCTCGACCGTGGGGTTATTGTTGGCCAGCGTACCTTTGGCAAGGGCCTGGTGCAAACCACACGCGACCTCAGCTACAACACCAAACTCAAAGTGACTACCGCCAAATACTACATCCCCAGTGGCCGCTGCATTCAGGCGCTCGACTACACCCACCGCAACGAAGACGGTAGTGTGGGGCGTGTTCCCGATTCGCTGGTTTCGGAATTCTCAACGCTCCACGGACGCAAGGTGTTCGATGGGGGAGGGGTACTGCCCGATATTATCACCGAAACCGAAACCTTCAGCAATATCGCCGTCAGCCTGCTAGCCAAAAACATAATTTTCGACTTTGCGACCTGGTTTGTAAACAACAACCCCACTATTGCCGATGCAGGCAGTTTTACCATCGACGAAAAAATATATGCCGATTTTCTCAGCTTTATTGCCGATAAGGATTTCGACTACAAAACCGAAACCGAAGAACAGCTCAACGAGATGATCGAAACAGCCCAAAAAGAAAAATACTACGATGTGGCAGCACAGGAACTCGAAGCCCTGAAACTGAAGTTTGCCCACGACAAAAACAAAGACCTGCAGATTTTTAAAAGCGAAATTTCGGAACTTATCGGTGACGAAATTGTGCACCGCTACTACTATCAGAAAGGCCGTACCCAGTATATGATGAAGTACGATAAAGAACTGCAGGCAGCCATCGACGTTATTAACGACAGCGTTCGCTATCAGAGTATTTTAAGTGGAACCCGAAAATAATTCAAACAATGGAAACAGTATTAAGCGGAATCAGGTCAACCGGAAAACTACATTTGGGAAATTATTTCGGGGCGGTGCAGAACTTTGTGAAAATGCAGCACCACAACCGTTGTTTCTTCTTTATAGCCGACTATCACGCCCTCACCACCCACCCGAAATCCGACGATTTTCATGCCAACGTAAAGCAGGTGCTGGTCGAATACATTGCAGCCGGCCTCGACCCCGAGGTTTCCACCCTCTATGTGCAGAGCGATGTGCCCGAAATATTCGAACTTTACCTGATACTCAACATGTTGGCCTACAAGGGTGAACTCGAGCGCACCGCTTCGTTCAAGGAAAAAGCCCGCAAACAACCCGATAACATCAACGCCGGTTTGCTCACCTATCCGGTGCTCATGGCTGCCGACATACTCATTCACCGTGCCGACAAGGTGCCGGTGGGCAAAGATCAGGAGCAGCACCTCGAAATGACCCGCAAATATGTAAGGCGTTTCAATCAGCTCTACGACACCGATTTCTTTAAAGAACCCGAACCCGACAACTTTGGCCGGGCACTGATAAAAATTCCCGGACTCGATGGCAGCGGTAAAATGGGTAAATCCGAAGGCAACGGCATATTCCTGTCGGATACCCCCGATGTAATCCGCAAAAAAATAATGCGCGCTGTAACCGACACCGGGCCCACCGAACCCAATTCGAAACCCACCGAGCCGGTGCAGAACCTGTTCACCATTATGGAAGTGGTGTCGCAGCCCGAAACATTGCAGTTCTTCAGGCAACAATATGCCGAATGCAATATACGATACGGCGATTTGAAAAAGCAGATTGCCGACGACGTAATCGCTGCCGTTGAACCCATTGGCAAGCGCATTACCGAGCTGATGAACGACAACGACTATTTAGCCCGTGTGGCTGCCCGTGGTGCCGAAAAAGCCCGCGAATCGGCCGCTGCCACCCTGCGCGAAGTGCGCCGCATTGTCGGGGTAAAAGCACTCTAGCAGCAAGCTCACAACATCTGTTTTTAGCATCATTCCTATTCGTTTTTTCGATTAAACGAACTATGGTTTGTGGTGTATCCATTCTGGTTTCCCCTATTCCCCGTGTCTCGCCCGCGTTTGCAACGCGGGTGTATCTATCTCAGCATTTGTAATGCAATTCGTCAATTCAATCCCAAATCTTCAATCAAAAACCCCCCCAAAAAATTTGCCGTTCGCTCGAGTTTACATTAAGCTTGTCAATATGTCAATGCCGATTGAACGCCCGTCAATGCCGATTGAACGCCCGTCAGTGTCGATTGAACGCCTGTCAATACCGATTGAACGTCCGTCAGTGTCGATTGAACACCCGTCAATGCCAATTGCACGCCCGTAGAGACGCGATTTATCGCGTCTCCTGTATCGCGTCTCCTTCATCGCGCCCCTTTCATCCAACCAGCGAAAGCAACATCATCCACCGCTCCCAAATTAGGTTTTGAAAGTTTTGCGCGATAGTCTATATTTGCAAATCTTTTTAAAAATTAAACGAAACAGAACATGGGAAAGAAATTTCCGGAATATAAGAACCTCGATTTGCCTGCTATAAACAAAGGCATCAATCAGGTTTGGGACAGCGAAAACACATTCGAAGCAAGCATCTCAACGCGCCGCAACAACAAAAGCTTTGTATTCTACGAAGGGCCTCCCTCCGCCAATGGCAAACCCGGTATTCACCACGTAATGTCGCGCACCATCAAAGATATTTTCTGCCGCTACAAAACCCTCGACGGCTACCGCGTCGACCGTAAGGCCGGCTGGGATACCCATGGTCTGCCCGTCGAACTCAGTGTCGAAAAAAACCTCGGCATCACCAAAGAAGACATCGGCAAAAAAATCAGCATCGAAGACTACAACAACACCTGCCGCAAAGAGGTGATGAAATACACCCGCGAGTGGGAAGACCTTACCCGCAAAATGGGTTACTGGGTCGATATGGAAAACCCCTACATCACCTACGATAACCGCTACATCGAAACCCTCTGGCACCTGCTGAAAACGCTCTACAACAAAGACTGCCTCTACAAAGGATACACCATTCAGCCCTATTCGCCGGCTGCCGGCACCGGTCTCAGCACCCACGAACTCAACCAGCCGGGTTGCTACAAAGATGTGAAAGACACCACCTGCGTCAGCATGTTTTCGCTCATCCGCAACAAGGCTTCACAATTCCTTTTCGATCTGGCCGGAGCCGATGTTTCAATCATGGCATGGACCACCACACCCTGGACACTTCCGTCGAATACCGCACTGGCCGTGGGTAACCACATCAACTATGTACTCGTAAAAACCTTCAACCCATACCTCGGCAGCGAGGTAAACGTGGTGCTTTGCAGCGACAGACTGGCGGCATACTTCAAACCCGAAGCCGAAGGACTCGCATTGGATACCTATAAACCCGGCGATAAGATCATACCCTACAAAATTCTGGGTCAGTTCAGCGGGTCTCGGCTCGTTGGCATACACTACCAGCAGCTCATCAACTGGGTTCGCCCCGATGGAGATGCTTTCCGCGTAATTGCAGGTGATTATGTCACCACCGACGATGGTACCGGCATTGTGCACATTGCGCCCACCTTTGGTGCCGACGACCTCAGGGTAGCCCGCGCAGCAGGCATCGTGCCACTGCTCATTACCGATACCGACGGCAACCACCAGGCCCTCGTCGATAAACAGGGACGTTTCTACCGCATGGCCGACATGCATCCGCAATACCTCTCGGCTTTTGTCAATACACAAACCTACGCCGCTTACGAAGGCCGCTTTGTGAAAAACGAATACGACAACTCCGCCACAGCAGATACTGCTCCGGTAGATGTTGATATTGCCGTGATGCTGAAATCCGAAGGCAAGGCATTCCGTGTCGAAAAACACACCCACAACTATCCGCATTGCTGGCGAACCGATAAACCCATTCTCTACTACCCGCTCGACTCGTGGTTTATCAGGACAACCGCCTTTAAAGACCGGTTGATTGAACTCAACAAAACCATCAACTGGAAACCGGCATCCACCGGCGAGGGTCGTTTTGGCAAATGGCTCGAGAACCTGGTCGACTGGAACCTCAGCCGCTCACGCTATTGGGGAACCCCGTTGCCCATCTGGAGCACCGCCGATGGCAGCGAACGCTTATGTATCGGCTCTGCCGAAGAACTTATGCTGGGAATCGAAAAAGCAATCGCCGCCGGTTTTATGTCAGAAAACCCCTATGCGGATTTTGTACCGGGCGACAACAGTGCCGAAAACTATCGAAAAATAGATTTGCACCGGCCTTATGTCGATCGCATTGTTCTCGTTTCGGAGTCCGGGAAACCCATGTACCGTGAACCCGACCTCATTGATGTGTGGTTCGACAGCGGTGCTATGCCTTACGCACAATGGCACTATCCCTTCGAGAACAACGAAAACTTCGACAAGCTGTTCCCTGCCGACTTTATTGCCGAAGGTGTTGATCAGACCCGTGGTTGGTTCTTCACACTGCATGCCATTGCCACCATGATCAGCGACAATGTTTCGTACCGAAACATTATTTCGAACGGATTGGTGCTCGATAAATTCGGTAACAAAATGTCGAAACGCCTCAACAACACGGTCGATCCCTTCGAGGTGATGGAACTCCACGGCGCCGATGCCCTGCGCTGGTATATGATTACCAATGCCCAACCCTGGGATAACCTGAAATTTGAGGTAGAAACCGATAAAGAAACCGGAAAAATAGTGTACACCGGCATCGAGGAAGTGAAACGCAAGTTTTTCGGTACGCTCTACAACACCTACAGTTTCTTTGCACTCTATGCCAATGTGGATAACTACCGGGCCGGCGAGCCGCTGATACCGTTTGCCGCGCGTCCCGAGTTGGATCGCTGGATTATTTCCTTGCTCAATTCGCTTATTATCGAAGTAAAAGACCACTACGAAAACTATGAACCCACACGGGCTGGCAGGGCAATACAGACTTTTGTTACCGACCACCTCAGCAACTGGTATGTTCGTCTGGGCCGCAAGCGCTACTGGGGCGGCGAATACGATACCGACAAAATTTCGGCGTATCAGACCCTCTATCAATGCCTTGTTACAGTGTCGAAGCTGGCTTCGCCAATTGCCCCGTTTATAACCGACCGCATATACCGCGACCTGAATGCCACCACCGGCCTTGAGGAATACACTTCTGTGCATCTGAGCCGTTTCCCCGAAGCCGACAAAGCATGCATCGACAAAAAACTCGAAGAACGCATGCAGCTGGCACAGGACATTTCGTCGATGATCCTCAGCCTGCGCCGTAAAGTCAATATCAAGGTGCGTCAGCCCTTGCAGCAAATTATGGTGCCCGTGCTCAGCGACGATTTCGGGCAGCAGCTCAGGCAGGTCGAAAGCATCATTCTTACAGAAACCAACATCAAGCAGATTCAGTACCTTACCGATGCTTCAGGCTTACTGGTCAAGAAAATAAAACCCAACTTCAAAACCCTGGGTCCGAAATACGGCAAGCTGCTCAAACCCATTGGCGATTGCATTCAATCGTTTTCGCAGCAAGATATTGCCGAAATAGAGCGCAACGGCAGCAAAACCATACACATCGATGGAAGTGAATTACTTCTCGATATTGCCGATGTCGAAATTATGTCGGAAGACATTCCCGGATGGTTGGTGGCCAACGAAGGCAGGCTCACCGTAGCCCTCGACATTCATGTTACCGAAGCCCTGAAACTCGAAGGACTGGCGCGCGAGCTGGTCAACCGTATTCAGAACCTCCGTAAAGAAAGTGGTTTCGACGTAACCGACAAAATCAATATTTACATCGAAAAAAATCCTGAGTTAAGCGAAACAATCGATGTTTACGGCAACTACATCTGTTCACAAACATTGGGTTCTTCAATAAATATTATTGAAAAAATGGAACATAATTCGGCGAAGCTCGTAGAAGTAGATAATTTTGAAACGCTTATTTGGGTGGAACGTATTTGATATTAACGAAAACTATTCGATCATGACTGAAGAAAAGAAGAGATACAGCAAAGCAGAGTTGGATGAATTCAAGGCGATAATTCTCGAAAAACTCGAAAAGGCCAGAAAAGATTACGACCTGTATAAGAATGCGTTGAATCATGGCGATACCAACGACACCGCCGATACGTCCCCGACTTTTAAGGTACTCGAAGAAGGTGCTGCCGTGTTGAGCAAGGAGGAAGCCGGTCGTCTGGCGCAGCGTCAGCTCAAGTTCATACAGCACCTGCAGGCCGCCCTGGTTCGTATCGAAAATGGAACTTACGGAATATGTCGCGAAACAGGCAAACTGATTTCGAAAGAAAGACTGCGTGCAGTGCCCCATGCTACATTGTGTATTGATGCCAAAAACAATCAGAAATAGGCTGGCAGTACATAAACTTTTCGTTTCTTTGTCACAAATTCTGAATCAGTGAAGAAAAAAGCAACTATTGTAGCCATTCTGGTGGTATTTCTGGTATTGCTACTCGATCAAAGCCTGAAAATATGGGTAAAAACCAACATGCACCTCGGCGAAGAAATTCATTTGATTGGTAATTCTGCAATGCTTCATTTCACCGAAAACCCGGGTATGGCTTTCGGGATGGAACTAGGCGGTAGCTGGGGCAAACCTGCCCTTACTATTTTCAGGTTTCTGGCCTGTATTGCTATGTCGATTTACCTGCACCGCATGATTAAGGCGGGTGCCAATTTACTTTTTGTGGTTTGTATCTCACTTATTATAGCCGGTGCTGCCGGAAACCTTATCGACAGTGCTTTTTACGGACTGATTTTCAGCGATAGCTTGTTTCAAACGGCAAGCATGTTTCCCGAAGGGGGAGGATACGGTAAGTTTTTGTATGGCTATGTGGTTGATATGTTTTATTGCCCGGTAATCCGCGATAGTGCAGGTAAAACATTGTTCTTTAAACCGGTATTCAATGTAGCCGACTCGTCGATTACGGTTGCTGTTGCCATAATGATTGTTTTTTATCGCAAAGTATTCCGTGAGTCTCTTAAAAAACCTGTTATTGCCGAAACAACCGAAGAATCCTCCAACGAGCAGCCTACAAGCCCTCAAATCTAAACCCCAGGGCAGTGTAGTGCCTCAGTATTATTTCGAGTAATTCCAGTGTGTTATGGCTGTTCTGAAATTTTTCGTGCAGCACGATTATACTGCCATTGCGCACCGAGAGCTTCACCGTTTTCATCATCGAAGCAGCATCGCGCGCGTCGATAAAATCGCCGGGCATGACATCCCACAGCACTATGTCGTATCGCTGCCTCAGCTTACGATATACGCCCGGAGTAATAAACCCGTAGGGTGGTCTGAAGAGACGGCTTTTGAGTAAACGAGCAGCGACATCTGTTTCGCTGATGAATTTTTTGTACCCGAATAAGCCTTGTTTTTTGTGGTACATGCCATGATTCCCGATACTGTGCCCTCCGCATCTGATTTTTTCTAATAAATCGGGGTGCTTATTTACCATAGTGCCCGTGCAAAAGAAGCTGGCTTTTGCCTGGTATCGGTGCAATATTTCCAGAATTTTCCCGGTGGTTTCAGGCCTGGGTCCGTCGTCGAAGCTCAGGTATAACACCTTCTCGTCAGGCGATTTTCTCACAATAATTGAGGGCATCAGCCACAGAGCCCAACGGGGTATCGGAATGTTATTTCTCACTGAGTTTACCTCCTGATTTTTCGAAAGCAGTAATCATTTTGCCATACTGCATCTCAATTTCGGGAAGGTATTCCTTGTGGTTGTACTCTTTCGCCATGCGATAGAGGTATTGCAGTGTGGCAAGGCATTTCTTTTCTTCAGCGCGCAGACTGAGCTGGTAGGCGTCGTCGAAAGCCAGCAGGTAAGTCAGATGCTCAATGGTATTTCGGGCTAGCAACGAAGCCGTTTCGCGCGCTTTTTTCTTTCGGTTGATGCGGTAATAGCCGTGAATGAGTGGTGCCGTATAGTATTCGTAGGGAACCCGGTCGTTGGGTATTTGTTTCAGGCACAGGTCAATTATTTCTTCCGATTCTTTCACCCTTCCCTCGAAATATAGTGCACGGGCGCAATGCCCAAAAATATTACGGTAGTTTGACGCCATGGTACGCATGTTGGCATCGAGGTAAACACTTTTGTCGGCATACGATTGTAACTTGAAATTGTTTTTCAGGTTGTTGAAAAGCAATGAGGCATCCACATACCCGATGCTTTGTTCGCTGAGCTCGTTAACAACCGGCATCAGCCTGAAGGCCATTCCTTCGAGGGCAAAATATTTTTCAAGCCCCAGATAGCTCCCAGTTCCTGCTGTTACAGCGAAGTACACAGGCCTTTCCCATTGGTTGTCGTTGATAATTTGCAGCACCAGAAGGTCTGAACGTGTTAATATTTGCTTTGGTATTGTCCATTCCATCCGGCTGACTGCCCATTGCAGCTGGTCTTTACGGAGGGTGCCGGTTTTCAGCAACTGTTGCGGATCGACGTCCATCATCATTTTTGCTGAAGGGAAATAATTAACCTGTGCATCGGAATAATTGTGTTTTACTTTATTGTCGGGATTGTCAGAAAATGCAAATGCCAGGGCATCTCCCAGGGGTACCGGTTTGGTGAGCTGCTTTTTTAGCATGGCATCTATCTCAAGAAGCAAGGCATGTGCTTTTTCGGGATTAATTCCCCAGGTTGCCAGAGACTCAGGCTTGCAAATGGTTTCGGTAAATGTCCGGAATGCCTTGAACTGTGGGTTTTTCCCATGAGGGGCCATGAACAGAAAATCTTTTTTAAGCTTTGTGTACTCATCGGATTTCTGTCGGGCATATTCCGTGTTGTCGAGCAATTCTGTCCAATGCCTGTAAATGCCAGCCATGGTAGTGTCGAATTCGACGCGGTTGGTTTCATATATCTTATCAACCATACCGAAAACATGGTCGTACACATAAATGTAATCGCGATTTCCGGCGGAATAATCCGAAGGTTGTAACCGGCATGGCACCGGGTCACTTTCGTATTGTTTTTTGCGACACGCATCAATATAGTAATCATAGTTGAGTAAACTCAGGTTGATAACCCTCACATCGGTGCGTATGCCCTCTACCTCCTGAAGGTACCAGAGCGGATAGGTGTCGTTGTCGCCGTTGGTGAACAGAATGGCGTTGGGAGCCAGACCGGTGAGATAATTATAGGCCATTTCTACACTGGTACGACGCTTCGATTTATTGTGATCGTCGTAATTCTGTACTCCCATCAACACGGGTACCGCCAATCCAAACAGGGTAATCACGACAATGGCATTCCGGAAGTTGCGGTGCCGGAGTTTCAGTTGCTGAAACAGGGCAAAGCTGCCTATCCCCATCCAAAGCGCAAAACTATAGAAGGAACCGGCATAACTGTAGTCGCGCTCCCGGAGTTGGAGGGGGTGCTGATTCAGCCAAAAGGCGATGGCAATGCCGGTAAACACAAATAGCAGGCTTACCATGGTGAAACCTTTTTTGTCGCGACGGAACTGATAAACAAGTCCGGCAATTCCAAGCAGCAACGGAAGGAAATAATAGGTATTTCTTGCCTTATTGTCCGATAGAACCGGAGTGCAGTCGCCCGGGTCACCCAACCGGAGTTTATCAATAAAACCGATTCCCGAAATCCAGTTTCCATACAAGGGTCCGCCATGTCCCTGAATATCGTTTTGTCGGCCAACAAAATTCCACATGAAGTAACGCAGGTACATGTGTCCCAGCTGATAACGGGTCAGAAACCTGAAGTTTTCGGCTGAGCCGGGCAGTTTCAGTCCATCGGTTCCCGACCATTCTTTATAGGCAGCAATGTGATCGGGGCGACTGCTCCACATTCGTGGAAATGGTTTTATTTCGCGTTTCGGAAAATTGGGTTTCATTCGCTTGCCTGTGGTTTCGTAACGACCGTTCACGGGTTTGCGGTGTTCTCCTGCTTCAATATAGGGAAGTCGTTTGTCGGGCTGTGAATTGAAAAACTGGCCGCTGAACAGGGGTTGTTCACCGTATTGCTCGCGTTCGATGTATGCCATCAGGCTGTATGCATGCGAGGGGTTCGCCTCGTTAATGGGTGTGCCGGCAGCCGAACGTATTACGGTAAGACCATAGGCCGAATAACCTGCTACCAGTAACAACAGCATGGTGAACACTATCTGCAGTCGGGGTTTCTTGTTTTTCATGGCCAGCCATGAGCCGGCAAACAGAAATCCCCATATCAATAAAAATGATGTATAAATACCGGACCGCAGCGGAAGGCCAAAACTGTTTACAAACAACACGTCGCTATAAGCCACAATGCGGCTGATCCCCGGAATGAACAGGTAAACCATGAACGCCAGCAGGCCCAGCGAGGCGAGGCTTAACAAAACAATATTTTTCCAGTTCATACGGTACATCCTGAACCCAAAAACAAATACAATGGCCGGAATGGCCAGCATATTAAGCAGGTGAGTACCTACCGACAGACCAATCAGCAGCGCGATGAGATATAACCAGCGTGACGAACCGGGTTTTTCGTGTTCAGCATCCCAGCGCAGGATGGCCCATACCACAATGGCAGTAAATAGCGATGAAAGGCTGTACACCTCGGCTTCGTTGGCTGAATTCCAGAATGTATCCGATACAGCGTATGCCAGTGCACCAATGGCGCTGCTTCCGCTTATGATAAGTTCTGCAGCCTTTGGGGTGGCAAATTGGGCTTTTTCACCAATACGCACCAGCAACATCCTTATGGTATGATACAAAAAATACAATGTTAATGCTGATGCCACCACCGATAGCAGGTTAACCAAAAAAGCCGCCGCCGTTCCGCTGCCAAACGAAAATATAGCAAATAGCCTTGCCAGAAGAATATAAAAAGGTGCTCCGGGCGGATGCCCAACCTCAAGCTTTACTGCGGTGGCAATCCACTCGCTGCTGTCCCAATATCCTCCGGCAGGCTCCATGGTAATCAGATACAACAAAGCCCCTGCAATGCAAATTCCCCACGAAATGAACCGATCGCTGCGTTTCATGATGCTGTTGTTTACATCGGCTAAGGTAAAAGAAAATTCAATGACTTATATTTCGAATTGGTATTCACGGTGTTTTTAATCAAAACGAAAAATGTGTACATTTACAAAAAATATTCGCCATGACTAAATTCGTATCTTTCTTGTTTGCCAGCTGCATTGTACTCGCTGGTTTTGCTCAATCGGTTACTGAAACAGAAGCCTTTATTGCCGGATCGAAACAGAATGCCCTGGTGGGACGCATTCCCAAAGGCGATATTGAACTGATTGCCAAAGAATGGAAAAACCTGATGAAAAAGTACAAAGCCGATGTGTCGGGAAAAGAAGAAATACTTGGTGATAACGCGATTATAAAATCAATATCCGATAATCCCATGGATGTATATGCCCGTGTGGAACGTGGCCGCGACGATGAAGTTAAAATTACCATTGCTTTCGATTTGGGCGGTTATTTTATGAGTTCAGCCCAGCAACCGGCTTTGTTCAAAAGTGCCCAGAAATTCATTGAGAAATTTGTTGAAGACCAATCGAAATCGGCCTATAAGAGCAATCTGAAATCGGAAGAGAAAGTATTGTCAACCCTTGAGAAAGACAAGAAAAAGCTGGAAAAGGAAAACGAAAAAATCGCCAAGAAAAACGAAGATCTCCGGCAACAGATTCAGGAAAACCAGCAAAAAATAAAAAACAACCAGACGACCATCGAGAACACCGGTAAAATGATTATGGATCAGGAAGCCAAAATAAAAGGTTTGAAGAACGAGAAGCCGAAATAAGGGTTGTTGATATTTTATGAATTATTCTTAATCGCCCTGCATTCATTGCGGGGCATTATTTTTATTTTTGCATGAAACTGAAAACACGAACACAATGAAATTCGGAGTTGTTATTTTTCCCGGGTCGAACTGCGACCACGATATGCTGTATGCACTGGGCGATGTGCTGAAACAGGAAGTTACCGAGTTGTGGCATAAGGACAGCCAGCTGAAAAACTGCGATGCCATTGCCATTCCGGGTGGGTTCTCGTTTGGCGATTACCTGCGTTCGGGTGCCCTTGCGCGGTTTTCGCCGGTTATGGAAAAAGTGATTGAGTTTGCCAACCAGGGAGGTTTCGTGTTTGGTGTTTGCAATGGTTTCCAGATTCTCTGCGAAACAGGTTTGCTGCCGGGAGCCTTGCTGCACAACAGCAATCAGAAGTTTATCTGCCGTAATCAATATATCCGTGCCGAACACGACGATACGGCAATGACCGCACTGGTGCCTGCAGGCAAAGCCCTTAAAATACCCATTGCCCACGGCGAAGGTCGTTATTATGCCCCCAACGAAGTGCTGTCGGAACTTATCGAAAACAATCAGATTGTATGGCGCTATTGTGATTCAAAAGGTGAACTCTCCGAAAAAAGTAATCCCAACGGGTCATTGATGAATATTGCCGGAGTGTGTAATGCCGGTCGCAATGTGTTTGGAATGATGCCCCATCCCGAGCGCGCTGCCGACAGCGAACTCGGAAACACCGATGGACTGTATATTCTGAAGTCGATTGTTGAACACCTCGAAAGCAAAGGCTGATTCTGGGTGAAGCAAAGAATGTGTTATGGAAGTCCTGTGTGGATTGATTGATAACTGAACCTGTCGGACAAGATAAAATCATCTGGTTTAATTGCACATAATTTCATTATGTGTATCTTTATTCGCCAAATAAAGCGCCATTATGCTCGTAAAAACCTACGCCAGTGCAGTTCAGGGAATTCAGGCCCGCACCATTACCGTTGAGGTGAATGCAACACGTGGTTATGCCTACAACCTGGTGGGGCTACCCGATAATGCGGTAAAAGAAAGTCAGTACCGTATTTTGAGTGCCTACAGCAACAATGGTTTTACGTGGCCGGCAAAGAAAATTGTCATCAATATGGCTCCGGCCGATGTGCGCAAAGAAGGATCTTCATTCGATTTACCATTAGCTATTGGAATTCTGGCTGCCTCGGGGCAGATAGAAGCACCTGCTATTGAGCGTTTTGTGATTATGGGCGAATTGTCGCTCGATGGATTGGTAAAACCCGTAAAAGGAGCCCTGCCTATTGCCATCAATGCCGCTGCCGAGGGATTCGAATATCTGATATTGCCCGAAGACAATGCCCGTGAAGCGGCGGTGGTGCAAGACATCAAGGTAATCGCGGTAAACCATATCAGCGAAGTGATACATTTATTTAATACCGGAGAAATTCCTGAGCCGGTGCATGTTGATATTGCCGCTGAATTTGCACGTGTTGACGAGCTGAATATGCCCGATTTTTCGGAGGTCAAGGGTCAGGAAAATGTAAAAAGGGCCTTAGAGATTGCTGCGGCAGGTGGACACAATCTGATTATGATTGGAGCCCCGGGTGCCGGAAAGACGATGCTGGCGCGACGTATGCCGGGAATTCTTCCACCCCTCAGCCTCGACGAAGCCCTCGAGACTACAAAAATACATTCGGTGGCGGGTAAGACAGGCACAAAGGCATCGCTTATCACACAGCGTCCGTTTCGTTCGCCCCACCATACTATTTCTGATGTGGCCATGGTAGGAGGCGGCAGCTATCCGCAACCCGGCGAGATATCGCTGGCGCACAACGGGGTGCTGTTTCTCGACGAATTGCCGGAATTTAAGCGTACGGTTCTCGAAGTAATGCGGCAGCCTCTCGAAGACCGGGTTGTAACCATTTCGAGAGCCAAACACAGTGTAGAGTATCCGGCGGCAGTAATGCTGATAGCATCAATGAATCCCTGCCCATGTGGTTTTTATAATCATCCCGAAAAACGATGCCTGTGTACTACAGCCATGGTTCAAAAATATTTGTCGCGAATTTCGGGGCCGCTACTCGACCGTATTGATATTCATCTTGAAGTAGTGCCGGTTCCGTTCGACCGGCTGGCAGAGGCAAAAACAGGCGAATCCAGTGCTCAGATACGTGAAAGGGTAATTGCAGCCCGTCAGGTGCAAAGCGAGCGTTTTAAGGGAATTAAAAGCATGTATTGTAACGCACAGATGAACAGCCGGCAGTTAAGAAAATATTGCGTTCTCGACGAAACATCGATGGCACTACTAAAAACGGCCATGGAAAGACTGGGTTTGTCGGCGCGTGCTTACGACCGGATTATCAAGGTTTCGAGAACCATTGCCGATCTCGAGGGCGAAGAAAACATCAGCAGTAGCCATATTGCCGAGGCCATTCAGTACCGCAGTCTCGACAGGGAAGGCTGGGCAGGGTAAAAAACTTATTCCTCCACCCCCAATATCCTTAAAGCGCCTGGTAATACGCTGATTTCGTAAGGTCCGTCGCCAATAATTTCGCCATCAGTTTCGGCAAAAACCGGTTTATTGAATTCTATTTTAATATGCTTACTGCGCAGGCTGATAATGCCCTTAACCTGCTGAATGGTTCCATTGTACAATCTTTTAACATTGGCCAGTACCCGGGTTTTGGGCATGTGCAGGTATATAGTAACGTCGAGCAGCCCATCATCGATAATAGCAGCCGGGGTTTGCATCATGCCACCACCCGAGTATTTTCCGTTACCAACGCTGATCGAAAATACTGCGCCTTCGATTACCCGACCATCGGACTCGATTCGCATTTCAACGCTTTTGTTGTTGATGAGGCATTTGAGCAGGTTAAATAAATACGCACTTTGCTTGCGTCTTCCCCGCGCCATCATTCGGTTGGTGGCCATCACCACCTCGGCATCGAAACCAAACCCGGCAATGTTGGCAAAATAAGAAGTTTGTAGTTCTCCTTGATTTGTATGACGGATCACTCCAATATCCTGGGTGCTGATTTTTCCCGAAATAATTGAACGAAATGCCTCCAGATGGTCACCCGTATAATGGTAATATCTGCCCCAGTCGTTACCCGTACCTTTCGATATTAGACCAATTGCAATTTCACTGTAAGGAACCTCCTGCTGCTGAAATATGCCGTTTACCACCTCGTTGATGGTACCATCGCCACCCATCACAATAAAGTTGCGGTATCCTTGTTTAAGAAACAATTTCACCTGATTGCATCCATCGTTTTGCGCTGTAGTAAAATAGGTCTCGTAATCTATCCCACGGTCACGGGCCAGCCTTCCTATATCGTCGAGTGCCAGCTGAATGTCTCCGTTTCCTGCTTTCGGATTGATTATAAATAATAAATTATCCAATGCTATTTCGATTAATTTGCTGCAATGTTACGTTTTTTTACATTGATTTAATAATTTTGAAACATAAAACAAATCGACTTATGAAATCAATCCGTTCGGTAACTGCCTTTACAAATCACGTAACCAATGATGAACCCCAATTTTATAAATCCTCCTACAAAGAGTTTAATGTAGCAGGTGATTTGATTTGTGAGAATCGTTATAACGAAGAGGGCAGTGTAATCGCCAGAACCGCAAATATTTATGACGCGGATGGCAAACTTGTTGAAACGCAATATTATGATTCGTTACAAGAAACCACCGAAACGCACAGCTATACTTATAACGAACGTGGAGAGTTGTTAAAAGAAACTGTCGATTTCGGGCAGGGTTTTCTTACGGTGTATGCCTACCATCGTGATACTTCAAAGCGACAACTGACCATTTCGGAACAGGATGAGGACGGGGTGGTTGAAGAAACAAAAACCCGGGTATTCGACACCAACGGTAACTTGCTTGAAGAAACGGTGTACGACGATAATAATAAAGCGATTAGCCGGATTAAAAACTCTTTCGATCAGAACCAGCGCCTTATCCGCAAGGAGGAAAACGATTTACGGTATAAAACCATCCAGTACCACGAGTATTACTATCACGAATCGGGACGGCTTACCGGCGTAAAAACACTTAATCATAAAGATAAAGTGCAGAATTGGGTTAAGGTGGAATACGACGAAAACAACCGTCCGGTGAAACAAATTACAATGAACGGCCATACAATTACCATTGAATACCCCGATGAGTTGCACCGCATCGAAAAGCATAGCGATGCCGGTGGAATGGTTTATTCACGAAACGAAGTTGAATTAAACAACGAGGGGAATGTCGTTTCCGAACATTCCCCCGATGAGATCGTGCGTTTTGAGTATGAATATTTCGGCGATTAACGCGAAATAATAATTTTTTCGGTCGTTCTGATTCCTTCTGATTCAATATCTAAGAAATACATTCCGTCGCTCAGGCTGCTTCCGATTACTTCACCAAATGGCAGGTTGAATATGCTGTTTTCGCTGCTGAGGCTGGTTTTATAAATGGTTTTACCGGTAATGTCGCTGATGGTAAATGTGGCTTGCGTCGTTCCCTGAGTATAGTAGTTAATTACTGCATTTCCGTCGGAGGGATTCGGGTAAATGTGGGTTATTGGTTTTAAGCTTTCGCTTTCGATACCTACCAACGACGATGTGTAATCAATGGTCCAGCCTGTACCAACATTGTTTGCATCGGCAAAGAACTGAATCACTGCGACACCGCTTTCAACAATAACATCTTCGGTGGGAGGAGTTGTCGAGTTAAATGTAGCTACCAAATTGGCTGTTCCGGTTGCATTTTTATAAACCTTAACATAATCGATTGATCCGGCCAGATTGAATTCGGTAAAATCGATGCTGATCCAGGTGGCTCCGGCTGGCTGAATAAACCATGAACACATGGTGGAGTTGCTGTAGTCGCAGGTTCCACTACCGTCGTTAATACTTCCTTCAGGTTCGGAATAAATGATATTCGTCTTGCAGTTTTTCACTGAATACGATACATCCCAACCGGTTCCGGTATCTGATCCATCGGTAACAAATTCAATACACATTGCTCCTTTATCGGCCACAAACATCGAGGTTCCCGGTCCGGCTGCTGAGGTAAATGTCTGAAGAAGGGGTGAAGATGTGTTTTCGCCATTGTAAAGTCTGACTACATCGCCGGTTCCCAGGTCGAAGCTTTCAAATTTTAACTGAACAATTTCACCGCATGCAGGAGCAATCACATAAGTACACTGGTGGTTGTTCTGATAATCAAGATTGGCACTGCCATCGCCAAAAGCGCCTACCGGTGTGGTTAAATTAATGTTTTGATCACAATAGAGCGGATAGGTTTCACGTGGGTAGATATTGATAATGGCTTCCTGACCATAAATAAAGTTGTATTCGTCACCACCGGGAGTTGCCGAGGAAGTCAGGTTTTCGAGTGTGTAGAAACCGTTACCGGCACCACCCCAGCCCCAGTTCATGTGGAAGTGCGTTGTGCCCTGATAGCCGTCGCAATTCCAGGCATGGCCTGCTCCGCTCGAAGGTGATCCCGAATATACCATCGGTTTTGTTGCGTCTAATTGGGTGCGCAACAAGTTTTTCCAGTTGGTATCGGTGTAGTCCGATTTTTCAACGTACTGTATCGAAGTAGAGTACTTAAAGTAATTTTTCATTGCGCTGGCAATATTCGACGTCTGAGAACCACTGCCGTCGCATCCCCAATACATGGCTACTGCAACTCCGGCGTGATAACAAATTTTGGCTATTTCACTGTTTTCGCCACTTACACTGTTGGTCATCGAGTACCAGTTGTAAGTTTGCTGGGCAAAATTTACAGTGCGGTTACCATATCCACCGTTTACCCATGAGAGGTGTGTTTTAGAACCTTCACCACTGGGAGGCCAGTTATAGTATTTCATCACATGCACCATGGCGGTAGCAACACAACCAACATAAACGTGTCCGTTGGCACCCGGAGCAGTACAATCAGTATCAGTTGGACAATCTGCGTTAAATGGCCAATCCTGATTCCATTCTGCTAAAATGAATGGCCCAACAGTGGTTTCTTTTTGTAAACCCATCGAAGGATTATACGATAGAAGGCTTTCCCATTCCGCATTTACGCCATCTTTTGCCGGTTCCGGGTTTTGAATCAGGCGATTCAATACCGATGAATAATAATTGATAAAAGTGGTCTGCCCCGGCGACATATTGTCGTAGTTAAACGGTCCTTCGAATGAGTAGGCGAGCACAGGCTGCACAATGTCAAGCGATGAAATAATGATAAAGCCTTCGTTTTCGTTTATGTTAAACACATAAAACGGACAAATTCCATCTTCAGGTTTCATTATCGGGGTTAATCGGATATCATCCCACGAAAGTTGTTGATAATGCTGAACGTGTTGGTAGTAATAGCTTTTTGCTACTTTTTCGGCGTCATTCTGTTTGACAATATTGCCAAACAGCGACATACTGAACATGGCAATCAGTAAGAAGAGAACAAATTTTTTCATTTTAAGTCATTAAAGTTTGCTAACAAAGATAAATTATATTTCAACAAAAATGTATCAGCTTAAATTGATTTATACAAAAAACTATTGATGGTCAATATTATAGTGCAAGCCAATGCTTTTTTTTCGTGCCATAGCCATTTTAATAATGAGATACGAGATGTTAATCATATTGCGAAGTTCACATATTTCAGGTGTAATTTTCGAAGATTTGTACAATGCTTCGGTTTCACGAAATAATATCTCAAGGCGGACAAATGCCCTTTGAAGACGAAGGTCAGACCGCACAATGCCCACATAATTACTCATTATCTGGCGCATTTCTTTAAGACTTTGGGTAATGAGTACCATTTCTTCGTTGTGTATAGTCCCTGAATCGTCCCAATCAGGAATATTGGTTTTAATGCTAGAATTTGAAATATCTTGTATTGCTTTTTCTGCTGCACGGTGCGAAAATACGACAGCCTCAAGCAGCGAGTTAGAGGCAAGCCGATTGGCTCCATGGAGTCCTGTTGCAGCAACTTCGCCGGCAGCATAAAGGAAATTAATACTCGATTGGCCGTTGATATCAGTCGCTATTCCTCCACACATGTAATGAGCGGCCGGAGTTACCGGAATATAGTCCTTGGTAATGTCAATACCATATTCACTGCATTTTTTATAGATATTGGGGAACTTTTCTTTTAGTTCGTTGGCAGCGATACCGGTTGCATCGAGGCAAACGTAATCGTCGCCCGATAATTTCATCTCGTTGTCGATAGCCCTTGCAACAATATCGCGGGGCGCCAGCGAAGCCCGGCTATCGTATTTTTGCATAAACTCGCGACCCTTTTGATTTTTAAGGATGGCTCCATGACCACGAAGGGCTTCGGTTATAAGAAACGAAGGCCTGTCGACGGGATGATACAGGGCTGTTGGATGGAACTGAAAGAATTCCATATCGTCGATTATCCCTTTGGCACGATACACCATAGCGATTCCATCGCCGGTTGCCACCGAAGGATTGGTGGTGTTTTGATAAACGTTTCCAGCCCCACCGGTAGCCAGCAACGTGGTTTTCGACAGAATGGTAATGATTTCGCGTGTGCTTCGGTTTTGAACATAAGCACCATAACATTCAATATCGTTGTAAATACGTTTGACCAGATGTCCCAGATGGTGCTGGGTAATTAAATCGATAGCAAAATGATTGTCTAAAACTTCTATTTCAGAATTTTGCTTTACCTGATGAATCAATGCAAGTTGTATTTCGCGGCCGGTACTGTCCTTGCTGTGTAATACCCTGTATTCGGTGTGCCCGCCTTCTTTGGCCAAATCGAATTTTCCATCACGGTTCTTGTCGAAATGTGTTCCCCATTCGATGAGTTCCTGAATCCGCTCAGGACCTTCGTTCACAACGGTTCGGACTACTTCTTCACGATTCAGAAAACAGCCGGCAACCAGGGTGTCGTTTATATGTTTTTCGTAGCTGTC
>Ga0116149_1001068_pt1 | contig 34430 bp, 40 predicted proteins | sample AD_UKC057_MetaG_FD_89787 | JGI IMG/M metagenome (GOLD analysis project Ga0116149, IMG submission 89787) | Active sludge microbial communities of municipal wastewater-treating anaerobic digesters from USA - AD_UKC057_MetaG | ecosystem: Engineered > Bioreactor > Anaerobic > Digestate | place: USA...
GAAAAACAGCGAAGATAATAACTTTTTCATATGAAGTATATCCTAGAAATAGATATTTAACAATGAATGGGTTGACAAAGGTAGACGCAATAAGCGGAGCGACATTATCGAGTAATGTTATACTAAAATCTATTGAAAATGCTGTTGGGAGTGCACACTGAAAGGGAAGCGGTCAAATTTAGTGTTTATTTATTGTCTGAATACCGTCGGTCTTTCATAAAAAAAGAGGAAAGTAGATAAAAAGGGGAAAAGCGCTGCTTTTCCCCTTGACCTTAGTGAGTGTTAATAGGTTTGTCTGATAAAGCCCAGCCCTCTATAACCCGGGCTCCAACCGGCTCAGGATTGTCTTTGAAATGAACAAATTCCATGGTTTCCTGTTTAATTTTTTCACCGGTTTGCTTGTTTGTTACATATACAACATAGCGGATAGCTGCCCATTCGCCTTCGGCCATTATGTTATGGAATTCACCCAGTTCTATATCGAAGCCCTTGAAAAATTGACCCATTGCGTCTTTATACTGCTGGAGGGTCCAGTGCTGTCCATATACATTGTAATGAGAATCCGGCTCGTATAGTGTGTTGCACCATTTTAACCAACCCTCATAGCCGCCGTTCCATTCGCTGAATCCTTTTTTAATCCGCGCCTTCATTGCTTCTTCGAATGCTGTTCCCATAAAGAAACCTCCAATTTAAAAAATTCTTCCGGCAACGCCGAATTTTCAAGTTTTTAAAAAAGTTTTTTACATCTAAGGTAAAAACATTTACTCAGTCTTGAATGTGGGTAATTCATTTTCCAGTGTATTAATGTTTTCTGCATTTTTATTTGAAAGAGAACTAAGGGTTAAAAGCTCATCAGATATTACATGTACGCCGTTTGTTATTTCATCTATACCTTTTTTATTTTCATCCATTATTTCGGTGATTTTAGTAAAGGAAGAAGCTATTGCGGCAGAATCATGCTGCATTTCGTCTCCCGATACCTTAATATCCTGTGTCATTCTATTTAATTCGGACAAGGCTTCTGTGATTTGAGTATTTCCGATTGCTATTTCTTTTAATCCCGACATTGTTTCGTTCATACCGCCGGTTACATCAGAAATACCGGAAATAACGGTAGTAATTGTATGACTTGAGTTTTGGGTCTGCTTGGTTGTGTTGTCTATTTTTGTTACAATATCTTTAAGCGAAGATGAAATATTTTTTGCATTAGAGGCAGTTTGCTCAGCCAGTTTACGTATTTCATCTGCAACAACAGAAAACCCTTTACCGAATTGTCCTGCGTGAGCAGCCTCAATTGCTGCATTCATAGCAAGGAGATTTGTTTGACTTGCTATCCTGTTTATTACAGAGATCATTTCTGAAATAACAGAAGTAGATGCTGCGGTTGCTTCCATATCCTGTACATTTTTTGTCATATCTTTATCAAGCTGCAGCGCGTGTGATTCCAGTTCTTTAATAACACTCAATTTGTTTTCTGTTGATTGTTCAATATTCGCAACATTGGCAATCATCTGCTCAATAGAGGCAGACGACTGGTTAACTGCGGCAGCCTGGTTTTCAATCATTCCTGCAACTTTCTCAATGAATAAGCTGATACGGGACATTTGTGAACTTGAATTATTTACTTCGTCCTGCAGATACCCTGTTCTTTCTTTCATGGAACCCATAGAGGCTGCAATTTGTGCAGCGGAAGAAGAAATAGTTTGTGTATTCTCTGCAAGATTAGAACTAAGGGTCCTGCTTTCATTGCCTACCTTTTTAAGACTTATAATTATATTTTTAAGCTTTCCGGTAAACAGATTAACATGCCGTGAAAGGGTGGAAATTTCATCCTTTCCTTTTACAGGTATAGTAACAGATAAATTACCATCACCTTCCGCCATGTCGTCAATAATCCGGTCCACTTTTTTTAACGGCAGAACCATAAGACGGGCTGCAATTAGATAAACAATAAGGCACATCAGCAGAAAGATTATTAGTTGAAGAAGTGCAACTTCAATCATAATAGACCTATTTGCATTGCGGACGTAATGATCTGTCAGCGTTATAACAGCAGAGCCGATTTTCGAATTATTCACAAGAATCGGATGCTCTGAGACTGAGGCTGTGCCTATAAATTCTTTTTCGGCTTTGGCGAGGGAAACACCTGCAATATCGCTTATTTCGATAGACAGAAGATCCTGATTAAGAAGCAGTGCCTGAATTATTGATGCAAGTTCATTTTCATTATCCGATGCAAGCGGTAAAGCTGTTGACCGGGTTACGATTTCTGAAATTTCTGCTTTCTTTGACTCTAATGCTGCTTCTATGCGTTTTCCCTGTACTGCAAATTCATAGATGAAAAAGCAGTTGAAACAGAAAAAAGCCCGGTCTGAATTGTTATAAACAGTTGTTTTGTTAAATTCATGGCATACTCCTTCTTTGCGTGTTTATATATGCAAAAAAATGCTAGTAACTGAACCATGGTGTATTTTTAAATGTTTCGAATGCTAGTATAGCACAGCAAATGACAAAAAGGGAAAAAAATGTATAAAAAAATATAGATATAGTGCAGTATATTATTTTTTAGAGAAATTAATATTATTGAAGAAATGAATTTAAATGATGATATGAGGTGACAAATTTTGAAAAATATGGTGTTATGCAGGAAAGAACAGAAATGGTCTTAAGTTTCGTGAAGAACTACAAAATATAGCAATAAAAAAAGAGTCTGCCCTATTTAAAGAACAGACTCTTTTCTTCTGTTTGATATTATATCAGTTTTAAGTCCTGCAAGGCTTGATTATTTCCCTCTGTAGCGATGTCGGGAGTGCCCGATGCATACATTTCATCTATTCGGGTGCGGTAAAAATCGCGCACCTTATGACGCACCAATTTCATAGTTGAATTAATTAAGCCGTCTGCCTCATCGAAGGGTTTTGCAATAAGGGCAAAAGATGAAGGCGACCATTGTGACGGAATATAGGAGTAGTCCGGGTGATTGCGGAACGATGTAATATCTTTGCGGATTAATTCCAATATTGCATGTGTTTCCTGGGCACCGTTTAAGTCGGCCTTTACAGCATCTGCATTTATGGTAATAAGGGCTGTGGTAAATTTATTCTGTTCGTTAAAAGCCATAACCTGATTAACATATTTTGAGGTGTTGATAATTGCCTCTTCTATTGTTTCGGGACTGTATTTTTCGCCGTCTGCTGCAATAAGAAGAGCTTTTTCACGGCCGGTGACTACGAGGAACCCGTCTTCATCTATGTAGCCCAGATCTCCTGACCACAATCTTCCGCCAATAATGGTTTCTGCGGTTGCTTCAGGGTTTTTGTAGTAACCTTTCATGACAGAATCGCCCTTAGTAACAATTTGACCAATTTCGCGAACCTTGCACTCTGTGTCTTTATCTTTCATGATTTTAACTTCGAGTGTCGGAATAATAACCCCAGATGTGCCGAACTTATGCCGTGCTTCAGAATTAGAACAGATAATGGGTGCGTTTTCTGTTAAACCGTAACCCTGATACACCGGAACCCCGATGGCATTAAAAAATTCCTGCTGTTTAATTTCGAGAAGTGCGCCGCCTCCAATGCAGAACTTAATATTGGTGCCGAAAATTTTTCTAAGCTTTGGAAATACTAAGGCATTTGCAACAGCCCATGGAAGATAGCTTTTGAACCGGACAGACAAAGGAGTTTTATGGAAACCGTTTCCTGCACGGGCAATGCCTGCCTGTAAACCGCGCTCGAAAATGCCGTTAATAAAGGCCCCTTTAGAAGCAACACCCTGAATCATCTTTTTCATAAAGTTTCCGGAAAGAGCCGGAACTGTAAGAAGAAAATCGGGATTTACTTCCAGGAGGTTTTGGGGCAGATTTCTCATTGCTGCCAAAGGGCCTCCCCGTGCATCGACAAAGTACATAGAAAGACCGCGGTAGAGGAAAATATAAGAACCGACAGTGTGTGCAAAAGAGTGATCGAGAGGAAGCATAATAAGACTCTTCCAACCTTTTTCTACTTTAACAACTTCTGCAGAGGAAACAGCATTGTGCCAGTAATTTTTATGGCTCAGCATAATGCCTTTCGGGTTTCCAGTGGTGCCGGATGTGTAGCAGATCGTTACGGTGTCATCCTCAGTGATGCTTTTTTCAATATCTTCAAGGGCAGCCTTCATGGGCTTGCCGCTGAATTCTGTTCCGTAATTAACTGCCTTTCTTCCCTCTTCTACAAGCGTTTCAAAAAAGAAAAAGTTTTTCCCCTCTGAAACAGAAGCGGAAGTAATAATTTTTCTCAATGAGGCAGTATCAGGCGAAATACAGATAATAACAGGTTTTATAGAAACAGATTCATATGCATCCAAAATCTTTTGCATATTGTTTTCGGATGTAAGCACAGCTTTGGACTCCGAGTGATTAAGACGGAAAATAATCTCGTCCAGTGACAGCTTGGTAGAAAGAGGAACGGAGGTACAGCCGGCTTTTAATAAACCGAATTCCCCTAAAACCCAGTTGGTTCTGCCTTCCGAAAGAATTGAAAGGTTGTCGCCTTTTTTAAAGCCCTTAAGAAGGAGGCCTGCGGCAAAGGCGGAAGAAATTTCATCAGCTTCTATGTAGCTTACTGTTGTGTAATTCCCGCTCAGCTTTTCACCGAGATAAGGCATAGAACCGAAATTTACAGCTCCCTCATGTAATAACCGGATAACCGTTCTCATACTGACTCCTTAAAAACAAATAGACGTTATATGTCATTTAGTATAAAGGCAGAAGCTGCAGTGGTCAAGGAAAAGAATTTCTTTCTTTGCGAAAGACTGATAAATATGGTAGTATTATGTATTATGAAAACAGGATTAGTACTTGAAGGCGGCGGAATGCGGGGTATGTATACCGCAGGTGTAATTGATATTTTAATGGAAAATAATGTTTCTGTTAATATTATTATAGGAGTGTCTGCAGGAGCGGCATTCGGATGCAACTTTAAATCAAAACAGATCGGGCGTGTTATCCGTTATAACGCCGCGTACTGTAAAAATCCGCATTATGCAGGATTCCGCTCGCTTTTGTTCACAGGAGATTTTTACGGGGCGAAGTTCTGCTATGACGATATTCCAAACAAGCTTGATCCATTTGATACAGATACTTTTAATAAATCTCACGAAGAGTTTTATGCTGTATGTACCGATGTTCTCACGGGAAAAGCGGTCTATCATAAATGTGAAACAGGAAGTGCGGAAGATATTCAATGGATGAGAGCCTCTGCTTCCATGCCCCTTGTGTCGCGCATAGTTAGACTTGACGGCATGAAACTTCTCGACGGAGGGGTTGCGGATTCCATTCCTCTAGCGAAGGCGGAAGAATTCGGCTGCACTAAAAACATAGTGGTGTTGACCCAGATGGACGGATACACCAAAAAGGAAAATCCCCTCATGGGTGCTGCAAAAATTTTGTATAGGAAGTACCCTGAATTTATAAAAGCGATGGCACACAGACACCTCATGTATAACGAAGAACTCGCCCTCGTTAAAGAAGCAGAGGAAAAAAAGAAAGCCTTTGTTTTTAGACCCTCAAGAGCTGTACATATAAGCAGGACTGAACGGAATCCCGACAACCTCCGCACCCTCTATGCCCTTGGCCGGGAAGACGCCCTCAACCGCCTCAGCGAACTTAAGGAATTCTTAAGATAATCCGCGGATAACACAGATAACGCAGATAATACGGATAACGCAGATTATTGGTATTAAGAAAAGAAGTACATTTTGTCATCTGTGTTGATCTGCGCAATCTGCGGATTAAGAGGAAAAAAAAAGCAAAAGAAAGAACTAATTGGACAAGAAGAATAAAAAGCAAAGGGTATGAGCCTATAATAAATATATCTAAATATCTGTGAAAATCTGTGTAATCTACGGATACTTCAGAGTAGGAGTGATAATGGATAATGAAGATACAGAGACCTATGTAATTATTGGGGCAGCAATGAAAGTACATTCAACATTGGGCTGCGGATTTTTAGAGGCTGTATATCAAGAGGCGCTGCAAATTGAAATGATGAATCAAAAAATACCATTTGTTCGTGAAATGAAACTTCCGGTAGAGTATGAGGGTATAAAACTAAATACTTTTTATCAGGCAGATTTTATTTGCTTTGCTAATGTTATTGTTGAACTGAAAGCCTTACAAAAACTTTCAGGAACAGAAGCGTCTCAGGTATTAAATTTCTTGAAAGCCTCAAAGATGCAAAAAGCTCTATTACTAAATTTCGGCACCCAAAAATTAGAATACAAAAGATTTATCTTATCATCTGTGTAAATCTGCGCAATCCGCGGATACTTTTCTACTTTAACTAACTGCGGCACTCAAAGGCTGTTTCGATGCCGGCGGCTGCGGAGTTTAGATCAAAAGCCGAACTTTTTCTGGAAATTGAGACGCCGTTAATTTTCCCCAGTGAACCGGTGAATGCTGCATCGAAAAGATAGCTGTATTGACTTTGGAATCGGGAGTAGTATGCAAGAGCACAGGTTTTTCCTGTCTGCAGACTGATATTCTGAAGATCATTGAGCTCACTGAGGTTTGATACCGCCGGAAACTCGAGAATTACGTGTTTGCCCCGGCGCATACATTCTGCAGCGATTGAAGCGTGAGTTACTGTAGGCGTGCAGATATCAATTACATCGAGAGAATCATCATCAAGCATTTCCTTGTAATCCGCATAACAGAATACCGCATACTTTTGCGCTGTTTCCATTGCACTGACATTTGTTCTGCTTGTGATGCCTTTTAAGACTGCTCCGTGAATTTTTGCATAAAGGCCTGCGTGCATTGAACCGGTAAAACCGGAACCGATAATACCTATATTCATATATGCCTCCCCTTAAACCCCTAATAATATCAAGCAAAAAAATTAGTATCGGCGCTCAACGTTTCGCGCCTCATCCTTGCGACGCTGCGATATCCCGCGCATCATGCGGCGCTATAAAGAATTACTAACTTGCTTACATCCTAAGTCCTTGGAAGGCTGCTGTCAACAATGGGGGACAAATAAAGCTTTACTTCTTACGGTACCAGTACGAGTAGGAATACGTGAAGCCGAGTTTTTCGTAAAGGTGATACGCCGGCTCGTTGTTTTTCATGACCTGTAAGTATCCTGTGGTGCAGCCTCTTTTGTGTGCCTCATTCATGAGCGTAAGCATGACCTGCCTGCCCAATCCCTTATTGCGTAATTCCTTTTTAACAACAATGTCGTAAAAGCCCGCACATCCGTTCTCGATTGTAGTGTATCCGCAGGCGGCAAATTCAGAATTAACAAAAAAAGAGCAGACAATTGTTTCTACTTGTACTGCTTTTAAAATACGAGTACAGGTTTGTGCATCGGTTTCGTTTATGGCTTGAAGGGCGCACATGGAAGAGAGCCACTGGTCAGTAAAAGAGTATGATAGATCGATGCTGATATCAGTCTGTAAAGTGGTGTGCTGTAAGGTCAGTGTTAAGATATTTGTTTCGTGAATTTTCTCATAGCTTTTTCGTTCTAAAAGTTCATCAAGGGAGGCATAAGGGTCCGTGCTTATGACTTTAAAACAGGCTGCCTGCTTATTATCGGCATAGAGCTTTTCTACATAACGTATAACATCCTCATAATCTTCCCGGCGGGTGTAAAGAGGGTTTGCGGAGTTGGAGCGGTTTGAATACGTTCCTGCAAAGCGGATAATGCATCCCTTATACAGAACAATTTTTAAAGCAGGAAAAGCATTTAAGCATTTTTCTTCCGTAAGAATCGGATCCATGGGTTACCTCTGTGTCTGTTCAGTCATTACTGCCCAGCGCACGCCGAATTTGTCTATAAGATTGAAGGTTGCGGAGCTGTAGGTAGTGCCGTGAAGGGGAACTAAGATTGTGCTTCCTTCTTTCATTAAATCGTACATTGCATAAACTTCTTCTTTTGTGTCTACAGTTATTACAACAAAAAAGTTATTGCCGTATACAATATTTAAAGTAATGTTGTCCGACATCATGAACCGCTGGCCTGCAATGTTCATTTCTGCGTGGTATACATAGTTTTTCTGTGCATCTGTGAGCGGCTGTGACCAATCGGAAGGATCCGCATCTGAATAATGCATTACAAAGTCCGGTTTTGTATTGAATACTTTCCCGTAAAATCCGAGTGCTTCTGCGCAGCTGCCGCTAAAATTTAATACAGGTGTTGTTTTCATGAGAGCCTCATTTTTTAGTATATAATCTTCTGTTATTCTTTAATAAGAGAAGTAACTTTTTCAAAATCTTCTTCACTTACATAAACTTTTACCCCATAAGGATCTATGTACGATTGAGGCCATCCTGCCATTTGTTCAGATTTTTGTATATAGGTTATATTGTTTTCTTCGAGCATGTTAATTAAATCGAATGCTTCCTGTCTTGTCTGAAATTTGTCTACTAAAACCATTGAGTTCTCCTTGATTAAAAGTATACTGCGTGAAAGAAATTAGGGCAAGCAGAAAAATAAATTGAAATGGAGCCCTATTTAACAAGATTGATTAGACCAAAACCAATAATTGGAGATCTGTCTTTGTGATACGATCTGCGTGTTACACCGTCTACTTCGTAGATGCCGTCTCCGTCAAGATCTCTGCGGGTAGAATCTATAAAATATATGATATTGTTTTCTTCTTTTTCAAATACAGCAACATGATTAACCGTCGAAGTTTCTGTATCTCCCATGAAAATTACATCTCCGCGAACCGGGTCATCGGTCGGGGTTGAATACTTAAGGTATAAGTCATATGAAGCGGCATCGTAAAAAGGAAGAGAGAATATTGAATCCTCAACTGCATATGTATAACACATAACAACAAGGCCTGAGCAGTCAAGCTGTATAGTTCTTAAAGGATCCTGCCCTCCCCATGCGTATTCTGTGTCGACTTCCAGATATAAAAGAGCGGTCTGATACGCTTTTTCCCGGACAGCGAGTTCTTCGGTAATTACCTTGTCTGCAGGTATGGGGTGTATAGAACAGGCTGAGAACATGAGAATTCCGGCGAACAAAAAAGGTCCATATTTTTTCATATTTCTCCTGATAATTACAAAGATTTATTGTATTCCCTTCATAAGAGAACGGAACATAATATGCTTAGCTATTGATCGATGGGTAAAGTACTGCAATACGGTAATTTGTCTGTCTTTACCTAAATTGATAACTTCCTTTCCCTTTAGGAACTTTTCTACAACCTGTGCTGTATATTTTTCCAGTGATCGTTTTTGTGCCTGAATGTTTCCCTTTCCGTCTGCAATTCCTGTATTAAAAAACCCCGGAGTCACAACAGAAACACGAACGCTGCTTTTAATTTTTTTTAGTTCATAATTAAGACCTTCTGAAAAATGCAGGACATAGGCTTTGCCTGCTGCATAGGCGCTCAAAAAGGGAGTGGGAAGCCATGCCGATAAACTCGATACGTTCAGTATGCGGCCGCTGTTGTTAGTAATCATATCGTCTAAATACTTTCGTGTTAAGTAGTGGACCGCGCGAACATTGACACAGAGCATGTCCATTTCTTCATTGAGATTACTATCTGACGGATTTCCGCCGCAGGCAAGACCTGCGTTATTTATAAGAATGTCGACCTTACGCTGTTTAGTAAACTCATACAAGGCATTGGCGTCTTCTTCCTTTGAAAGATCTGCGGTAAAAATATCAGTATGGATTGAATAGGTTTGTTCCAATTCTTTTTTAAGATTCTGAAGTTTTGCTGTATTTCTTGCACAAATACAAAGATCATAGCCTCTTTTTGCCAGCTGAACAGCAAATTCCCTTCCAAACCCGCCGCTTGCTCCTGTTATAACTGCATACATTTTTTAATCCCCTCTGGTAATAATTTTAACTCTATAAAAGTATAACAGATAGAAAGCGGAAAAAATGCACCTTGAGCTGTCTTTTTTGATGATTAATATGAGCACAAGATTATGTGTACTTGCTGATATACCTCATGAGCCATGGTTTTTCATCATCATTGCAGTATGCCAGCCTCGCCATTGAACGGACAAGGAGCCAGTCATTGAATTCTTTTTTTGTGAAAGATCTTATTTTTTTATAAGAACTGATATATTTACGGGCAAAGACTTTTCGAAAAAAAACAATAAAGCTCCGGAGAAAAAAACCTGCACCTTCGGGCATTGCACCGTTAACAAGCATAAGGTACGCATTTGCAATGTCCGATACAAAGTACCCCTTTGCAGCTCCGCCCCAGTCAATGAATACAGGCTTATCGGCTTGTGTAATAATAACGTTAGCAAGATTGTAGTCGCCGTGACAGAGGCTGCCGGAGGAGGGCAGGGCGTGAAGGAGAGATATTCCGTAATCAATTGTTTTTTGATCAAGATTGGAATGTTCAAGACACCATGCTAAACTGTCTTTTTCTTTTTTAAAAGAAGCCGGTGCGGGGACAGAGTTAATATCAGCATGGAAACGGGCAAACTGATGCGCATACTTTTTTGACTGCAGAGGGTTTTTAAGAACAATAGAGAGGAGGCTTTCTCCCTCAATGTAATCCATCGTGTATCCGGGTTTTCCGTCAAGTTCCAGAGTACCGTAAGTGTCAGGAACCGGTAAGCCTGCATCATGCAGTATTTTTAAAAGGCCTTCCTCTTCCCGTGCCTTAGCTGCAAACCCCGGTCTTTTAAAAAGTTTAATAACCTTGTTTTCCGGAGACAGGAAAATGTCTGCTTCCTGTCCCTCTCCAATTTTTTTCATGTTTTCATACGATGTCATGTGTGCCTCTTTTGTTATAGCAGGTGCTTTAGCGCCTCTGTTTTATTTTGAATGAAATCTGCGTTTTCTTTTGCTCCTGAGACTTTTATACCTGCTTTAAGAACATACCTTCAAAGTCTTTTTCCGAATCTAATGCAATCGCAATTTTAATTAATGACATAAATGAAATTTCGTGTTTTTGCTCAAACCGTTTATATGAAGCGTAGGATATGTCTGCTTTGCTTGCCGTTTCCTCATGGGTCATATTTTTACTCTTTCTAATTTTTCTGAGACGCTGGGCTATGTCTTTTGCAATTTGAGGAGCTGTTTTTTGTTTGAGGCCTACCATAATTGCTAATATATTAGCATTATTATACATTATTTGCATGTTATAGCTGATATATTAGCAGTAGATGTGCTGTAATGACGACTTATTTTGAGTTGTCTCATGCAGAAAAATACGGGAATACTTTGATTATGTGTATAAAGAAGACAGGAATCGCAAAATCCAATAAAAGTTTTAGATTTCTTTCCTAATATAAAGTTCTATGATACTATTAAGTATTATATTAGTTCTTCAGGAATAAGGCTCCTGTCGACAATTTCATTTAAGACATATTGTATTGAAAATTATGCAGAATACTCAAATTTAAAATCTTCTGAGGTGTACGAAATATTTGTTTCCTCAGGATTACTGAATCATATTGAGGAGCAGTATGAAGATCTGCACGGTATGGGAAAAGAATACCTCATGGATTATTTTGAACACTGGTTAAAAGACTGATATTTGAACATATAAATGATCAAGTCTGTTTTTCCTCAAATAAAGCACTGGCAAAAATAACTTTTGTAGAGAGTTATGCAATAAGGAAAAGTAGAGAATGATAATAGAACCTGAATCTCATCATTTAGTAAAAACAGTTCTCATTCCTCAAATAATTAAGCTGCTGATGGAAAATTATGCTATTAATGAAAATAAGGCATTGCAGATTATGTATACATCACCTACAGGAAGATGTTTGGATGATGACAGTTTAGGTTTATACGGACAAAGCGCCTTATTCTTATACGGGCTCATAGAAGAGGATATAGCATATAGTCCTGAACTAATAAACGGTTCAAATACCCCGGAATAGAAGGAATTTGAGTAAAGGGCTTGCATATATTGCGAATTCTATGAATAATTTAAACTTATTATTTTTTAAAGAGAGGATTCAATGAACAAATCAGAATTGATCGATGCAATTGCAGAAGACACAAAATTAACTAAGAAAGATACAGAAGCTTTCTTAAAAGCTTTTACCGAGAATGTTTCAAAGGCAATGGTAAAGGGTGAAGACGTTACCTTAATCGGCTTTGGATCTTTTAAAGTAGGAGAAAGAGCAGCAAGAACCGGAAGAAATCCTAAAACAGGTAAAGAAATCAAAATTGCAGCTTCAAAAAATGTACGCTTTAAAGCAGGAACAGCACTTAAAGACAAAGTTAACAAATAAAATCATTTGTTGCCGTCGAAAAAAAACGCCCTTGCGCTAAGCGCAGTTTGGTATTATTGGCTAAGCACAGGCTTCGCCTGTACAAATCCCGCTGCGAGACGCGCTAAGCGGCGTTTTTTTTCGACTTCATCAATGTTTTTATACTTAGGCGAGAGGCTAAGCACAGTTTGGTATTTTCGTCTGAGGATTTTATCAGTCCCGCTGTGAGACGGTCGCATAGACAGCGTCCTTGCTGTCTATGTTTCTCGAGTTTCGCTGCGCAAAACCCGCTTATTGTGAGAAGCGGTACCGGCGCCATCCATGCCGATAATCATTTTCTTATTCAATCCAAAAATCTGTGTGAATCTGCGTCATCTGCGGATTGTACTATTTTGAGAGAGTGCAAGAGAGATTATATCCTTTGCTTTATCGGCAAGGTAAAGAGGTATATTCAGCACATCATCATTAAGCATAAGATTCTGCATAGAAAAGCGGACTCTGAGAGGGGTTTGTTCTGTATGAAGCTGAGTGTACTTTTTGAGACCGGGGCGTTGAGGAAAATGTGATAAATATCACATAATAACCGGAAAAAACTTGAGGAAAATCACCTTTTCAGTAAATAGTCGCAAGTGCAGCATCCTGCCGCACTTGCTTCTCGAGTATTTTGCTACGCAAAAACTCGCCAGTCGTAAAAGCCCGCTCCGGTGCCGTCCTTGGCAATCATCATAGGTTAGAGCTTTTACGTGCTGAATAAGAGTGTTAACCGCGAATAGATGCTATTGCAGTTTCTAATTGGTTATAAGGATTCCAGTTCTGAAGGAGAGAGTCCTGTAATGCTGCTTATTTGATCTATGGAAAAGCCCTGGTTTTTCATAACAGCAGCAATTTCAACTGTTCTATTATGCGCTCCCTTATTAAAAGCCTTTTGCTTAGCATATTCATACGCAGCATTATATTCATTAAGGACTCTTTCCTTCTCAAGGATTTTAGCCCGTTCTTCCTCATCATAAGAGATTTCTTGTAAAATCTTGTAAGCTGCAGCAATTCCTTCATCAGTTTCTATTAATTGCTCAATTATGCTTTTTTCATTATTAAGATCTGCCATACTAATACCCTCATCTGTTTCGATACGTTTTTCCCGTACCTTATTCTATTTTTCTTGAATTACACTGGTGAAAAATAATTTCAAGCGCTGTACTGGATCCCTTTCCCTTGTAATTGTAAATGGTTCTTTTATTTTTGACAACAAACACAGGGTGGAGGTACCCATGAGTACATTGAAACTACGCGTCGCATGAGCCGGCGCAGCGCTGATACTAATCGATGAACCCTATACTCAGAGGGGTCTCAAAGGGGTACGCAGCAAAGCTGCGTTAGGAAACTACGCGTCGCAAAAGTTGGTTCTACGCACTAAGTGCGTACTCCCCTAGTTCTTCTTGCGCTGCCCCGTGAAACCTGGTATTCTGTAGTAATAGGGATAGTAATGAAGCATTTTAATGTTGCGGCGGCAGTTTTTGTAGAAAATAACAAAGTTTTTTGCGCTCAAAGAAAGGACTCAGGCGAGACGGCAAAGCTCTGGGAATTCCCGGGCGGTAAAATAGAAGAAGGTGAAACACCCGATGAAGCTCTTGTAAGAGAAATACAGGAGGAATTGTGCGTTAACATACGGGTGGAAGATTTTATTACGATCGTTAATCATGAATACAAAACATTCTCAATAACTATGCACGCCTACTTGTGCACCATACTGAGCGGAAATCTGACTCTTACCGAACACCTCGACAGCCGATGGCTTTCTGTAGAGGAGCTTGACAGCGTGGACTGGGCTCCGGCAGACGTGCCGATTGTGGAAAAGGTGAGGGAGAAAGTAGCTATCTAGGAAAAGTTGTCTTATAATGAAAATGTCATAAGGAGGGATAATAAATTAAGATATTTCTTCACAAAAAAACTTATGAGTTTCTTTTCTTAAAGGAAATAGAATAATTTGTGTTTTTCTGTTATCATATTTAGGGAGAAGATTAATGTCTAATCTAATAAATGCTATTGTTAATCTTGTTAACTCATCAAGAATTGATTTAAACTATCAATCAAAAATTATTAATCGTGCTAATAGTATGGGAGAGGGCTTGGAAGAGTATATCAAAGATCTCTTTGCAGGAACTATAGATATCAAAGATCAACAAATTAGAAATGAGATGCTTTCCCATACGTTTAGTTATTTGGGCAACCAAAATAATCCCCCTGATATTATGTTATTTGGCGGGGATGCTATCGAGGTTAAGAAAATTGAAAGTAAATCTTCTGCTTTAGCTTTGAATAGTAGTTATCCAAAAGCAAAACTCTTCTCAGATAACCCCTTAATAAAGAAAGAATGTCGTGAATGTGAAAACTGGTTAGTGAAAGATATGCTTTATACGGTCGGATGTGTAAAAGATAATAACCTAACCTCATTAGCCTTTGTATATGGCGATGATTATTGTGCTAAAAAAGAGACATATGAGAATATAAAGAAAAAAATAAAGGAAGGTGTTGAATCAATTCCAGATGTAGAGTTTACTGAATCACGTGAATTAGGACACGTAAATAGAGTTGATCCTTTAGGAATTACCTATTTAAGGGTGAGGGGAATGTGGGGCATAGAAAATCCTTTTTCTGTATTCAAGTATATTTATGAACGAAAGGAAAATGTCCTTTTTAATTTTATGTGTATAATTAATCAAACTAAATTTGATTCCTTTGAGAATTCAAATGAATTATTTGAATTAGAAAACAAGAATAAAGATTTTAAGGTTAATAATGTAAAAATTAAAAATCCAAATAACCCAGCTCAACTACGAAATGCGAAATTGATAACTTTTTTTATTGAGGCAGAATAATGAAAATTATTAGTCTTTTTTCTGGTGCAGGTGGACTTGATTTAGGTTTCAAAAAGGCAGGATTTCATATTGCTATGGCAAATGAGTATGATAAAAATATATGGGCAACTTATGAAAAAAATCACAATACTCCTCTAATCAAAGGTGATATTAGGAATATAAAAGAGTCTGATTTTCCTGATGAAATTGATGGAATAATAGGCGGGCCTCCATGTCAAAGTTGGAGTGAGGCCGGTTCTCTAAAGGGAATTGATGATGACAGAGGAAAACTATTTTTTGAATATATTCGTATACTCCAAAATAAGAAGCCTAAGTTTTTCTTAGCTGAAAATGTATCAGGTATGTTAGCTAATCGACATTCAAAAGCAGTTGAAAATATTGTTTCTATGTTTAAAAGTTCCGGATACGATGTTTCCTTAACACTTGTAAATGCAGCAGATTATGGGGTTCCTCAAGATAGAAAACGTGTTTTTTATATTGGATTTAGATCTGATTTAGGAATAAATTTTGAATTTCCAAAAGCTACTACAAGTGAAAATGATAAAAAGATTACTCTAAAAGAAGCGATTGGTGATTTAGCAAATAGTGCAGTTCCTGCACAACCAAGGAATAAATATAATAAAAACCTTAAAGTATCTAATCACGAATATTTTACAGGTGCTTACTCAACTATATTTATGAGTCGTAACCGAGTTCGAGCATGGGATGAACAGGCATTCACTGTTCAGGCAAGTGGTAGGCAGTGTCAGCTTCACCCACAAGCACCCAAAATGCTAAAAATCGAAAAGGATAAATGCATATTTGTTCCCGGAAATGATAAATTATACCGTCGCTTAACAATAAGAGAATGTGCGCGGGTTCAAATGTTTCCAGATGACTTTGAGTTTATTTATACTGATCTAGATGATGGTTATAAAATGGTTGGAAATGCTGTTCCTGTCGAGTTGGCTAGAATAGTTGCTTTATCTATTAAACAACAATTATATGAAAAATAGGTATTATAAATATTTCCCCTTTTAGCGTCCATTCGCGGTTTTTTTTCTTCCGCTTCTTCAGCTCTACCCGCCAATCTGTGTTCATCCTGTTTATCTGTGGCAATCCCCTCCCTCTTCGCGCCTTCGTGTGCCCCCCTCTCCCTCCGTGTCCTCAGTGCCACCGAAGGTGTCTGTGTCTTCCGTGGTTTTTCTTAACCCGTGTTTTCCGTGGTTCTGGTTTTACTTATTGTAGTACTCGTATATAGCCTTATAAATCGCATCTTCGCCGTTAAGCGTACTTTCAAAGTCCTCTAAAACTTCTACATCGGGCATAATACCGCGGTAAATATCAGTACTGCGTTCTATTAATTTCGGAAAATTGCCTACGCCTACATTTATTGGAAAGCTAAAATTACAGTTTAATTTTTTTAAAACTTGCGGCCTTATCCCGGTGTTATTGAAAACGGCCTGTGCTGTTTCTTCACCAAAAATTTTAACATGCGGAAATGTATTCAGTATATCGTTGGTAAACCAGCATGCTGCTGAAGCCGTTCGTCCCGTAGTTACTACAGCAATATTATATTTTTCCAATTCTTCTTTATTAGTATTGAAAAACCTTTGGTATAGCATCTGGTCAAACTGACCTCCGGGATTATAGCGGAGATCAAAAACAATTGTTTTATATGTGTAAGAACGTAGTTCTTTTAAGATGTCATCAAGCCATTCTGATAATGTATACTCAGCCGTTTCACCAAATTGTGTATAGGGAAGATAGAGAGTGGAGATTTCAGGGACGCCTATAACTCCATAGTTTGTTTGTGTTATGCGGTTAGTAAAAGATGTTAATTTCTTTGACTGCAGTAATTCAAAAGAAGCCTTTTTATAATCAATAGGCTTACATTTTAAAACTTGAGTTGTACCGTCTTTTGATTCTAAGGTAAACTGGATTTTCCCGTTATCAGTTAAGCCGTAATAAAAAAATTCTTCAAAACGCAATAAACTCTCAATCGGATATTTTTTGCCTGCCGGTGTTTCGATACTGGAGAATTCTGCAATTCTGTCAACAACTTCATCAATTGATAAGTCTCCTATACCTTTTAATTTCCATCCAAGATAGTTATTATATTTTTTATCAGCTGCAGCAACATAATATCCGCTGCTAAAGCAACAAAATTGTAAAGGTATAATTTCAATTTCAGCAGACCAATCTATAATCGGGTAAATTTGTAAATGGACTATATGGTAACCACTCAGGATCTGCTTAAGCCGGTATATGGTCTCTATGCGGTTAACTTTGCCAGCCATTACCTCTTCCTGCAGTTTTACAAAAGGCTCGGGATCATACTGCTGGTTGATTGCAGAGTAAGAGGACGATAAAGAAACTTTTACGGCTTCAATATCATAGTAAATTTCTTTCGGGGTGACATCATTTTCTGCAGCCCTTTCTGGTGTTTTACATGCTGATAAACAGACGATTCCTGCTAAGAAAAAAGCCAAACAGATTTTTTTAAAAATTTTCATGTTATTCTCTCTCCAAATTTATTCTATGCTATAGTATAAATGAAGAATGAGTATTTTGACAAGAAAAAAAATGTGATTAACGCATACAGTGAAATCTGTGCCATCTACGGATATCTCTTATTTCTTCAGCTCCGCCCGCCAAGCCGTGTCCTCAGTGCCGCCGAAGGTGTCTGTGTCTTCCGTGGTTGCAAAATATTAGTTTTTCTATACAATATCATTTATGAAAGACAGACAAAGCGCTTTAGATTTATGGAAAAAATACAATGACGACGACTACCTGTACCGCCATGCGCTCTCGGTAGAAGCAGCAATGAGGTGGTGGGCTGTAAAATACGGTGAAGACCCGGACTACTGGGGAATTGTTGGACTCCTGCATGATATTGATTATCAAAAGCATCCAAAAGAACATCTTGTACACAGCTCAGCAATTCTGGGGGAAGCCGGATATCAGGCTGATTTTATACATGCAGTAGTAAGTCACGGGTACGGAATCTGCAGCGAAGTTGAACCTGTTCACATAATGGAAAAGGTCTTATACGCAGTTGATGAACTTACCGGGTTTATTTATGCTGTTGCCGTCATGCGTCCCTCAAAGAGCCTCGATGATCTGGAGGCAAAGTCTGTATTAAAGAAATTTAAGACACCAGCCTTTGCTGCAAAAATTGACCGCTCTGTAATATCGCGCGGAGCAGAAATGCTGGGTATTGAACTAACAGAGCTTATTAAAAACACTATAGAAGCCTTAAAGCCGGTGACTGTCGAGATTGGATTACAGAGAATGTAGAATTTATCCGCAGATGACGCGGATTTGGTTGTATACTAAAGAAGATTGCCATGGAGGGCACCGGAGCTGGTTATTACGACTAGCGAGTTTTTACGAAGCAAAATACTCGAGAAGCAAGGGCGGCAGGACGCTGCTCTTGCGGCTATCTGTGGTAATTATCTGTGAAATCTGCGTTATCTGCGGATTACCACTTCTTATCCGGATGTGGACAGCAGTTCTTCTTCTTAAGGGCGAGGATGTGTACAATGGCACCGTTCATAAGGCACGTATAGCGCGGCATAAAAGAAGAACATTGTGCACACAAACTAATCCGGCGCTCATATTCCTCCCTGGAAACCTGTTCAGAGGGCATAAGATCCATCTGATACGCAAGAGAGCGGACAAGTTCATCATCAAGAGGTGCAATAGAGCAGGCCTTACAGCCTGCTCCTGTTTCTACTTCAATCACTTTACTTCGAGCATTGAAACAGAGCGAGCAGGAAGTGTAACAGAAATCTTTGTTCCTTCACTGCTTATGCCGGTAAAATTCTGCGGTACAAGGTTTTCAGGATTGTCAAAGGTATTGTGCTGATCGAGCGAGTTTCCTGCAAGAATCTTACCCTTTACGCCGAAACCTTTTACAGCCAGTCCTCTAACATCAATAGTAATTTTCTGCTGTTCTGACGGATGAAGGTTTACAAGACTAATATGAATAGTTCCATTCTTATCTTTTGAAGCAGAGGCGTCTACAGAAGGAAGGGTGTATCCGTCTGTTGTCCAATTACCGGTTTCGACATTGATAGAAAGCGCCTGAGCATCCTGATGCGGTGTAAACATTTCAAACACATGATAGGTTGGTGTTTTAACCATCTTATCGCCTTCGGTTAGGATTACCGCCTGAAGAACGTTTACTGTCTGGGCTATGTTTGCCATTTTTACGCGGTCTGCATGTTTGTGGAAGATGTGAAAGTGCAGGGCCGCAACTAAAGCATCGCAAATAGTATTCTGCTGATACAAAAAGCCCGGATTTGTTCCCGGCTCTGTTTTAAACCAGGTTCCCCATTCGTCTACAATCATCTCAACTTTTTTCTCAGGATCATACATATCCATTATTGTGCTGTGTGCAGTAATTAGTCTGTCCATTTCGACTGCTTTGGTAAGAATGATGGCCCAGGTTCGTTCGGTAAGACCGGTAGCCTGCAGTTTATTGTCCCAGGTTCCGTCTTCGGAGAACCAGGTGTAATTGTGCATAGAAAGACCGTTAAAGAATTTACCTGCCTGCTTCATGAGCACTTCTGTCCAGTACATGTCGTGGCCGCTTGTACCGCAGGCAATTTTGAAGACTTTGTTTTCTCCGTAACTTCGTACATATGTCTGATACTGCCTATATACATCGGCATAGTATTCGGGTCTCATGTTTCCGCCGCATCCCCAGTTTTCGTTTCCTACGCCGAAGTACTTAACTTTCCAGGGTTTGTCCCTTCCGTTTGTTTTTCGTTCTCTGCTCATGGGGGAGTCGCCGTCAAAGGTCATGTATTCAACCCACTCGGACATTTCGCGTACTGTTCCCGATCCCACGTTGCCGTTAATATAGGGCTCTGCACCGAGTAGTTCACAATACCGCATAAACTCGTGAGTGCCGAAGTGGTTGTTTTCTACAACTCCGCCCCAGTGTGTGTTAATCATAGAAGGACGCTTTTCATACGGACCGATGCCGTCTTTCCAGTGGTATTCATCGGCAAAGCATCCGCCCGGCCATCGGAGGACCGGAACCTTAATTCTCTGTAAAGCCTCTAGAACGTCCTGGCGGTATCCTTCAACATTGGGGATTTTTGAATCTTTTCCTGTCCAGATTCCCCCGTATATGCATCGGCCCAGATGTTCAGAAAAGTGTCCGTAAATGTTTTTATTAATGTGCAGACCCTTGTCATCCCCTGTGATCACTATCGTACTATTCATGTGTTACCTCACTTGCTATCGCTGTTATACTGTTAATTATAGCATCAGAGACTGTAATAATCAATAAAAAAGTGATATATATCAGGTATATCTGATATTATTAGACTGATACTTTCATTTTTCGAAAACAGGTGCGTTCTGCACTAACCTGTGGTACTATAGCGTATGGATAATTTTGAAATAGAAAAGATCATGGAATCCTCTGTTCTTCCCTGGTGGGAATGGGATGTTCCTCATAATATTGTTCGTTTTAATGCGGTAAAAGTCACTGTTTTGGGCTATTCAATGGAAGATTTTGCCGGCTGCGGGTATGAGCGGTTTACTGACCTTCTTCATCCTGATGATTATGATCGTACAATGAACGCCATGATGGATGTCCTGTATAAGGGAGTAGATCTGTATCAGACTGATTACAGAATTCGGGCGGCAGACGGTTCGTACCACTGGTTTATTGACCGCGGGTACGTTATGTCTAGAAATGAATCCGGAAAACCCGGTCTAATTAAAGGACTCGTTCTAAATGCCGGTATGGAACACAGCAGAGAGAGTGTTCAAAATATTTTGTCATTTATTTCTAATCCTGTTGAAAAGCGTTCTGTTGTTGTTTTGTGTGCAAACTGCCGCAGGCTTTACACCGAAAACGGATGCTGGGAATTATTAAACGAAGAAACAATCAGGCTTTTAGGAAAGAACTTTTCTCACACAGTGTGTCCCGATTGTGTTAGAACTTTGTACCCGGAATTTGCATCGGAGATACTAAATAAGCATAAAGGAAATATTTAATGGCCGTACTTGAAGCTGTAGGCGACGAAATTGCTACGATCACCAGCCTGGCAGGCGATTTTAAAAGGCTGGGACTTTCAAAAGACATGACGGTTATTGTGCATGCTTCTCTTCGTTCTTTCGGCTGGGTTTGCGGCGGAGCGGTGAGTGTTATTCTTGCGCTCGAAGAAGTTTTAGGTACAGGCGGAACTCTTGTTATGCCTTCTCATTCCTATGATATTTCTGATCCTGCTCATTGGGAAAATCCCCCGGTTCCCTCAGCCTGGATTGAGCGCATCCGCAGTGAAATGCCTCTTTTTTATAGGGATCTGACGCCGACAACGTCTATGGGTAAAATTGCAGAAACCTTCCGGAAGCAGAATGGCGTTGTTAGAAGCAGTCACCCGTCTTCTTCTTTTTGCGCATGGGGAAAACATAAGGATTACATAGTTCAGGACAATAAACTTGATTTTTCACAAAATGAACAAAGTCCCTTAGGCAGGGTTTATGAGCTCGGCGGATACATTCTTCTTATTGGTGTTGCTCACGAAAAAAATACCTCGCTTCACCTTGCCGAATACAAGGCGGAGTATCCGGGAAAAAAGATTATTCAAGAAGGGTATCCCTGTATGGAGAATGGAAAACGGGTGTGGAAAGAAGCTTCCGACATTGCATATATATCTGAAGATTTTCCTCTAATCGGCTATGAATATGAGGCATGCGGTAAGGTGAAAAAAGGTTATGCCGGCAAGGCCTTGTGCCGTTTGATTAATCAAAAAGATTTTGTGGATTTTGCCGCTTCCTGGATGAAGAAAAACCGCCGCCCGGGCTGAGAGTATTGACTCGTGGAAACGGATACCGAATTCAATCTTTACAAAATAACTTGTAATGTCATTCTCTTGACGAGCTTTATAGTTTTATAATAAACTAATTTACATGAAAACTATTACTAACAAAGTATTAATCCGCAAATTAGCGGTAACCGGAGCGCTTGGCGCTTTGACTGTTGTATTAAGCGTAACCCATTTAGGCTTAATTCCTTTTGTTTCCGGAGCAGCTATAACTATTCTGCAAATTCCGGTAATTATTGCCGTTCTTATGGAAGGGCTTGCTGTCGGCATAGGAGTCGGCGCCATTTTTGGTGTGTCATCCCTTATTCAGGCTGCTATGAATCCGACAGGTGTGCTGGATCCGTTTTTTGTGAATCCCCTTGTATCAGTTATACCCCGTATTCTTATTGCAGTTATTACCTTTCTTGTTTATAAGGGTTTACAAAGCTTTAATAAGAAAAATCAGCCGGCGCTAAAGACTGTTTTTGCAGGAATTGCAGCCTTTTTCGGCTCTATGGCAAATACTGTTTTTGTTATTGGCTCTTTATATCTTGTTTATGCTAAAGATATTTTAGAGCTGGCAGGCGGAAACGGATATATTGCCTTTATGATCATCCTTCTTCCGCAGGCTTTACTGGAAGCTGCTGCTTCTGTTATACTATGCACTGCGGTAATTGCAGTTAAAGAAACAGCATTCCGCAAAAAACCAAAGCTAATTGAGGAAGTTGATAAAACGGAATGAAGGTAATAATAATCGGTGCCGGATTCAGCGGTGTACAGCTTGCAAAACGTCTTGTTTCTGAACGCTATGATGTTGTTCTTATAGATAAGGATGAGGAAACTGTCCGCCATGCATCAAACCGGCTCGATTGTATGGTAGTACAGGCTAACGGCAATAGTCTTATAACCCTTGAGGAAGCAGGCATTGCCAAAGCTGATGCCCTTGTTGCACTCACAGAGTCCGACGAGCTTAACATGATAACCTGTTCGCTTGCCGACTCTGTGTACCCCGATTGTATTAAAATTGCGCGTGTGCGTAATTATGAATATTACAAAGATGTTGAGCATATAGATTTTCAAAACAGGCGCCCCCTCTACGGTATTAACTACATGGTCCACCCCGATATTGAGGCAGCTGAGGCAATAGTGAGCGCGGTAGATCACGGTGCTGTATCAGATATTATTGAATTTGAAGGCAGCGATTTTGAAGTAACGAGCGTTACCATAGAAAAGGGCAGTAAACTAGACGGTATATATGTTCAGAATATTAGAACACTTACTGAAAATTCGTTTTTGGCAGCCTATGTAGAGCAGGATGATAAAGCTTTTATGCCTACAGGCAGTACTATTTTACAGGCCGGCGACCGTGTCGGTTTTCTTGCCCGTAAAGAACATGTTAATGAGATTCTTGGACTTTGCGGTTCGGAACAAAGGGTAATTAAAAAAATTGCAGTACTCGGTGCAGGACGCATTGGTACGCTGATTGCAGAACGTCTTATAAAAAGTGAAAAGACGTCTTTTCTTGCACGTTTTTTAGGTGCTCATAAAAAATTATCGCAGGAATTTGTGATTATAGACAAGGATGAAAAACTTGCACGGGAGGCTGCCGAGCGTTTTCCGGAAGCAAATGTTTTCAGGGCGGATATTACCGATGAAGGCTTTGTTGAAGAAGAAGGCCTGCAGAATTTTGATCTAATAATTACTGCTACCCATAATCACGAATTAAATATTGTAACCTCCGCCTACTTGAATTCTTTTAATCATCCGAGAACCGTCTGTCTTGTAACAAATGGAAGTTACGCAGAAATTGCCCGCAATATAGGTATTGATGTTGCCATTCCTATTAAAGATGTTGTAATTGATGCAATTTTGAGTCATCTGCGCGGAAAAAACGTTACCCGTATTCATACCGTCTCAGAAGGCGAACTTGAAATTATTGAGGTAAAAATTCTTGATGATTCTAAATACATCGGAAAAACGCTCAAAGATATAGCTCTTGCCGGTGTTTTTCTTGTTCTTTTAATAAAGCCTTCCGGTTCTAATGACTATCTTATTCCAGGCGGGAATACAGAGCTCAATTTAGGCGACACCTTGGTAATAATATCGCACACGGAAAAAAGCCGTATTGTGATGGAAAATTTCGGAGTTGCATAAATGATTTTTCCCTTTATACGCATTATCAGTCTGCTGCTGGTAATAGTGTCGACAACTATGCTTTTTCCTGCCGGAATAGCTCTCTATTTCGGAGAAACGGCTGCTATACGGGCCTTCCTTATACCGGTAATAGCGAGCTGGGTGACCGGCGTTGTTTTTTTCTTTGCCGGCAGGGGCAGCCGGCTTAAGCTTTCAACAAGAAGCGGGTTTGCTGTCGTTGCATGCGCATGGACCTTTGCCAGTCTTTTAGGCGCTGTTCCTTTTATTATTTCGGGAACAATCCCGTCTTTTACCGATGCTTTTTTTGAGAGCGTCTCCGGTTTTACAACGACCGGGGCAACTATTCTTTCTTCTATAGAAACGCTGCCGGTGTCAATAAATGTTTGGAGAACTCAGATGCATTGGCTTGGCGGTATGGGTATTGTTGCCTTAACTGTCGCTCTTATGCCTCTTCTCGGGGTAGGAGGTTTTCAGCTGATTAAAGCCGAGACTACCGGACCCGAAAAAGGAAAATTTACTCCGAAGATTACTGTTACCGCAAAAATTCTATGGTTCATCTATTTCGGTTTTACTATTGTGCAAACAATCCTTCTAATGATTGCCGGAATGAATTTTACAGATGCTGTTTCTCACACTTTTGCGACACTTGGTACCGGCGGGTTTTCTACACGGAATGCTAGTGTGGGTTCTTTTAATTCGGCTGCTGTGGATTGGATCTGTACCATATTTATGCTTCTTGCCGGTGTTAACTTTTCTCTTTACTATCGTTTACTTCAAAGAAAAGGGAAAGAGGTTTTTGAAAATACTGAATTAAAGGCATACCTTTTAATAGTTGTAATATCAGTACTAATAATTGCATTTTCAATTTTACCGCAATATGGAGACTTTTTTACATCTCTACGGTATTCAGCTTTTCAGGTTGCATCTATTATAACAACAACAGGTTTTGCTACTGCAGATTTTGCTCAATGGGCTCCTGTTGCACAGATTGTCCTTTTTTTCCTTATGTTTATAGGCGGATGTTCAGGTTCCACTGGAGGCAGCATTAAGGTTATCCGCTGGGTCGTATTGGGAAAGCAAATGATGAACGAAATACGAAGAATGCTTCATCCGCATGGTGTGTTTAGTATTAGACTGAATGGAAGGGCCGGAAGAAAGGATCTTGTATACAGTGTTTCAGCTTTTATTTTTTTGTATTTTATACTTGTTTTAATTACTACTTTTGTTGCAGCTTTTGACGGAGCCGATATTATAACATCTTTTACAGCCAGTCTTGCAATGGTAGGAAACATTGGTCCTGGATTCGGCAAGGTTGGGCCTGTCGAAAACTATGGATTTTTCTCTCCGTTTACAAAATGGTGGTTTTCTTTTGCTATGGTTGCAGGCCGTCTTGAGCTTTATACAATGCTTGTCTTTTTTATACCTGCCTACTGGAAAAAATAAGCGCTCCCGGTTAAGGAGCGCTTGAGTAATCAAAGTAAATATCAGTTAATTATGCAAGAGCCTTTGTCTTCCATCGTTTTGTTTTCCAGCGGAAGAGCATGACAATACCCCGCATTGTTTCGTCTGTTCCAATTGAAAGCCAGATTCCGATCATGCCTAAGCCCGCCGTAATTCCTAAGAGGTAGCTGCCTAAAACCATGAAAAACCACATGGAGAAAATACCGTATAAAACCGGAAATTTAACATCTCCGGCGCCTTTTAAAGCACCAATTGTTATGAGGTTTATAGAACGGCCGAATTCAATATAGGCAGAAAAAATTAGTAAAGAGGAAACAAGACTGAAAATTGCAGCATCTTTTGTGAATAATGAAATTAAAGGAGCCTTAACAAGGTTTACAATAATAATGAGAAGCATCGTAATGGCGGTTCCAATTATCTGATACTTGTATAAGGCCCGGTAGGCTTTATCGGGCTGTTTTGCTCCGACAAAGTAGCCGGTTTTTATCTGTACCGCATTACCGATTGCCATAGCCGTTACGAATACGAAGCGGACTATTGTCTGGGTATAGACTTGAGAAGTCATGGCAGCTGTTCCAAGAGTTGTAATCATAGCCATTATAACAATTTGTGCCACATTATACGAAAGACTTTCACCTGCTGTGGGAATACCAATGGCAAGGATTGTTTTATAAATTTTTGCAGGAACTTGTGCAATGCCTTTAAGAGAAAAATAAACATCAGGTTTTTTTTGTATTTTATAGGCAAACAGAATACAGGCAATAAATTGAGAAAATACCGAAGAGGCGGCAACACCGGGTACGCCGAGTACCGGCAGACCAAAGGGACCGTATAGAGCAGCGGCATTCCCAATGACGTTTACAATATTTGCTGTAATTGAAATAAACATTGCATCTTTTGTGTAGCCGTAGGCCTTGAGGATTGAGCTTTGAAGCAGATTAAACGCAAAAAAGACAGCACCAAAACCGCCAAGAATTACTAGATATTCGTGTGCGTGTTTTCTTACTGAATCATCAAGGGTGTAGGTATTTAGAAGCGGTTCTGCACCAAATATTACAACCAAAGTCATAACTACAGAAAAAATAACAATCATTACGGTACTTGCCTGTGCAACCTGTTTTAGCTCGCTTTCCCGGTTTGCTCCAATATATTGTGCAAGAACAATGGTAACGCCGATGCAGATAACGTTAAATAGAATTTGAATGAAAAAAATAAACTGTGCTGTCATACCAACGGCAGCAACGGCTTCCTGTGAATAGGAACTGAGCATGACAGTATCTACAGAAGATACAAGCATACGGAAAAGAGACTCAAAAAAAATAGGCACAGTAAGCGCCAGCATGGGTAAAGAGCCGCGGTCTATTTTTTTAACTACGGTCATTTTTGGTTGAAGACTCATGAATGCATTGTATAATTTTTTAATTTTTAAATCTATGAGCAATTGCAGAAAAGAAAAATGCAAAAAACAAGCTTTATTTCCTTGTTTGATTGTAAAATAAGGAATTATGGATTATTATAAAAAAAAACGGAGGTCTTATGCTCAATAGTATTTTATCATTTTTTGGAGAAGGGCTTGCTGCGATCGGCTGGGAACAGATTCTTATGTACGGCATAGGTATAGCGCTTATTTGGGTTTCAATTGCGAAGGACTACGAACCCATGCTCTTACTGCCCATCGGGTTCGGCGCTATTCTTGTTAACCTTCCGCTCGAAGTTGTCTGGCAGCATGATGGTGCCGCCGGTGCAATTAAGATTCTGTTTGATGCAGGTATTTTAACAGAGATTTTCCCTCTTTTAATCTTTGTCGGTGTAGGTGCTATGATAGATTTTGGTCCGCTTTTTCAGCGCCCCTGGCTTATGCTGTTTGGAGCTGCCGCCCACCTCGGAATCTTCTTAACAATATCTCTTGCTGTTGCACTTGGCTTTACCCTGGAAGAAGCAGCCTGTATTGGTGTAATAGGAGCCGCCGATGGTCCTACGACAATTTTTATAACAACCAAACTTGCAAAAGACCTGCTAGGACCTATAATGGTTGTCGCTTATTCATATATGTCCTTAGTTCCGATTATTCAGCCTCCGGTAATAAGAGCGTTAACAAGTAAAAATGAACGCTTAATAAGAATGCAGGCTGTTGACCATGAAATACCCCGCGTTATTTTTATTATCTTCCCGATTGCTGTAACTATAATCTGCAGTCTGCTCGTTCCTATTGCAGCGCCGCTTATCGGGTTTTTAATGTTCGGCAACTTAATCCGCGAATCCGGAGTTCTAGCTAAACTTTCAAATACTGCACAAAACGAACTTTCCAATCTGGTAACACTTCTTTTAGGAATATCAGTTGGAGGATCAATGAGAGCGGACAGTTTTTTACGGCCGGAAACCCTGCTTATTATGGCGCTCGGTCTTTTTGCCTTTATTTTCAACACAGCAGGCGGCGTACTTTTTGCAAAGTTTATAAACCTGTTCTTGAAGAAAAAAATTAATCCCATGCTCGGCGCCTGCGGAATATCTGCCTTTCCAATGTCGAGCCGTGTTATTCAAAGAATGGCGCTTAAAGATGATCCGTCAAATATCATCCTTATGCATGCGGTAAGCGCAAATGTTTCCGGACAGCTGGGCTCAGTTGTTGCAGGAGGACTTGTTCTTGCATTAATTCCTATTTTAATTGGAGGCTGATATGGATTTTCAAGCATTAGAAAAGAGTTTTGTTCTCATGGGAACAGGAATGGCTATATTGTTTTTATTTATGGGTTTACTCATTGCAGTTGTGCACTTTGGTATTAAACTGCTTAATAGACTTCCAAAAAAGGAAGCTGCGAAGTAATGAGAAGATGTGCTTTCTCCATGGTATTGCTGTTCTGTGCATATGTTGTATCTGCGCAGAATGGCGGTTTTGTGGTGGTGTCCGGTGACGGCATAGAGTTTAAAAATGAACAGTTAGCCGGGAAAATTACCATTTGTTTTTATGAAACATATAAGACAATGGAAATAAACCAGGAAGCCAAAAAAAAATTGGCCGAGTATCTTTCCGGCCTGAACTCTGTGCGGCTTAATGAGGTTCGAATTCTCGGCGTCACCGACTGCACAGAAGCAAAATGGCCCTTTGTAGGAATGTGGAAAAAAGGACTGGTGTCTGTTTCCGAGCAGATTAATCAGACCATCTTCGGCGACTGGGACGGGTCAATGAAAACTCATTTTAATCTTGATGTTGAGTATCCGCACTTAATTATTTTTAATTCTAAGGGGTTCATTGTCTACCATAATCAAAGTGCAATAAACGCTGAAGATGAAAATGTTCTTATTCAGACTTTGGAAGATTTATTTAGAGAACAGAATTTATAAGCCGATAAACATTCAATTATAAGCTGATAAAAAAAGCATCCAGCTGACAGCTCCTTATAAAGGCGGCTGTTTGCGGATGCTTTTTTTTGACTGTCCGTGCTGAACAGCCGGAGTTATGCTGCACTACTTTGTTAAAAGTTTATTCATCCTCTTAATAAAGTCTGCCGGGTCTTGTAATTCCGCTCCGCTTAAGATAAGCGCCTGATCCAGAAGAACAAAGGAAACGTCTGCAATAAAATCTGTGTCATCAGTATCTTTCAGTTTTGAAACAAGGGCATGATCACCGTTTACTTCTAGAATCGGTTTTACTTCGCCCATGCCGGCCTGTCCCATTGCCTTCATCATGCGTTCCATCTGGAGTGAAGGATCGTTTTCATCGACAACAATGCAGGAAGGTGAATCGGAAAGGCGTTTTGAAAGATGAACATCTTTAACCTTGTCGCCGAGCGCTGCCTTAATTTTATCTACAACAGGTTTAAACTCTTTTTCTTTTTTCTCGGCTTCTTTTTTGTCTACGCCGAGCTCTTCGTCGCTTCCTGCTCTATTTACCGCTTTAAGATCAAATTCTTTGTATTTGTTGAGTGATGGAATTACGATGTCGTCAATATCATCTGCCATAATAAGGACTTCGAATCCCTTGGCCTTGTAAGCTTCCAGAAGCGGGGATGAACGGAGGTTTTTCTCGTCACCGCCTGTAATAAAGTAAATGGCTTTTTGATCAGTCTTCATACGCTGAACATAGTCTGCAAAACTTGTCCATGCGTTTTCGCCTGTTCCTTCTGCTGCGGTACTTTTAAATCGAATAATTTCTGATATTTCTTCGCGGTTTGCAAAGTCAGAGTACAAGCCCTCTTTTAGAGGTCTGTTGTACTGGCTTATAAAACTGTTCCAATTATCAATTTTTTCTTTATTTTCTGCGCTCGGTTCTACGCCTTCGCCTGCTTCTGCAAGCGTCTTTTTTGCCTTATCAGCTGCATCTGCCATTTTTTTAAATTCGCTTAAGAGTTTTTTAACAGAAGATGTTTTAATGGTAGAGAGGATTCTATTCTGCTGCAGAATTTCACGGCTTACATTGAGCGGAAGATCTTCGGAGTCAATAATACCGCGCACAAAACGGAGATATGAGGGAAGCAGTTCGCGGTCATCATCGGTTATAAATACGCGTTTTACATAGAGTTTTACGCCGCTTTTGTAATCTGCCTGATACATGTCAAAGGGTGCAGTTTGAGGAACATAAAAGAGTGTTGTATATTCCTGTGTGCCCTCTGCATTGGTGTGCACGTACATGAGAGGATCCTGCGTGTCGTGCGAAAGTGTTTTATAAAAGTCGTTGTAGTCTTCTTTTTTAAGGTCGCTTTTTGAGCGTTTCCATAGTGCGCTTGCACTGTTGATCTGATCAATTTTGTCTTCTTTGCCGGTTTCTTTTCCCTTGTCGTCAAATTTTTTCTGTTCATAGTGAAGAAAAATAGGGAAGGCAATGTGATCGCTGTAGCGTTTTACAAGGTCTTCAATCTTCCATCTTGTAGCGTATCCTTTATCTTCATCGCTTAAGTACATAACAACTGCAGCGCCGTGAGACGTATCGAATCCGTATTTTTTTGCCTCATCGCTGTCTGTTTTAAGCTCTTCAATTTCGTATGATTCTGTACCGTCGCTTGTCCATTTGAAAACTGATGCGGTCCCTGCCTTGCGGGTAATAACTTCGATTTTTGTAGAAGTCATAAAGGCCGAATAAAACCCGACGCCGAACTGTCCGATGAGAGCAGAATCTTTTTTAGCTTCTTTTTCAAGTTTTTCGAGAAATGCTTTTGTTCCTGAGCGTGCAATGGTTCCGAGGTTTGCTGTTAAGTCTGCCTCATCCATACCAATACCGGTATCTTTAACAGTGAGAGTTTTTGCATTTTCATCGAAAGAAATATCGATCCGCGGGTCAAAAACAACAGATTTGTATGCATCGTCTGAGAGGGTTAAATACTTTAACTTGTCGAGTGCATCCGATGAGTTGGAAACAATTTCCCTTAAGAAAATATCTTTGTTTGAGTAAAGAGAGTGAATGATTAATTTAAGAAGCTGAGACACTTCTGTTTGAAACTGATACTTGGCCATGTTATTCCTCTATATATTATAAAGTTGATAAATAAAATATAATTAAAAACAAAAAAAGCGGCAAGTTTTTTAACAAAAAACTACCGCCTTCATTTGTATTATACCTTTTGCAATTTCTATAGTGAAGTTATTTGAGCTCTTTAAGTTCTGCTCCTATCGATTTAGCTGCAATTGCGCCGTCGGAAGCCGCTTTTACAATTTGTAGAAATCCGCCTGCGGCATCTCCTGCTGCATAAATTCCGGGGAAGTTTGTTTTCATGTCTTTGTCTGTGATGAGGGTGCTGCTGTCTGCCCCTGTTCCTGTTTCGAGTCCCAGTTTTGCAGCAAAGTCAGACGCTCCTGCAGTTCCAAGGGCAGCGAAAATACCCTGAACAGGGAAAAGCTCTGTTGAAGTCCCGCTGTCAGATACAGCTTCTATTCCGCTCACCGTCTGCTCTCCGGTTATCTTCACTATTTTTCCTTTTACTACTCTTACCCCTTTGGGAACTTCTCCTTCCAGAGGGAGCCCGTTTGTAAAAAGAGTAATATCTTTTGTCAGGTTATAAAGATGCTCAAGCTCGGAAACTGCATATGCTCCGTTTCCTATTACAGCAACTGCCTTATTTTTATAGAAGAAACCGTCGCACACTGCGCAAAAACTGATCCCTTTGCCCTTATATTCATCAAAGCCCGGAACCTTGAGCCCTGTTCTCTGTTTTCCGGTTGCGATTAATACCGATTTCGCCAGAATATCAGTTTTTTTATCGGGTTCTTTTATAGTAACTGTGAACCTATACGGTTCCTGTTCGTAAGCTGCTTCAAGAGAAGTTACTTCTGCACTAAGAACAGGTATACCCAGGTTTTCCGCCTGCGAAATTCCTATGCGTGCCAGTTCCTCTCCGCTTACCGGTTTTTCCAATCCGTAGTAATTTTCAATTTTTTCTGCCTTACCCAGTGCGCCGTAATCTTTCCCTATGACAACAACAGAATGTTTAGCTCTTTTTAAATACAAGGCAGCAGTAATACCTGCAGGACCTTTTCCTATAATAACTGTATCAAATTGTGTTTCCATAGCACACCTCGAAAATGGTATATCAGTATAATATAGTAAAAAAAAGTTCTTTTGTGTAACATACTCACAAAGGGAAGAAGAAAAATCTTTATGGATACACCGATTGACAATAGTTGTATTACAGAAAGGACAGGTGTATAATCAAGGCATGAACGAACTATATTCGATGCATTTGAAAATAACTAAAGTTGAAAACGGACAATTTCTCGCCGAATCTGAAGATATTCCCGGCCTCGTTGCTCAAGGAAGAACCATTGCAGAAACTGTTGAAATAGCTCAGGATGTTGCAAGAAAACTTCTTGATTCATATATAGAACACGGCGATCCCATTCCTGCTTCTTTGAAGCCTATTGCAGATGAAATTGAATTCAATGTTCCCGTTGGAGTTTAAATTGCATGCGTCGCACTCGGCGGGGGACTAATAAGTGTGTGGGTCAGCCTCCTTGCGGATGAGGTAATTCGTGCTATAATAAATATCTGGAGATGGAGAAGCGGCCGGTGGATGGGCAAGCGGGTTATTGACGAACATAAGTAGGAGATAGCGATGGTAAAGCATATTGTAGCATGGAGACTTAAAGAGGAAGTTCTTGGAAATACAAAAGAACAGAATGCTAAACTGATAAAGGAAAAGCTTGAGAACCTTGTTGGTAAAATTCCGGGGCTTTTAAAAGCAGAGGTTGGTATAAACTTTACACAGGATGACTGTGCAAGCGATGTGGTGTTGTATTCTGAATTTGAGTCAAAAGAAGCTCTTGCAGCGTATCAGGTGCATCCAATTCATAAAGAGGCCGCTAGCTTTGTTCTGGAATGCAGAACAGAGCGGCGGGTAATAGACTACGAAGTATAATAATGTTAGGAGGGAGGGATTATGAAAAAAGTAAATGTATTGTGGATTATTCCGGTACTATTTGTTTTAAGCGGCTGTATGACAGGCGATGTTTCAAGTGACGGAGCTGTGCTTAAACAGTATCTTGATCCGGCAGCGCTCAAAGAGCTTACAGAAAATCCAAAAAGCGATATTTGGATAATCGATGTAAGACCGCTATCAGCCTATAACGCAGGACATATTCCTACAGCAAAAAGCTATCCATCGACAGAAGTTATGAGCAGGATTAGTGAACTTCCAAAAACTCAGTACTTGATTGTGTATTGTGAAACAGGCGGAAGGGCAGGCGCTGTAATTTCTAAACTTGAAAAAGAAGGCTACACCAGAATGATGAACTGGGGCGGATACACTCGCTGGCCGTATGAGTTTGAGAAATCGGAGTAAATAAGAAGAAATTAGCAGTAAAAAAGGAAAATATCTCTATCTTTGCATTGACACCATTTAATATAGGTGGTATCATACCTGAACAATACGACGCAGGATAGAGCAGTTGGCAGCTCGTCGGGCTCATAACCCGGAGGTCGAAGGTTCAAGTCCTTCTCCTGCTAAACAGATAATTACTTGTGTTACAAGAAATTATCACACTACCAGACCCAATAAAGTAGGGCTTGGCGTGAAAAACACATCGATTTTAAGCAGTGATTTTAAGCAAAATCACGGGAATCGCAGATGAGGTTTTTTATGGCTAAGCCCTATTCTATTTTTAAAAAGAGTTCTGGAATCTATTATGTTCAGTTTCCCTTGGAAAACGGTGCCCGAAGCAACATTAAAAGCACTGGAAGCCGTATTCGTTCAGAGGCAGAGAAGGTCGCAATGACCTAGCTTGTTAATGGAGATATTCCCAACCGTATTAACGCCAGAAATGAGGACGGAACGTTAACGATATCTAAGTTAAGTCTGTTTAACTCGCTGCGCCTTATTGATCTCGATACTGCTGATATCAACAAGATTATTACAATCCTCAAGGAAAGAAGCTTTATACATTCTGCTGTATTATCTTCTACTCCTGCAAGCGAACCTATTGAAGAGTTTCTAAACAGATTCTGGGATTATGAAACATCTCCTTATGTAAAGGAAAAACTTTTAAAGGGACAAAGTATTCATAAAAGCTACTGTGAAACAATGAAAAGCAGGGTAAGAATTTACTGGATTCCAAAATTGGAAGGTGAAACAGTAGGCAGCATTACAAGAGAACATGTAGAACCGATATTCGATGATCCTGAAATTATTAAGCATGCTCCAAAAACCATTAATAGTATTGTGTCTTCTTTAACTGTTCCCATTATAGTGAGCCCTTTTGTCAATACAGTTTTTTATAAAAGTTCAGTGGATTTCCTTCTTTTTTTTAAGCTGATAACATATCAACTTGGTCATTTCTATTTGTAAACACCCCATAATACATTTCATCCGGGGTTGCATACTCCAAAGACTGATGGAATCGCTCTGTATTATAAAATTGTATATAGCGTTTTATACCCTCCTTTAAGTCGGTCATTGTTTCGTATCCATACATATAAATATCTTCATATTTTAATGACCGCCAAAAACGTTCAATATA
>Ga0116149_1001070_pt1 | contig 34408 bp, 30 predicted proteins | sample AD_UKC057_MetaG_FD_89787 | JGI IMG/M metagenome (GOLD analysis project Ga0116149, IMG submission 89787) | Active sludge microbial communities of municipal wastewater-treating anaerobic digesters from USA - AD_UKC057_MetaG | ecosystem: Engineered > Bioreactor > Anaerobic > Digestate | place: USA...
CGGGAACAAGGTTCAGAATTGTGTTGCCAAGGAAGAAGGAGTGATGAGCGATGAGAGATGAGCGATGAGAGATGAGCGATGAGAGATGAGCGATGAGAGATGAGAGATGAGCGATGAGAGATGAGCGATGAGAGATGAGAGATGAGCGATGAGAGATGAGCGATGAGAGATGAGCGATGAGAGTCCATGACTAAAAGACTGCAAGACAATAAAACGAAAACGACAATATGCCAAAAAGTGATTTCACAATTCTAGTAGCTGATGATGATCCGGATTATCTTTTTCAGACAGTATTCAATCTGAACAAGGCGGGTTATAAAACAATTACTGCTGAGAGCCAGGCAGAAGCTGAAGCCATCATATCCCGCTTCAGGCCTGATCTGGCAATCTTTGACCTCATGATGGAAAGTGACGACAGTGGATTTATATTATGCTACAAGATAAGGAAAAAGTATCCCGATGTTCCGGTGATACTTGCCACTGCGGTCTCCCGCGAAACGGGAATGTCCTTCAGCATTGATACGGAAAAAGAGAAATCGTGGATAAGAGCTGACCGTTATCTTGAAAAGGGTATAAGAGCGGAGCAGCTCGATCAGGAAATAATGAAACTTTTAAAAATCTGAAAAATGGCAGTCTTAAAAGTACTTGTCATTGATGATGAACCAGGTATAAGATCAGGTGTTGCAAGAATACTCCGGGACTTTCATGTCACGTATCCGTTCATGGATGAGGATTATACATTTGAACTTATTGAATCGCCGACCGGAGAGGACGGGATCGAAAAAATTGAAAATGATAAGCCGGATATAATTCTGCTTGACAATAAATTGCCGGGTATTCAGGGTGTTGATGTACTTGAGTATATACACTCAAAGAAATATGATATTTTTGTTGCGATGATTACATCTTATGCTTCGCTTGATGTAGCTATACGGGCCACGCGTGACGGAGCAACTGATTTTATACCCAAACCTTTTACCCCCCAGGAGCTTAAATCCAGTATTGAGAATATAACCAAACAGTTATACCTGCGGAGGATCACCCGTCGCCTTACTATTGAGGGGAAACAGGTCAGATACCAGTTCCTTTCTGTTCTGTCGCACGAGCTTAAAGCACCACTTAACGCGGTAGAAGGATATCTCAGAATGATGCAGGGAAAAGAAGCGGGTGACAGGATAGATGATTATGCCGATCAGATAGACAGGTCACTTCAGCGGATTCAGGGAATGAGAAACCTGATAATGGATCTTCTCGATTTTACCAAAATAAGACTTGAACGAAAGCAGGGAAATATCCGTCCTGTCGACCTGGCAGAAGTGGCAAGGAACGCTATGGAGACTGTTCAGCCATATGCGATACAGATGGAAGTGAGCCTTAACCTGGTTGCAAAATCTGATGTGACTATAAATGCCGATCCGGCTGATATGGAGATCATATTCAATAATCTTGTATCAAACTCCGTGAAATATAACAGGGAGGGAGGTAAGGCGGAAATAATTATCGATTCAACAGATAATGAGGTGGTTATTAATTTTATTGATACGGGAATCGGTATTAAGAAAGAAGATATAGGAAATCTGTTTACTGAATTCGTCAGGATTAAAAATGATAAAACCAGGAATATTACCGGAAGCGGCCTCGGTCTGTCGATAGTAAAAAAAGTAGTCCAGCTTTATTTCGGCACAATCTCCGTGGAAAGCACTCCGGATGTTGGCACTGTATTCACTGTCAGGATCCCGAAAGGTCCGTCAAATATAATCTGATAAATTATTATGAATTTACCCGGAAAAACAGTTGAGAGGCTGAGTGAATACCGCAGAACACTTCTGGGCTGTCTTGCTGAAAAGAAAAATTATATCTTTTCCCATGATCTTGCTTCACGCCTGCACATAACAGCCGTTCAGGTAAGGCGTGATCTGATGCTGATTGGCTATTCTTCGGTGCAACGTAAAGGCTACGATGTAAAAGAACTGATAGAAACAATAGGATCAATAATTGATTCTGAGGTGAGCATGAATGTAGCAATTATTGGTATGGGTAACTTTGGGAGGGCAGTTGCCGGCTATTTCAAGGGTAAAAGATCAAAGCTCAACCTTGTAGCATCATTCGATACGGATACCCAGAAAATAGGTAAAGTAATTTCGGGTGTAAGGTGCTATCCCTTGAGTGAAATGGAAGCAATGATCAGGGATATGGATATCAGGATTGCGATAATCACGGTACCTCCCGATTATGCCAGGGAGATCGCCGGTGAAGCTGTACGTTACGGAATTAAGGGCATACTTAACTTCACCACTGTACCCCTTAATGTCCCGTCGTGGGTCTTCCTCGAAGAATATGATATGATCACTTCGATTGAAAAAGTGGCTTATTTCGTCAAGGAAAATGTTGTGTAGTACTTGCTGATAATGAGGATTTTCAAAGGATTTGATGAAGTGAACGGGATAAGGAACCCGGTTGTAACTACCGGTTCGTTCGATGGTGTTCATATTGGTCATAAAACCATCCTTAACCGGCTTAAGATGCTCGCTGAAAAATATAACGGTGAGTCGGTCCTTATAACATTTCATCCGCATCCCAGGAAAGTCCTCTACCCCGATACGGCAGGAAAAAATCTGAGGCTGATAAATTCCCAGGAGGAGAAGCTTGAACTGCTAAGAAAAGCAGGACTTGATAATGTGATTATAGTTGAATTCACCAGAGAGTTCTCAAGGGTCACGAGTGAACAGTTCGTAAGCGAATATCTGTGCAAAATATTAAAATCAAGGGTTATAGTTGTCGGATTCAACCATCATTTCGGCTTTAACCAGGAGGGGGATTATAAACATCTCTGGAACTGGAGGCAGAAATATAATTTTGAAGCCGAGGAGATACCGGAACAGGAGGTTCAGCACGAAACTGTCAGTTCAACTAAGATACGTAAAGCCATCAGTGAAGGTTACATCCAGAGAGCCAACGCATATCTCGATCATTATTACCTTATCATAGGGATCCCGGAAGGCTGCTTACTTCATGATGCCCCCTTTCTGAAGGGATTTTTGTGTCTGCCGGTTACCGAAGGATCCAAGCTGTTGCCATCACCGGGTATTTATGCAGTATCCGTAATCACCGGAGAGACCGGCTCCAAGGCAATGGCGCTGATTTTTCAGAAACCCGGGGAACAATCAGATGTAATGCTCAGCATTTTTGAAAATCAGGAATTTTTTACCGGGGAAAAATGCTCGGTTCTCTTCCATAAAAAAATCCATGGTGAAGTACTGCTTTCCGATCCGGGAGTTGGATCCCGTATCGATATGGCAAAGAATGAAATCTCCGACCTGATCTTCTGAACTGCCACTTTGTGCCCTATAACCATTAACTTACGGAATATTTTAGTAAATATAACTACTGTAATTACCTGAAATATAAGTAAATAAGTTTCCCCTCCTTAAAGAAAAGGAGGGGAAACTTTTGTCTCGAAAACTCCTTAAGTTGAGAGCCATGCTCTGTGCCTCCGCTCATTCTGGCCTGTTTTACCACTGTGCCTCTTCACCGTTGCGCCTCTGCGCTTTTTACAACAACTGCCCGAAGAAAACCGCATTCAGGAAGATCTTATTTGTACCATACCAGACAGCCCTGAAGTTTGTATTGTCAAATATTGAAATGATCCTGCTCCGGTGGACTGATACAAAAGCAGTCCCTTTCAGCCTGTCCGAGTTTTCTTTTGTACAGTAGCCGCTCAAAAGGGGATCGGCAGTATAGACAGCAGGATTACTATAAATATCTGCAGTCCTGTTTGCTGCAGAAGTCCCTGACTTGAAGACAGGCAGGATATTTCTAGTATACCCGTAACAAAGCGGATGTGTAAGATCGAGCCTGACCGAAAAGATCGATCCGGGGATCTGTCTGGCCTGGGTATTGACTGAACGTTCTTCAAAAATCCCCTCTTTCAGTAAGGAACCTGCAGCAGCGACAAAATCAATTTCTGCAAGTTTGTTCCTTACCAGCCAGCTATTGCCACCTTTGTAAGCGATTATTGTTCCGCCCTGTCTGTTCCAGGTTTTAATATTTTCGACAGCCACAGGGCTCAGATCAGGTGATCCTGCAACGATAAGTACATTATACCTGCTGAGATTTATATTCCCAAACCTTTGAGCTGTGATCAAAGTGACCGGTATATTGAAACGTGTATCGAACATATGCCATATTTCGCCGGCATCTGAACTGCTTATTCCGTCACCGGCGATCATTGCAACCGAGGGTTGTTCTAAAACAGCAAAATTACCGCTACCCAGATCCATGCCTGATTCAGTGAATCCGGTTCTGACAGCGTAGACTGTGAGGCCACATTTTTCTGCAACTGATCCGATAAGCTTCCTTAGCTCATCTCCTTTAACAGGCTGATCGTTTGAGTGTATCATGATAGTCCCATAGGAAAAGACGTGATTGAGATCGCTGTTCCTGAAAGAGAATTTCCCCATTGAGACACGGGTCCTCAGTCCGGCTTTCTGTAACTCATAAAGAGCTTTGGGAGCAAGATATTCATTCCACTCAAACAGGTAGGCATAGGGATCCTGTGGTCCGGTAACTTTACCTTCTGCAACCGGCGGTGCAAGGATTTCCTCACCCTGCAGTCCGTCCAGCTCCCGGGACATATTCAGTGCCGAATACTGAATGTTGAACGACATTGGCAGAACCCATGTTGAAATATCATAGAAAGTGCTGTCTGTAAAATCTTTAACCGGATCAAAAAGACTTCTTGCGAAGCGGTATTCATCCTGCCGCAGCGGTACAAGATAACTGTTCTCAGCCTTATAATTTATGCCATCCCTCGTAATATCCTTTGCCGTCCTGTATATTTTTATCCGGTGACCTTTAAGCACTCTTATAAATTCTGCAAGCCTTCCTTTATCATCAGGTTCCGTAAAAACATAAGCTTTTACGGGATGCTTATCAGCAAGTGCCCGGGCATCCCTGTAGAAATTTCTGTGGTTCTCAAGAAGCTTTTCTCTCATAGCCACTCCGGCTTCAAGTGTTGACAGCGATACTGTAAACTGGTTGCGGATTGCAAAGGGGAAGGACAAGAGCATATTCGGAGTCTCTTTCAGATGCCCTTTTACACCGGCCTGTTCGAAAAGAATACCTACAGATCCATGTATATCAGGGTAGGATGATCCTTTTCCTACATAGAAGTCATCATAACTTTCTTCAGTAAAATAGAGGCTGCCGATTGAATTGAGATATTTCTCGTGGTATTTCCCTATTTCTGCTGTAAGATCCTGGTTATCTGCAGGTGTAAGAGGGTTATTCCTGCTCTGTATACCCGGCTGATAGAAAAATGTAGCATTAGCACCCTGCTCATGGTGATCAGTATTTATATTCGGTCTCCACCTGTAGAACGCCTCCACACGGCCCCTGGATTCAGGATGCTGAAGCATCAGATAATCCCTGTTGAGGTCGAACCAGTAGTGGTTCGTTCTTCCTCCCGGCCATGGTTCGCTGAATTCCCAGGAATTGGGATCAGGATTGTTGTTAAGGCTTCTTGTGAAATTAACCCATGTCGAATGACGCTGCATCCCGTCTGGGTTCAGTGCAGGATCGATAAGAATGACGGCGTTTTTCAGGAGTTCATCAGTTTTGGTTCCTTCACCTGCTGTAAGGTAATATGCCACGAGTACCGAAGCATTCTGCGCACTTGATTCATTTCCATGAATCCCGTAACCAAGCTTGATAAACACAGGCATATCTTTTAAGTCAATACCGGCGGAGACCGAAGGATCCGAGAGTTCCAGGTGCCGGATCCGGAGTTGCTCAAGGTTCCTGATATTTTCAGGTGAGCTGATTATCAGATGACCCAGAGGACGGCCTTCATAACTCCTGCCATATTCCTCCCATATTGCCCTGTCGGAGATCCGGGCCAGCTCAAGCATGTAATTATAAAGCTTGTCATGGGTAAGATGCCATTCCCCAACCTCGTGTCCAAAGAATTTTGCAGGAGCAGTAATTTCCTTATTATACCTTATATCATCCGGTAAATAATAATCTGATTTTATCTGCGAGGACATCATCTGGCTCAACAGAATAGCCGATATTAATGCAATAATATTCTTCATTACCTGCAGGTTTGTTTAAGTACCACAATATAAAGGAAAATATATATCAGTATACCGGATAGATCCGGGTTTCTTTTTCACAGAGTTTCTCCGAAATCCTTTTTATAAGCTTCTGCAAGCTTTTCGGGCCAGTCACTGACCGCTTCAAGCCTGCCTGTAAAGAACCTGAGAACAGGAGGTTCTTCAACAAATCTTAAACCGCCGACCAGTTTCCTGTTCTGATACAGCCAGTTAAGTCTGTCAATCGCATATTCTACCTGTGAGAGGGTAAATACTCTTCGCGGTACCGCAAGTCTTAATAGTTCAAGATCTGAAAAAATATCATTTCCTTTTTCATCCCGATTGCTGCTTATGGTTCCCCGTTCCATACCTCTGATCCCCGAAACAATATAGAATGCTGCGACAAGTGATCCGGCCAGGTATTCTGATTGAGGAATATGTGAAAGGAACTGTGTTGCATCAATGTGGCATCCCAGGGCACCGCCGGGACTGACGACAGGTATACCGAGTTTTTCAAGCTCCTGTACCATATAATTAATGAATGCCGGTGATTGCCCCACAACATTTTCATCAACAGTTTCAAGAAGTCCCTGTGCCATTGCCTCAATCTCGCGGATCGAGATACCTCCATATGTCAGAAATCCTTCATAGAGGGGAATAAGATATTTCATTTTCGTATAAAGCTCTTCGGAATTTGTACAGATTGCACCACCTCTTGATGAGCTGACTTTTCTCCCGGAGAAATAAACAATATCGGCAAGATCGCACATCTGGAGAAGGATTGAAGCAAGGGACTGATCTTCATACCCGGGTTCACGTTTCTTTATAAAATAAGCATTTTCTCCTATAAGGCTGGCATCCATTACAATTATAAGATTGTACTTGTCGGCTATCTTTCTTACTTCTTTCATATTTGCAAGTGAGAAAGGCTGGCCGCCGATAAGGTTCGTTGAGGCTTCCATCCTTATAAAAGGAATGTTTTGAGGACCTGATTCAATAATTATTTTTTCAAGCTGCACGGGATCGAGATTTCCTTTAAAAGGATGAGAGCTTTTTATTTTCATTGCTTCCGAACCGAAAAGTTCAAAGATCTTTCCCCCGTTAAGTTCAATATGGGCGCGTGTGGTTGTGAAATGATAATTCATCGGGATCACAGATCCTTCCTTAATGAACACTTTTGAAATAATATTTTCAGCGGCTCTTCCCTGATGTGCCGGCAGAACAAATTTCTTTCCGAATATCTGCAACACACTTTTTTCAAATTTCTTAAAGCTCATCGAGCCGGCATAGGCATCATCGGCTACGAACATTTTTGAGATCTGATTATCGCTCATCGCGTTGGTCCCGCTGTCCGTCAGCATATCAAGGAATACATCACCGCTGCTCAGCAGGAAGGAATTAAAACCTGCTGCTTTTATCGCATCCACCCTCTTGTTTACAGGCAGGAGATTAAGCGATTGGACTATACGTACTTTATGCATCTCAAGTGGGATCTGTTTTCTGGTAAAGAATTTTACCGCTCCGTTTTTCTGATTTTTGTCCATATTTTGTCTGTTATAATATTAAAAAAAAAAGGCTTACCTCTTTTTTGGCAAGCCTCATATTCATGAATTTATGGTTTGTTACACATATTTCACAGGACTGCCTGACCTGCAATTGCAATAATAACAATAATAGATTCCAATATTTAATTTTATTATCGTCATTTCTTGAAATTTGATTCCAAACGTAATGTAATTTCAGAAAAAATCAAAGATTCATCATGAAAAAGTTAAAGAAAATTTTAGTGACTGCTTCCGGCGGGGAATGATAATGATCTTAATACTTAATTTTACTGATATTTTTTTACTATATTGCTTTTGTTAATTCGGGGTATGATTTTTTCAGAGAATTTTATTTCAGAGGTTTATTTATATCTGAGAGCTCAAAATGTGAGTTATCTGAAGCGTTTTGCAGGCTTATGAAGTCTTAAGCCTTTAAGGAATATTCAGTCTTAATCTGGTCTAAACCATCTTTTGAGAAATGATAAATGATAAATGAAAAGCTGATAAATCCCTCCGGTATAGTTGTGATCGGGGGATCGGATGATCTTTACAAGCCGGGAGGGAAAATCCTCAAGAATTTAATTGACGGTAATTATGCCGGCAATCTGTATGTTGTGAATCCGGGTCACGATATGATCCAGGGTCTGAAATCATATCGTGATATCAATGATTTGCCTCAGGTCGATCTTGCGATCCTTGCTGTTCAGGCAAAGCATTGTCTGCCGGCTGTAGATATATTGATAAGAGAAAAAGGTACCAGGGCTTGTATTATTATTTCAGCGGGGTTCAGTGAATCGGGTGAGGAGGGAAGAATGTTCGAAACATTAATTGCTGACAGGATAAGTGAATGCGGAGGATCTCTTATCGGCCCGAATTGTATAGGTGTGATCACCCGGAATTATAACGGAGTTTTCACCACTCCTGTTCCCAGACTGAGCGACCGGGGCTGTGATTTTGTTTCGGGTTCGGGAGCCACTGCTGTTTTTATATTTGAGTCCGCAATCCCCAAAGGTGTGACCTTTACAAGTTTTTTTTCAGTGGGAAACAGCGCCCAGACGGGTGTTGAGGAGGTACTTGAATACTGGGACAACAATTTCGATCCGGGACTAAGTTCTCCTATAAAGCTGATATATGTTGAAGAGATAAGAGATCCCGATAAAATGCTTCATCATGCGTCATCGCTGATAAGGAAAGGTTGCAGGATAGCTGCAATAAAGTCAGGGACCAGTGAAGCGGGAATGAGGGCAGCATCTTCCCATACCGGAGCCCTTGCCTCCTCCGATTCTGCAGTGGAGGCGTTGTTCAGAAAAGCAGGTATTGTACGGTGTGCCGGAAGGGAGGAGCTTACAACTGTTGCATCTGTTTTTTCCCATAAGCATCTCAAGGGAAGGAATATTGCCATCATTACTCATGCAGGGGGGCCGGCGATAATGCTTACCGATGCTCTTTCTGCTGGGGGAATGTCAATACCCCGGATCACCGGTGAACATCATGATAACCTGCTGGCAATGATGAATCCGGGTGCTTCGGCGAATAATCCGATCGATATGATCGCAACTGCCACCGATGAACAGCTTGATAAAATAATTGATTATGTCGACAGACGGATGCCTGAAATTGATGGAATGATAGTAATATTCGGCAGCAACGGACTGAATGACATGGCTGTGATTTATGATCTTCTTCACAGGAAGATTGAAGAATGCAGTAAACCGCTTTTCCCAATTTTACCATCAATATCAAGCTCATACAACGAACTCGAATATTTCCTGGGGAAAGGACATGTCAACTTTCCCGACGAGGTTGTACTTGGAAGGGCTTTGACAAAAATATCAAACACACCTTTCCCTGCTGAAGAAAAGATCTTCCTTAAGGATATTGATGTGCCGCTGATCCGGACCATCATAGATAAATCATCCTCAGGTTATCTGGATCCGGATGTAATCCAGCAGCTTCTGAGGGCCGCAAACATCCCCCTTGTTAAAGAAGCTGTTGTCAGGACCTTAAAAGAACTGAGAGATATTGCTGGAAAAGCCGGATTTCCTCTGACTCTCAAAGTAATAGGACCGGTTCATAAATCGGATGTTGGAGGTGTTACCCTGAACATCAAGACCATGGCACACCTGGAAGCTGAGTTCAGGAGAATGATGAAGATCAGCGGCGTCAGGGCTGTTCTGATACAGAGAATGGTCACCGGAACAGAACTTTTCATCGGAGCTAAATATGAACCGAAATTCGGACATGTTATTCTCTGCGGTCTGGGCGGGATCTTTGTTGAGGTACTCGGAGATGTTTCATCAGGTCTTGCCCCGCTGACTTTCGATGAAGCCAAATCTATGATACGCAGTCTCAGAGGCTACAGGATAATACGTGGGACAAGAGGTAAACCGGGTGTCAGCGAACATAAACTTGCCGAGATAATCGTCAGATTATCAAGCCTGCTCAGATTTGCTACAGAAATAAAAGAAGTGGATCTCAATCCACTCATTGGCAGTCCGGAAGCAATTACGGTTGTCGATGCAAGAATAAGGATTGAAAAATGATATTTATAAATAAACTGTACATATCGATTTCTAATTCTTATATTCGAACTTTTTTATACAATTAGTTTTTAAAACCTGTCGTGATTATGATAATACAGCAGTTATCAGTATTTCTCGAAAATAAATCGGGCCGTCTTACCGAAGTGCTCGAGGTTCTGGGAAAAGAACAGATACGGATTACAGCACTTAGTGTTGCAGATACAACCGAATTCGGCATATTACGTATTATTGTTACCGATCCCGAAAAAGCAAAAAACATACTCAGGGAACAAAAGTTTGCTGTAAATATTACAGGCGTGATTGCAGTAAATGTTCCTGATGAGGCCAGATATTACGCAAAGGTACTTAAAGTCCTGTCCGATATTGATATAAGTGTTGAATATACTTATGCTTTCACAACAGGTAAAAGATCGGTTATAATACTCCGGTGCAATAATAATGAAGAAGCGATCAAAGCTCTCGGGGATAGCAGCATTGATTTACTGGCCGGCCATGATCTTTACAAAATTTGAATTAACATAAATATTAACAGAGAATTGCAGGACTAGATATGGAAATCTGGAACAGACATTTTGAATGCATGGATCGTAATGATCTCCGGGAAATACAGAATGAGCGACTCCGGGAGACAGTTGAGAGAGTATATTTCAATGTTCCTTATTATCGTCACCGAATGCAGGAAGCAGGGCTGAGCCCTGAAGCGATCAATACTGTCGACGATCTGAAGAGGTTACCGTTTACAACAAAGAATGACCTCAGGGATAATTATCCTTTCGGATTGTTTGCTGTACCTATGAGTGAAATAGTACGCCTTCATGCCTCTTCGGGAACCACAGGCAAATCAACAGTGGTTGGTTATACGCGTAATGATATTGCAACATGGTCGGAGGTGATGGCCCGTACTCTGACATGTGCAGGAGCAAACCGGAATGATTTTATTCAGATAGCTTACGGTTACGGGCTTTTTACCGGAGGACTCGGACTTCATTACGGTGGAGAGAAGATAGGCGCATCAGTTATCCCTGTTTCAGGTGGTAATACAAACCGTCAGTTACAGATAATGCGTGATTTCGGTACCACGGTGCTTGCATGTACCCCTTCCTATGCATTATTCCTTGCTGAGGCAATCCATGAAAGCGGAATTGACAGGAATGAACTGAACCTTAAAGCCGGGGTTTTCGGCGCCGAACCCTGGACAGAAAATATGAGAAGGGAGATCGAAAGCAAGCTCAGGATTAAAGCGATAGACATTTACGGACTGAGTGAGGTGATAGGTCCCGGTGTGGCAAGCGAGTGTATGATACAGGACGGCCTTCATGTTAATGAGGATCATTTCTTTCCCGAAATAATTGATCCTTCATCCCTCGAAGTACTTCCTGAAGGTTCGGTGGGTGAACTTGTTTTCACAACAATTACAAAAGAAGGACTTCCCCTGATCCGGTACCGCACAAGGGATCTTACAAGGCTTAAATATGAAAAATGTAAATGCGGACGCACTTTTGTAAGGATGGAAAAATGCTTTGGAAGAAGCGATGATATGCTTATAATACGAGGCGTTAATCTTTTCCCGTCCCAGATAGAGACTGTTCTTCTCGAAATGAGTGAAATAAAACCTCACTATCTAATAATTGTTGACAGGATCAATAACCTTGATACTCTTGAACTTCAGGTTGAAGTAGATGAGGTATTCTTCCAGGATCAGATAAGCCAGTTACAGGCTTTGAGGGGAAAGCTTCAGGATAATCTCGAAAATGCTATCGGACTTTCAATAAAAGTAACACTTGTTGAACCAAAAACCATTGAAAGGAGTGAAGGCAAGGCAAAGAGAGTTATTGATAAGCGTAAATTCTGAATATATTGAATTATGGAAAATATCCCGATACCGGCTGAATTAATAAACGGACTGGCAAAGGAAAACGGACTTCCCCCGGTCGGTTCCGCGTCGATCCGTGAAATATCATTCCTTGTTGACCTTATAGAGAAGAAGACCGGGATTCCTTTTGTAAGGATGGAAATGGGAGTCCCCGGACTTCCGACACCGCCGGTTGCTGTTGAAGCTGAAATCGCTGCTTTGAGAAAAGGAGTTTCATCCTTATATCCTGCTATAGGAGGAATACCTTCTCTTAAACAGGAAGCGTCGAGATTCATTAAACTCTTCATTGATGTTGATATTAAACCCGAAGGATGTATCCCGACTGTCGGTTCAATGATGGGAGCTATGATTAGCTTTCTTGTCGCAAACCGTAATGACCACACAAAGGAAGGAACCCTCTTTCTCGATCCGGGATTTCCTGTACATAAACAGCAGGTTAAGATGCTCGGACATGATTATTACTCGTTCGATTTATATAATTACAGAGGTAAAAAGCTAAGGGCAAAGCTTGAATCATATCTTGAATCAGGCAGGATTTCATCATTCCTGTATTCAAATCCGAATAACCCTGCATGGATCTGCCTTAATGATGAAGAACTTGGCATCATTGGTGAACTTTCAATGAAATATGATGCTATTGTGATCGAGGATCTTGCATATTTCGGTATGGATTTCAGAAAAGATTATTCACATCCCGGTGTTGCTCCGTTCCAGCCTACAGTTGCTCATTATACAGATAACTATATCCTTCTCATTTCCAGCTCCAAGATATTCAGTTATGCCGGACAGAGAATAGGTTTGATGGCAATATCGGATACACTTTACAACAGATCGTATCCTGACCTGTTAAGATATTACTCATCCGACAAGTTCGGCCATTCGGTCATTTTCGGTGCATTATACGGGATATCGGCAGGTGTGGCACATTCAGTTCAGTATGGCCTGGCCGGCTTGTTGAAATCATTGAATGACGGCACATACAATTACCGCGACGATGTTATTGAATATGAAGGCAAGGCAGCTGCAATGAAAAAATTCTTTCTGTCAAATGGTTTCAGGATAGTATATGATAAAGATCTTGATGTTCCTGTAGCCGACGGTTTCTATTTTACAATAAGCTACCCCGGAATGTCGGGAAGTGAGTTGTTGCAGGAACTGATTAGTTATGGGATAAGCGCTATCACTCTCGACATAACCGGAAGTGAAAAAGAAGGTCTGAGAGCTTGTGTATCGATGGTTCCGAGGGATATTTTCCCCGAGCTTGAAAAACGTCTTAAGAAATTCAAAGAAGACCATCCTGTGTTAAATTAATCCAGATAATATGGCAAAGATAAAAGGAAGTATTGTTATAAATATTGACAGGTGCAAGGGGTGTGAGATATGTACTGTTTCGTGCCCGACCGGTACCATAGAAATGGCGAAGGAAGTAAATCACAAAGGCTATTTTTATGCTTATCCGGCGCATCCCGAGCTGTGTACAGGTTGTGCCAACTGTGCCGTTGTATGCCCCGATGGGGTAATAACGGTTTATAAAACAAAAATTTAGCTTTTTCATGGAAAAGGAATTACGACTTATGAAAGGCAACGAAGCGGTAGCTGAAGCAGCTATCCGGGCAGGTGCCGACGGATATTTCGGATATCCTATTACGCCCCAGAGTGAGATAATGGAATATCTCATGGAAGCTAATCCCCAGGCAAAGACCGGGATGGTCGTTCTCCAGGCTGAAAGCGAAGTAGCAGCAATAAATATGGTTTACGGCGGAGCAGCATGCGGAAAGAAAGTGATGACAACATCCTCTTCTCCGGGTATAAGTCTGAAACAGGAGGGAATTACATATATAGCCGGTGCAGAATTACCATGCCTGATAGTGAATGTTGTCAGGGGCGGACCCGGACTCGGAACAATCCAGCCTGCCCAGAGTGATTATTTTCAGGCAGTTAAGGGCGGCGGGCACGGCGATTACCATCTTATAGTTCTTGCTCCGGCATCAGTTCAGGAAATGGCCGATTTTGTGGGACTTGGGTTCGATCTCGCATTCAGGTACCGTAATCCGGTTATGATACTTTCCGACGGTGCAATAGGGCAGATGATGGAAAAAGTGTGGCTCAGCCCTCCAGTTGAAAGATCCAAAACTGTTCCGGAATGGGCAACTACAGGCAAACCTCCTTCAAGACAAAGGAACATCATCACCTCACTCGACCTGGATCCGGCAGCACAGGAAAGGTTTAACCAGAAACTGATTGATAAATACAATGAGATCAGGGAAAAAGAGGTAAGGTATGAGGAGTTTCAGTGCGGGGACGCACAATACCTGCTCGTTGCATATGGAACCAGTGCAAGGATCTGTCAGAAATCTGTTCAGCTTGCAAGAAAGGAAGGATTAAAGGTGGGACTGCTCAGGCCGATAACCCTATTCCCCTTCCCTTCAAAACAGATCAGCGGACTTGCGGTGAAGGCAGACTTAGTCATATCAGTTGAAATGAGTGCAGGTCAGATGGTTGAGGATGTACTTTTAGCAGTGAACGGTAAAACACCGGTTTATCACTTTGGCAGGATGGGTGGGATGGTTCCCACACCCGAGGAAGTAGTTGAATTTCTGAAATCTAAAATAACAGGAGACTGAGAAATGGCAGAAGCAACAGGAATTAAAGATTATATCAAACCGGAGAACCTTGTTTATAAAAGGACCGGTATAATGACCGAAAACGTTCTTCACTATTGTCCGGGTTGCGGTCATGGTACTGTTCACAGGATACTTGCAGAGATAATTGAGGAGGAAGGACTGCAGTCCGAGGCAATCGGCATTTCACCGGTCGGCTGTTCGGTGTTCCTCTATAATTACCTTGATATCGACTGGCAGGAAGCCGCTCATGGCAGAGCGCCGGCACTGGCTACGGCAGTGAAAAGACTTTGTCCTGATAAATTTGTATTTACATATCAGGGCGACGGCGACCTTGCTGCTATCGGAACATCGGAAACTATCCATTCCTGTAACAGAGGCGAGAATATCCTGATCATCTTCATTAATAATGGTATATACGGGATGACGGGAGGACAAATGGCACCAACAACACTTCCCGGCATGAAATCATCAACATCACCTCTTGGAAGAGATACAAGGCTGATGGGGTACCCATTGAAAATTACAGATATTGTGGCAACCTTACCCGGTACATATTATGTTACAAGGCAAAGTGTTCATACTCCGGCAAATGCACGAAAAACAAAACGGGCTATCAAAAAAGCTGTTCAGTATCAGAAATTAAATAAAGGTACCTGTTTTGTTGAAATAGTATCCAACTGTCCTTCAGGCTGGAGAATGACACCTGTTGAAGCTAATAAGTGGCTGGAAGAGAATATGCTTCCTTATTATCCGCTGGGCGATCTGAAAGCCCCTGTTGATGTGAATGCTCAGAAACCAGTAAAAAGTGACAACAATGACTGAGGAAATTATTATTGCAGGTTTCGGAGGACAGGGTATCCTGTCAATGGGAAAGATAATGGCATATTCCGCTGTTATCCAGGATATGGAGGTAAGCTGGATGCCATCGTACGGACCTGAAATGAGGGGCGGTACCGCAAATGTAACTGTAATTCTCAGCAGTGAAAGAATAAGTTCACCAATCCTGAGGAATTATGATACAGCTATAATACTTAACCAGCAGTCGCTCGATAAATTCGAGGAAACTGTCAAACCAGGAGGTGTGCTGATTTATGACAGTAACGGAATAACCCGTCATCCGGTCCGGAAAGATATAAGTATATACCGTGTTGATGCAGCTGCAGAAGCCGGCAGAATGAACAGACCCAAAACGTTCAATATGATAGTTCTGGGAGGATTTCTGAAGATAAAACCAATCATTAAGATCGAAAATGTGATTGCAGGATTAAAGAAATCTCTTCCTGAAAGGTATCACAACCTCATACCGGAAAATGAAAAGGCACTACAGAGGGGAATGGAGATAATTGAACGAGTATAATATAGCACAGGGCTCAGGGCTCAGGGCACAGGGCTCAGGGCTCAGGGCTCAGGGCTCAGGGCTCAGGAAGCGTGGCCGGGATTGCTGATTTTGAAATGTTTACAATCCTGCTTCCCCGGCCGGGGGGGTTACCGCTTTATGCTATTTTTCGTAAAAATGCATCTCCGTAATATATTGCCATACCGGTTCCGGAAGGTAATATGACATGTTCCTGCCTTTTTTAATTCCGTTGCGGATAAAGGTTCCGGAGATATCCATATATGGAGCTTTCACATAATGGACCGATGCTTCTGACAGAATTGTATCGAGGAGGGCGGATGCGGGTTTCCTGGCCCCGGGACGCGGATAAACATAGATCGGACACTTTTTTACAAGTTCTCCGGCATTCTTCCACTTGTGAAGGGTGAAAAGATTGTCTTCACCCATTACAAGACAAAAATTATGAGAAGGAAATTTCTCATTAAGGTGAGCAAGGGTATCGATGGTATATGATGGTACCGGAAGCCTGAATTCAATTTCTGAGGCTCTCATCCTGTCATATTTATCTATGGCAAGATTGACCATGTGAAGCCTCTGGTAATCATCAAGCAAAGATACTTTCCGCTTGAGGGGATTCTGGGGACTTACAACAAACCATACCTCTTCCATAGGAGTGAATTCTGTCATATAGCCTGCAATGGCTATATGTCCGATATGAACAGGATTGAACGATCCAAAATACAGGCCTGTCTTTTTCATTTCAATTCTCTGTAAAACTCTTAACTATTTCATAAACTTCCTTCTCAGCCAGATCAAGATTATCGTTTATTACAATGTGGTCGAACTGATCAGCCATCCTCATTTCAGCCTGTGCTTTTTCAACCCTCATCCTTATTTTCCCGGGATTGTCTGTGCCCCTTATCAGAAGCCTCTTTTCAAGTTCACGCTGCGATGGAGGCATTATGAAAATTGAAACAGCATTGTTACAGAATATCTTTTTCAGGTTTATTCCGCCCTGAGCATCGACGTCAAAAAGGACATTATTCCCCTTCTTGTGTATTCTTTCGATCTCTTCTTTCAATGTTCCGTAATACTGGTTCTTATAAACTTCCTGCCATTCAATAAAATCACCATTTTTTATCCTCTTTTTGAAAAGTGTTACCGGAATGAAATAATACTCTTTTCCGTGTTTTTCATCACCCCTGGGTTCTCTTGTCGTGGCTGAAACCGAAAACTCGAGGTGCAGATCCTGCTCCATCAGATACTTTATAATTGTCGATTTCCCTGCACCCGAGGGTGCTGATATTATGACCATTTTCCCATTCATAGCACATTAAGGGTTTGCTCTTTAATTTTTTCAAGGTCGTCCTTCATCATTACAACAAGTTTTTGTATAGATGCATCATTGGCTTTTGAGCCTATTGTATTTATTTCCCGTCCTATCTCCTGTGTGATAAAATTAAGGATCTTTCCGTTAGGCGGGAGTGAAGCGATCTTCTCGATGAAATAGTCACAATGATTTTTTAACCTTACCTTTTCTTCATTTATATCGAGCTTTTCGAGATAGAATATAAGCTCCTGTTCAAACCTGTTCTGATCGATATTCTCCCTTGTCAGGTTATCAAGAAGAGAAGAATTAAGCTTTTCCCTGATCCTTACAATCCTTTCTCCTTCAAAGTTCTTTATATCGCCAAGAAATCCGGTTATCCTTTCAATACATGATCTGAGATCCGATTCTATAGATTTACCTTCTTCGCTCCTGTAATTGTCGAGCTGATCAATTGATTCATTAAGTTTTTCAATTACAATGTTCCATTCCTCCTCCTGAAGTTCGGGTTTCTCTGTCCTGAGTGCATCGGGAAATTTAAGTATTGTTGAAAGGATTTCTCCGTCGGACTCAATCCCAAGCTCCCCTGCAATCTCTCTGATCTGGCTGTAATAGTTCTTTACAACAGCTTTATTTATTGAAGGTATTATTTCAGCTTCCATTGAATCAAAGGAGATATTCAGGTCAATTTTACCCCTGTCGAGTCTCTGGCTTACAAGGTTTCTGATCTCTGATTCCTTTTCCCGATAAAGCCAGGGCAGCCGGGAATTCAGATCGAACTGTTTAGAGTTCAGTGACTTTATCTCGACAGTTATTTTTTTCTGAGGGGTTTCGGCTACGGATTTTCCGTAACCTGTCATGGATTTTATCATTACCGGCAGGATTGATTTAATTTTCTAAAAATACGAAAAAGGTAATTAATTCTGATCAGATGGCTTCAAGTTCAAGAGTGAACTGACGAAGTATAGGCTCTTCCTTTTTGATCCGGTATCCTTTATTTATATTTCCTTTCCTGTTGAAAACATTCTTGACAACTGCGGCGACGTATGCCATATGGTTATCGGAATATACTCTTCGTGGAACTGCCAGTCTGACAAATTCATTCAAAGGATATCTGTTTTCACGGGTCACAGGGTTCCTGTTAGCCATCAGTGTTCCAACTTCGCTGACTCTTACACCGCCCTCAATATAAATTTCGCATACAAGGACCTGGGCCGGGAACTCTTCCTTTGGCACCATGGGCAGAAATCTTTCTGCATCGATATATACAGCATGGCCTCCAAATGGCTCTATTACGGGGATACCATATTCCATAAGTTTTGATCCCAGAAATGAAATCTGGTTCATCCTGGCTTTAAGATATTCCGGATCAATCGCTTCGGTTAATCCGGTTGCCATGGCATTCATATCCCTTCCCGACATACCGCCGCCTGTTGTAAATCCTTCATAAATTATATTGAATCCGCTTGCTTTACGGAAAAGCTCCTCATCGCGGTAAGCAGTGAATCCTCCGGTATTGACAAGGGCATCTTCTTTTGCACTCATCATCATCCCGTCGGCATATGAAAACATTTCAAAGGCGATCTCCCTGATGCTTTTTTCGGCATAACCTGTTTCCCTGCTTTTGATGAAGAATGCATTTTCAGCAAATCTTGCCGCATCGAGGAATACTTTTATACCATATTTATCAGCAATACCCCGGACCCCGCGCAGATTCTCCATGCTGACCGGCTGACCCCCGGCTGAATTGTTGGTTATAGAAATTATTATACAGGATATTTTTTCCAGCGGATTATTCCTTATAATATCATCCAGCTTGGCAAGATTAAGGTTCCCTTTAAAAGGAAACCAGCTGTATAGGTCGTTGGCCTCCTTAATTGTGCAGTCGACAGGAATAGCCTTTCTGAATTCAATTTGCCCTGTAAGAGTATCAAAAAGCAGGTTCCCCGGAACAATATCACCTTCCTTTATAAGAGTTGAAAATAAAATATTCTCTGCTGCCCGGCCCTGATGTGCAGGAATAACCCACGGAAATCCTGTCATCCCTGTGACAACCTTAGTAAGATTCTGATATGATGATGATCCTGCAAAGCTTTCATCTCCCGTCAGCATAGCCGACCATTGCCTGTCACTCATAGCTCCTGTACCGGTATCGGTCAGAAGATCAATTATTACCTGTTCTGATTTCAGATTGAATACATTGAATGAAGCATCCCTGATCCATTTTTCCCTCTCCTCACGCGAGCTTGTATAAACAGGCTCAGTCATCTTTATTTTATAAGGCTCAAATGTTGGTAACTTCATAATAACTACGTCTAATCCGGACAAAATGGTACTCAACCGTAGGGATGTAAATTTTTATCCCTTGCCGCAGCTATTGGATTTTATATAATTATGAGGAATTCCCTTATAAAATATAACCGCCCGGATTACCGTTCTAATCTATCAGGCAGATACCGGAACTGTAATTTGACGTTATAAGAAAAATCCATCTGATAATGATATTGAAAGGTAAAATTATAAATATTTTGTGATATATTCAAAGTATCAAACAATAAGAAAACAAGACATAATGAATATCAGTAAATTCACGTATTATTTTATTTTAATCTTTGCAACTTTTAGTTTTTCAGCACATTCTCAGGATAAAATCGAGTCAGACACTATCCGTTTAGCACCGATCGATTCCCTGAGGAAGACCGGAGTAACGTTCCAGGAACAAAAAAAGAAGCCGGAAATTACTCTGTCGGTTGATGATGCTGTCAGATTCCTTCAGAACAGAACCCTTCCGAAATACTGGAAAGATATTGATGATCCTCTGAGACTTGCAATAAGACAACTTGTTTTTAAAGCATCCAATCCCCCGTTTGACTCAGCAGAGATCTTTATAAAGAAATATCCTTTCGATTCCCTGGATGTAGCATGGGATAAATTCTATATATGGGATACGGTGAAATTTAAAATACCGGTTATTACTCCGCCTGTTTCACCGGTACCAGTGGATACACTTGCAGTGTCAGATTCGGCACTGGCTGTAATCCCGGCTGATACCACAGGAATTTCTGACCTGATATTGCCCGCGAAAGTATCTCCGGCACTTCCGTCAGTCAGTCTGAAAGACACTGTGGTATATGTAGTCGCCGACACGCTAAAGGAGGTGACTTCCGACAGACCCGGATTCCCTTTCACGTATTATGATGCTCCTTTCCAGAGCGATTCAATAAAAGCTGCAATTTCTTCCCTGATGAGTTATGTACTGGCCCGTGACTCCAGTATAATATATTTTACAGGACTGGGCAATGTTGTTACGCCTGTCCGGTTAAATTCACGCTCCGGTATGATGCACAGATACTGGCTGAGGACCGACCTTGAGGATTCTGTTACAGTCTGGATCGGTTCCCAGGGCCGGAACACAATAGGACTTTACCTTGAGAACGGGATAAGTTTTTCAAGACCTGTCAGACAGGGGTATAACTCGGCTGCAAGGATTGAGGTTCAGGAGGTGGATAAGTCAAAGCTTCTGGATGTCAAGAGGATAATCACCAAACCCCAGCGCTGGAAATATCATTCTGAAGCAGCCTTTGCTCTTAACCAGGCTTCCCTTACAAACTGGGTGAAAGGGGGAGAAAGTAATATTGCCACATCAATCGATATAACAGGGTATGCTGATTATACAAACAAACCATACAATATTACCTCAAATCATTTTGGCAGGATCAAATACGGTCTCATCGCCTCGGGTGATAAAGGTGTAAGGAAAAACCTCGATCTGCTTGAAACAAATTCAAAGATAAATCACAAAGCATTCGGGAAATTTGATTTCAGCGGTATCCTGCTCTTTAAAACCCAGATAGCAAAAGGATATAACTATCCGAACGATTCTGTGGCGGTATCAAGGTTCATGAACCCGGGAATACTCACAGTGGGAGCAGGACTGGATTATAAGCCGGATAAGAACACTTCAATAAACTTCTCCCCTGTATCATATAAAGGTACATATGTGCCGGATAAATCTATCGACCAGACAAAATATGGTATTGCAGCCGACAGAAGATCGAAGAATGAATTCGGAGCCAGCTTTATGATAAGCAATGTTTACAAACCCAATTCAACTGTGGTGGTAACTAACAGGTTGCAGCTTTTTACAAATTATATTAATAATCCTCAGAACATAGATATTGACTGGGAAATGATTGTTACTGCAAAACTGAACTGGTTCACCGATGTAAGATTAAATACACATCTTATCTTCGATGATGATACAAAAACCCCGACTTATGACAAGGATAATAAGCCTGTGATGGGAGATGATAATCAGATTAAGAAAACTGCCCGGATACAGTTCAAGGAATTGCTTGGATTTTCTTTTATTTTCAGGTTCTAAAGGGGCTTTTGATATATCCGCCATTTTTTAAGGATCCGGCCGTCTACCCGCTCACATTCGGCACGCATCCGGGTGTTGGTCTCAAGAACAAGGTGAACATCAATCGTTTCTATTTGTGATTTGATGCTCGATTCAAGGATCTTTACTGCCATGAGGACATCTATCCCCTGGCCCCTGAAGGATTTCCTGACACCACCCAGCATCATCAGAAGATTCTTTGTCCTTTTTGCCTCACCCAGTACTTTCAGAAATCCGAACGGGAACATTCTCCCCCTTGCAGCCTGAATCCCGGGACTCATATCAGGAATGCCCACGGCAAATCCCACAATTTCTCCCCTGGCCTCAACCAGCTTAACAAATCTGGGATCAATTATCATCATATAGCGGTCGGCCAGTTCTTTCTTTTCCCTGTCAGTAAGCGGAACAAAACCATAGATCTCCTGAAACGATTCATTCATAAGGTCCAGGGCAGGAAGAATATATGGCCTGAGTTCCTTTTTTAATGTAAACTCGAGAATTTTAAACTCTTTGTTATTTGCAACCCTCGAAAGTACTTTTCTGTAAATTTCAGGCAGTTTTTCAGGGATTTTTACCTTATAGTTTACAAGATCAACCTTTTTTTCGAAGCCCTCACGTTCCATAAACTGCGGCATGTATGGCAGATTGGTTGCCGCAACAATGAATTTCGGATATTCAAATCCTTCGATCTGGAATCCCTGGGGATCCTTATCGGAAAATCCCAGAGGACCGACAAGACCGACCATTCCGTTCTGCCGGGCCCATTCTTCGACTTTCGAAATAAGGGCATGAAAAACTTCGTGATCTTCATAGCATTCCATGAAACAAAACCTGCCGTGATATTCCTTATGGAGCTCATTATACCTCCTGTTTATGATCCCCATAATCCTGCCCACAGGTTTCTTTCCCCGGAATGCGAGGTACAAAGCAGTATCGGCATACTGGTATGATTTGTTTTTCTTTTTGTCAAACAGTTCCCATTCATCTATATATAAAGGAGGGAGCCAGTTGGGGTCATCTTTGTGTACCTTTTCTGGAAGGTAAATGAACTGCCTGAGGTCTTTTTTCGTAATAACCTCTTTAACAATCACGTCACCCATAGGATATCTAATTACTTTCCGGGTTAATATTTGACAAGTATATGAAAAAATCCAATTAGATTATTAAAAGGAAAAAAAATCAGAAAAAAATAAGGTCACAGATTACAAAAACTGCAAACAGAATACTTGCAATACCATTTGTAGTTCCGAAAGCCAGGTTGACCCTGCTCAGGTCATCAGGTCTGACAATGAGATGCTGGTATATCAGAAGTGAAATGAAGATAACCGAACCTGTCCAGAACAGGATTCCTCCACTTCCCAGAATACCTGCAACAATGACCAGCAGGAATGTTATAATATGAATGATGACTGATATTAGTATTGCCCGGCGTAAACCTGCCGCAGCAGGTATTGAAAAGAGGTTGTTTTCCCTGTCAAATGAATCGTCCATAAGGGAATAGATAATATCGAATCCGCTTACCCAGGTAAGTACAATAAGTGAATATATTACCGGAAGAAGGGCAAACTGCCCCGTTACAGAAATATATGCTCCGACAGGCGCAAGGCTGAGCCCAAGCCCCAGGATGAAATGACACAGTGAGGTTATACGTTTCGTCAGGCTGTATCCCAGAATGACAGCCAGTGCAACAGGCGCAAGTCCGAGAGTCAGCCAGTTGATAAAACCTGTGGTGATAATGAATAACAGCGAATTAACAACAACAAATATAATTGCAGCTTTCATGCTGATCTTCCCTGAAGGTATTTCCCTGTTCCGGGTCCTCGGATTGAGGGCATCGTAACGCTGATCGGCTATCCTGTTGAATCCCATTGCAGCATTACGGGCAAATATCATGCATAATATAATCAATAATAGAAGCTTTATACTGAATTCTTCATTGCCCCGGGTTATGGCCAGTGTAAACCCGATCAGGGCAAATGGCATGGCAAAGACAGTATGACTGAATCTGACAAGTGAAAGATAGTTCTTTATTGAACCCGTGAGACCGCTCATCGGTTAAGAAGCTTCCGGTAAATCTCATAGCTTTCATCGTCGAAAGCTACAAAGATTACTTTCTCAGGAACAGGATTATTCTTCAGAAATCTTTTTGACTCGTTATATGCGATCAATGCAGCCAGATCTTTGGGAAATCCGTACATCCCTGTGGATATACCGGGAAATGCGATCGTTTTCAGGTTGTTCTTTTTTGCCAGCTTAAGGCTCGACTGGTAACATGAAGCCAGGAGATCGGTTTCGCTGTTTTTCCCTCCATGCCATACCGGACCTACAGTGTGAATTATATGTCTGGCTTTCAGTTTATAACCTTTTGTAATTTTTGCTTCTCCCGTTTTGCATCCATCCAGTTCCAGACACTCTGAATAAAGATCCGGTCCGGCTGCCTTATGAATAGCTCTATCGACACCTCCGCCTCCCAGAAGTGAGTTGTTAGCTGCATTTACTATCACATCGACATCAAGAGTAGTAATGTCGCCTTTAATAAGTTCGATTCTGTCGTTACAAATTTTTTCCATCACCTTATACTTGCATTTAGCTCTTTTTTAAAAGCATTGATCAGATTATTAACTGTCTTTTCAATTGTTTTGTCGTTAAGTGTTCTTAAGTCATCCCTCAGAATGAAGCTGACTGCATATGATTTCTTGTTAAAACCAAGTGAATCACTTTCATATACATCAAAAAGATCGATATCTTTAAGAATGTTCTTTTCTGTTCTGAATGCAATTTCCCTTACCTGTGTGAACTTTGTCTCTTTATCGAGAAGCAGGGCGAGGTCTCTTCTTACCCAGGGATACTTTGGAAGTTCACTGTATGAAACACTATGGTTCTTAACTATTTTAATAAGCAGATCCCATTCAATGTGTGCATAATATACATCCTGGTCGATATCGAACGTATCCAGAAAATGCTTTGAGATCTTGCCGGTTTCGGCAATTAACCTGTCATCTGACAGGTAGCTTATTGATTCGGAGAAATATTTCCTTTGACTTTCACCTGATTGAAGGTCATCGGCCTGCAGTCCCAGCCTGGTCAGTACCATTTCTGTGGCTGCTTTAATATTAAAGAAATCGGTAGGAGTGGTCTTATAGTTCCAGCGCTGCTTACCTCTGTTACCCGAGATGAAGATGTCGAGGGACTTCCTTTCCGAGAAATCGTCAACCGCAGGCACGGATTTGCCTGTTTTCCTGTAAAAATAACAGTTACCGAATTCATATAATTTCAGATCAGTATTCTGACGGTTTATATTCCAGGCTACAGAACTGAGACCTCCGAATAGAAGAGACTGCCTCAAAGCATTCAGATCTGAACTGAGCGGATTTGCAAGCATTACAAGCTGATCCCTGTCAAATACTTCCGGATCATAGAATGATGCCGGATTCAGGGAATTGCACATAATTTCAGAATAACCGTTGGCAGTTAGCATATCGGAAATAATATTCTGTAACCTTTCCCTGTCGGGTTTTTCGGCAAAGTAAAGCGTTGAATTTACATGCTCGTCTATTTCAATATTATTATACCCGTAAATCCTCAGTATTTCTTCAATTACATCAGCTTCGCGGTGTACATCTACCCTGTATAACGGGATCTCAAGAACCAGCCCGTCAGAGGTCTCGTTCAGTATTTTCATATCAAGTAAACCCGTTATCTTTTTGATCGTCTCAGGCTCAATCTTCTTCCCGATGAGCCTGGCAATATTATGGTAGGTGATACTTATTTGTGTTCTTTTTATTACCCGCGGGTAAATATCCACAATATCCGATGATATTTTCCCTCCTGCTATTTCCCTCATCAGGAGAATGGCCCGTTTTAGCGCCCATACTGTTCTTTCCGGATCAGCACCACGTTCGAACCTGAATGAAGCGTCAGTATTCAGGGAATGCCGTCTGGCAGTTTTCCTGATGGTGACAGGATTGAAATATGCACTTTCAAGAAAGATGTTTTTTGTTGTGGCAGTAACCCCCGATTTAATGCCTCCGAATACACCCGCGATGCACATGCCTTCACTTACATTGCATATCATAAGATCTCTGGAAGATAGGCTTCTTTCCATCCCGTCGAGTGTGATGAATTTCGATTTGTCGGGAAGATTGCGGATGATCACTTTTTTCCCGTCGATCCTGTCGGCATCGAAAGCATGTAGCGGTTGTCCGATTTCATGCTGTACATAATTGGTGATATCGACAACGTTATTTATGGGATTGAGCCCTATTGCTCTCAATTTGTTTTTGAGCCATTCAGGCGATTCACCGATACTGACACCGCTTATAGTTATACCGGTATACCTTGGGCAGTCAGTAGAGTTCTCTATTAGCACCTCATATGGATTGTCATTATTATCAGGTTTGAAATTATCGAGTGAAGGAAGTTTTGCTTTGACTGTAAGTCCTTCATTGATGTTCAGATAAGCTGCAAGGTCCCTTGCAACACCGAAATGGCATCCGCTGTCGATCCTGTTGGGCGTGAGTCCGATCTCAAAAACGGTATCTTTTACAATATTGAAATATTCTGATGCATGCGTACCCGGTATTGCATTTTCATCGAGCACCATTATTCCTTCATGCAATGTTCCAAGCCCCAGTTCATCTTCGGCACAGATCATTCCTTCTGAAAATTCACCTCTTATTTTTGATCTTTTTATTTCGATACTTTCCTCACCTTTAAAAACCCGGGTTCCGATGGTGGCAACAGGAACTTTCTGTCCGGGAGCGACATTTGGAGCCCCGCATATGATCTGCAATGGCTGGGAAGCGCCGATATTAACGGTTGTGACGGTAAGCTTATCGGCATCAGGATGTTTTTTGCATGTAAGTACTTCTCCGATAACAACCCCTTTCAATCCACCCTTAACAGATTCCCATTCTTCCATGGCTTCAACCTCCAGACCGATACCGGTGAGGATAATTGATAATTTCCGGGGTTCAATATCTATATCGAGGTAATCCTTTAGCCAGTTATATGAGATCTTCATCGTGGTTTATTTATTTGCCAGAAGTCCGAAGACCGAAGTCCGAAGTCAGGAGTCCAGTTGCTCATCTTTCTTCCGACTTCCGTCTTCGGTCTTCTGACTTCCTAACAGAACGCAAAAGTAATAATTTTGGAAAATGTTTTGATCACCCTCTGCTTTTTAAGCTGTAATTTGTTTGAGAATCTTACTCCTGCCGAAAAAATCAGGAAAATATATTATCAGGAGTCAGATCATATTTCTCAAATGTAATTCTTAAAATAAAACTATGACCCCGGATGGCATCTGAAAAACACCATGGTCTTCGGGCAGGTTTCAGCCGGTGTCCCGGAGAGACGGACCGTACCATTGTATGGGTCCATAATGTTTCTGCAAGTGTGTGGCCGGAACTACGTATTAAACTACGTATTAAAATACGTAGTTGTGTTGTAAATTACAGATAGAAAACGCTTTGTTGTGGCATTTGAATTGGCGGGACAATTACATCCGGGAGGCAGATTGGCAGGATATCTTTTCAGATGCCGGTGATAATCAATTTTCCGTATAGAAATTTTACTTAGACTGCAACTTAAAATTTTTTTGTTCTTACCGGAAAATTTACTAAATTTCATAACTAATTGAACATTAGTATATTGTTTTAATAAACCTTTTCATGAAAAGCAAATTTACCACTCTTAAAGCTTTAATTTGTATTCTGTTTATCCTGCTGATCAGCTCACTGACAAACCTTCAGGCTCAGGACTACCTTATCAACTATGCAGGCGCCGGTGCAAGTACAGATGTGGATTCAGTCATAATTGAGAATCTGATGCAGGGTACAACAATGAAAATGAAGGGAAGCGAAACGCTCCGCCTGACTGTGGTAACCGGTATTGAGTCTATGAATGAAGAGGAATCCGGTACTGTATGTTTCTATCCCAACCCTATGAAAGATCAGGCAAAAATGCAGTTCATCCTGCCTGAACGGGGAGAAACAATGATAACATTGTATGATATTTCCGGAAGGAAAATTTCACAAAGCAATGATTTCCTGGAAAGGGGCAGGCATGTTTATATTATCCGGGGTATTAAAGGAGGCATTTACTTTGGGAAAGTGACTTCCGGCCGGTACTCCTGCAGCGGCAGGTTAATAAACTCGGGATCATCCGGAGGAATTCCTGAAATAGCTTATGAGCACACACTTTCTATAAAGGCAAAGCCGGAAGGTATAAAGGGACAGGCAGTTGAAAAGATGATGCAATATTTCACCGGTGACAGATTAAAAATGAAAGGAATATCAGGTATTTACAGTACTGTACTGACAATTGTACCCACATCAGATAAAACAGTCACCTTCAACTTTCATGCCTGTACCGATGCAGATGGCAATCATTACCCGGTCGTCATTATCGGAACAGGCAAAGGAGCCAATGGCGAACCTGATCCTGAGAACAAATCGGGTGATATAGTAGCAATGGGTTCGAACCTCATTGCAATGACATTTGATAACGGAACTGCTGTAAACCATGCCGATAATCAGGATATCTGGAGTAATTATAAGGCTTACTGCTACTATAACAATAATTCAGCCTATGCCGGAAATTATGGACTTTTGTACAACCAGCAGGCAGCACTTTATGGCCGTCTGTGCCCGATTGGCTGGAAAATACCTTCTGAAATAGCATGGAATAATCTTATAGATGGACTTGGTGGTGGAGGCTCTGCCGGTGGTCCCCTTAAAGAAACAGGAACTATTTTCTGGACAACCCAGAGCTCCGACACAACAAATTCAACAGGATTTTCAGGGAGGGCCGGCGGAAGGAGGGGAGGAGGTCAGTTTTGGGATTTAGGATTACGGGGTTATTGGTGGGCCAGCACGACTTATACCGGCTATATCTTTTATATGGAAATTTTTACAGATTCTGATGGCGCTAAAGTTTATAGGACTTATGGTGCTGATCCGGGTTTTTCTGTCCGGTGTTTTATGAAGTGACAACAATCTGATCATTCGAAATAATTAATCTTTATCCAATTCTGTATAAATAAATAGCCAAATGACCAGCCTTAAGAAAAAGATTTATTATCAAAGTTTTGTGCAGCTCAATTATAAATACAACAGATAATTATTTACGAATCATATTATTTAATAGGAGGAAATTATGAAGAATAAATTATGGATACTGTTATGGTGACCTTGTCAATAACTTTTACAGTTCAGTTGAATGGTCAGGATGATGAACCTCAACTTAAGGACACTCAATGGTTTTCGGGAATGCCTAATTATACTATCTATGAGGCTCAGGATATTGAATTTGACAGTTATAATTTCTGGAACGGTAAGAACTGTACAACCGTTGAAGGCAGAAAATTCAGAAGGGTTTACAATCTGAAAGAGGATGCCCGGAAAGCTAGTGTAATTCAAATAACCCGTAATTATTCCAATGCCATTACAAGTATGGGTGGGACAATTATTTTTAATGGGGCACCTCAGGATGCTGAATGTGCTGAATTCAATGGCTTAAATATAGTTGTCGGGAAAGCTGTTAAAGGCAGCGATGAGTTGTGGGTCGAAATTTCAACCCTCGGCGGAGACGATTATTATATGACTATTATTTTAAAGGAATTAATGAAGCAGGATGTAACTGCAAGCAGTATGTTTGAAGCTCTGAACCGTGACGGTCATATTGCTCTGTATATAAACTTTGATACCGGCAAATCGATCATCAGGGACGATTCAAAACCAATAATAGACCAGATTGTCCAGATGATGAAGTCTAATCCTGTTCTTAAAATCGGAGTGGAAGGGCATACCGATAATGTAGGTTCTCCTGCATCAAACAAAACCCTTTCTGAAGCAAGGGCAAAATCAGTGGTTTCTGCAATCGTTGCACAGGGTATTGCTTCTGACCGGCTCAGCCCTGTGGGATTTGGCCAGGATAAATCCGTAGCCGATAATAATACTGAGGAAGGAAGAGCGCAAAACAGGAGGGTGGAATTGGTGAAGAAATAATCCGGAGACCGAAGACGAGAAAAACGAAATTGAACCAGAATCTGAGACCTGGAACATGATACACAAAGTAAGTTCCTGTCTAAAATAGTTGTATACATAAAAACTATTTCATATATTGCGTTACATAAAATATGTAACATAAAATATGAAAAAGAATCCCTTCCTGATAAGCGGGTATATTTCTCCTGATTATTTCTGTGACAGGGAGAATGAAACGGAAACAGTAACAGAAGCAGTACGTAATATAAGACACCTGACCATCTTTTCTCCAAGAAGAATAGGAAAGACAGGACTTATAAAGCATGTTTTTCATATAGCAAAGCAACAGAAATACTTTATTCCTGTCTATACCGACATCCTTGCCACAAGTACACTCAGGGAGTTTACCGAGTGTTTCGGCAAATCAGTTCTTACAACATTGGCTAAGAATGAACCTGCTTTAAGGAAGATAGTTAAAAGCCTCTCTTCGATCAGACCAAAGATCAGTATAGATCCTATATCCGGCGAACCATCAGTTGGTTTTACTGTCAGTAATGAACGGGAAGCTGCAGCCTCCCTTGAAATTGTCTTCCGTTATCTGCAGGAACAAAAAAGTCATTTTGCTCTTGCCATAGATGAATTTCAGCAGATAGCCGCTTATCCCGAAAAGCATGTCGAGGCGGTTCTCAGAACCCATATTCAGAATACAACTAACGTCAGTATGATTTTCTCGGGAAGCCGTAAACATATTCTTACTGGTATATTCTCAACTCCTGACAGGCCATTCTATAACAGCACTCAGGTAATGGAGATAGGGAAGATACCACTTGATGTTTATAAAGCTTTTATACTTGAAAAATTCACCGGGAACGGATTGAAGATAGAGGAATCTGCCACCGACTACCTCCTTGAACTTACCTCAGCACATACTTTCTATGTCCAGTACATCTGTAACCGTCTTTTCAGTGAACAGGGAAAAACCGACCGGGAAGCTGTAGACAGGATGCTTATTAAGATTATAACCGAAAATGAAGCAGTATATGCCAGTTATATAAACCTTTTAACACCTCTTCAGTTCAGGATACTTCGCGCAATTGCCCTCAACAACGGGATACAGAATCCAACCTCAAGTGAATTTATCTCATCGTATGGCCTTGGAGCTGCGAGTTCAGTAAGCCTTGCTGTCAAAAGTCTTACTGATAAAGAATTCATCACAACAATTGACAGTAAGTACGTTCTGAACGACCTTTTCTTCAACAGCTGGCTGAAATACAAGGGAAGCTATGTCTAGCAGGAAAATCCATGGTGGAGAGAACCCAGCCTGCAGTGACGGGTCGACAATCCTCTTAAAGAAGGCGGCAAGTTCGGGAAGACTCTTCTCTGAAATAATATTCATATTTGCAGCCTCGGGGTGAGAATATGGGATCCCGACTTCATAAATGAACTTCTGCGGATTCCGTTTCCTCCTGACCAGTGTATTATTGAAGACTGCTCCTTCAGGATATCCGAAAGCCCGCGACTGATCAAGGCACATCATCTCAGGAAGCCACCGGATCATAACAGTTCCGACACTGTTGTTCTTTACCGCCATGTCAAATTTACAATCGATCATATTGGCAGCTCCTGCGATCTGGTCAAACAATAATCTTATAGCACCACCTTCACTTTCGTAGCGGTGATCAGCTTCGGCCGGCAAAGCCTGAAACGCTGAAAACCTTAAATCCAGAAACTCTGAAATTTTTTTAACATAATTTAGTCAGGAATCATGATTTGCAGAATATAGAATATAGAAATCCCCTGAAAAGAGAAATGGGGACAAGTATTAATCAATAATTATTAAATTATGAAAAAGTTATTTATTTCAGGGTTTATCTTTATAATGATATCCCTGGGAATGTCGGCACAGGTCGGAGGACCGATCAAAATCGAAAAGAAAGGTATGAGAAAGAGCTATATTCAGGATGGCAAAACCATCGATGCAAAACAGCTTGGTACCATTCTTGCATCAGACCAGGCAGCAGTAAAGCCTTTAAGGACAGCCAGGATCACGGGTTATATAGCTTATGGTCTCATTGGAGCCGGGACTGTTTCAGCCGGATTCGGACTCGTCAATTCTGTTAAAGCTGCACAGGCTACAAATGATGGAGATCTCTCGGGTTCCACGGATTATTCAAACAAGAGTACCGCAAATCTTCTGATTACTGCCGGATGCTTTGTTGCAAGTCTTCCGTTTATGCTGGTTTCCAATTCGCAACTCGGAAAATCCATTAACCTTTACAACTCCTCGCGTAAAACAGGTAGCCTTAACAGGATTGATCTTCATGTGGGTCTGACCGGTAACGGAGCAATGGTCAGGGTAATGTTCTGAATTACTCTATCGTACCTTGTGTACTCGTGCTTTTGCCGGGGACATGGCGCAAAGGCACAGAGGCGCAGGGGCGTAAAGGAGTGACGGCACAACGACGCAGAGCCATATAAGCATTAAGTCGCATTGTTATGGAAATTCTAAAAACAAATAAAGATGAAAAAGATCATTTCAGTATTAATACTTCTTCCCTTATTCCTTAACATTTACGGACAGGAAGAATCATCAAAGATCCCCTCATATAAAATGAACGTCGCGTTAGGAATAGGGAGGGATTACGGTGGTTTTGGCGGAAGGTTCACATTTTTACCAACGGAAAGATTTGCATTATTCGGAGCTCTTGGTTACAATTTAATAGGTGCCGGTATTAACGGTGGTGGGTTTGTCAGGATATCTCCACAGAAGAGGGTATGCCCTTTTGCAGGTGCAATGTATGGGTACAATGCTGTGATAAAGGTTACGGGATCGATTGAGTTCAAAAAAGTATACTATGGGCCGACTTTCATTATCGGAACAGAGCTGTGGTCTTTCATGAAAAATGATTATTTTAACATTGAACTGGTGATTCCACTGACGCCATCTGAATATAAGGCTGATTATGATGAACTTAAGGATATGGGTGTTGAATTCAAAGCTCCTTCAATCCCGGTTGGATTCAGCCTCGGGTATCACTTTGCATTCTGATCCTTATGCTCCGGAGGGGAGGAATAAGACTTGACTTGTAATAAAAATTTTCGTAAATTTCATAACTAATTCATCTTAAAGCGGTCACCTTAATAAAACGGGTCAATGAAAATCAATACTACTTTTCTGAAATCAAGGACGTGCGCTATATTGATCCTGGCGCTTATTTCAACACTGAATCTCCGGGCCCAGGACTACCTCATAAGTTTTACTGGTACCGGAGCAAGCACAACAGTCGACTCTGTCATAGTCGAGAACCTCATACAGGGTACAACACTGAAAATGAAGGGAAGCGAAGTGCTTCGTCTGAGTGTTGTTACCGGCATTGAGTCTATGAATGAGGATAAAACAGGAACTATTCGTTTCTATCCAAATCCGATGAAAGATCAGGCTAAGATGCAGTTCATCCTGCCCGAACCTGGTGAAACAATCATAACCATGTACGATATTTCCGGGAGGAAGATTTCACAAAGGAATGACTTTCTGGACAGAGGCAGGCATGTTTATGTTATCCGTGGGATTGAGGGTGGCATTTACTTTGCGAATGTGACTTCCGGCCGGTATTCCTGCAGTGGAAGATTAATAAGCTCCGGATCAAATAATACAGTAGTGGAAATTATTTATGAAAACACATTAGCCCTTCAGAAAAAGCAATACGATTCAAAAGGCACAACTGAAGAAAAAACAATGCAGTTCAATTCAGGTGACAGGTTTTTGTTTAAGGGGATTTCAGGTATTTACAGCACGGTTGTAACGGATAGACCAACTGAAGGTAAAACCATCTCATTCAACTTTATTCCCTGTACCGATGGGGATGGCAATCATTATTCTGTTGTGCAGATTGGTTCAGCAAAAGGATCTGAAGAGAATAAAGCTGTACAAACCTGGATGGCTGAAAACCTGAAAACCACAAAGTATAGAAACGGAACGGCTATTCCGTCCATAGTTGATAATACACAATGGAGCCAGCTTATTTCGCCCGGTTATTGCTATTTTAACAACGAGGAAAAACGCTACAAGGATGTCTATGGAGCGTTGTACAACTGGTATACCGTAAACACAGGAGAACTATGCCCTCAGGGCTGGCATGTGCCATCTGTTCCGGAGTGGAATGAATTGGAAAATTACTTAATTGCCAGTGGATTTAACTATGATGGATCAACGCATGGAAGCAAAGTGGCTAAATCCCTTGCATCAACACAGGGATGGTTTCCATCAAATAATCCGGGTGCAGTAGGTAATAAGGACTTTCCTTCCAAAAGAAATGCAACAGGTTTTACCGCTCTTCCGGGTGGTAGCCGGTATGCAGACGGATTATTCTTACAAGTTGACAAAATGGGCTATCTCTGGACTGCTACGGCAGTGGATGATAATTATGCATGGAACCGGGAGTTTGACCACTCAAATCCGGGTCTTCCTAAATTCGGTTATAGCAAGAAAAAAGGACAATATGTGCGCTGCCTCAAGGATTGAGTCTGGTGCTGGCATCTGGTATTAATTTTTACACTCAGGTAAATTATATTTACCCATCAGTAAAGGATTTCCTTATCTTTGCAGCCAAAGTCTGTAATATGGTTATCGAAAAAGATGACAAGCTCATTCTGTTGACAAATGATGATGGTCTGTATGCTGC
>Ga0116149_1001073_pt1 | contig 34343 bp, 29 predicted proteins | sample AD_UKC057_MetaG_FD_89787 | JGI IMG/M metagenome (GOLD analysis project Ga0116149, IMG submission 89787) | Active sludge microbial communities of municipal wastewater-treating anaerobic digesters from USA - AD_UKC057_MetaG | ecosystem: Engineered > Bioreactor > Anaerobic > Digestate | place: USA...
CCCATTGGATTCTCCGGACTTCCGTGTCTCGATGGCGAGAAAACCCTGTGTTCATGCGGCCAATCGCCACCTCATTATACTTGAAATTGAGGATCTATATGGGAAATCCGGGGTGAAGTAGATTCTGTCGTGACTGCCGGAATCCGTGAATTCGGATCTTCACGAATTCGGGGAATTCGGGGGAACTCGGGGGCAGAGACCGAATTAGGTGGCACGGTAGTGCGGCAGGCGCGCCCGCATGGCGGGCAGATGCGGCGGTATGCAAGAGCGGAAGGAGTGACGGATGAACGGACACATGCGAATCTGGACGTTCCTTGGCCTCTGCGGCTGGCTGGTCGTGGCGGGCGGGGCGGGGCTGGAGAAGGACTTTGAGATGTTGTTCGGCGGCGATGCGGCCGGAGAAGACACAAGAGTACGCCATGCATGCGGCGGCTGGGCGTTCTTCTTTGCGTGGCTTGGTTGAACAGCTTGACCCTCGGCGTTCCGGGCGGGAGAACTCCTATGCGTGCTCTGTTGCTTCGCGGCAGCCCAGGCGGAAGACCTCCTGTGCGTGCTCTGCGGCTTCGGCGCAGTCTGGCGGTTGTGGCTGCGATGGTTGCCCTCGCGCTGTCTTCGGCCGTCCATGCCGCCGATCAGCCGACGGTGCCGAAGGCGCACCCGCGGCTGCTGGGCTCGCGGGCGGACTTGCAGGCTCTGGCCAAGCAGCGCCCGGCTGAGTACAAGCGGATGGCTGCCGTCGCCCGCGGCCAGGGGGGAGACGACCACTCCGCCATCATTTCCATGTCGCTGGCAGCCGCCATCGAGGGCGACGCGGACCTGGCCCGCCGGGCCAAGCAGCGGGCCCTCAAGCTCGTCGACGGGCCCATCCGCAAGGGCCACGTCACGTTTGGACACGACCTGGCCCTGGCGGCGCTGGCCTACGACCTGTGCCACGAGCACTGGACGCCGGACGAACGGAATCGCTTCCACGCCTACGTCAACAAGACCGTCGACGCCAACGTCCAGAGCGAGACGCACGTCTTCCACAACGCCTGGTACGGCTACAAGCACTGGGGCATCGGCCTGGCCGCCCTGGCCGGCTACCACGAGAACCCGCGTGCGGCGGAGATTCTCCGCACGACGCTGGACGACTACCGCACCCGCGCCGCCCCGGCCCTGGAGCTGGCCGGCGCGGGCGGCGCCTGGGCCGAGGGCTACTACATCCACTACTGGCTGTACGAGTGGCTGTTCTTCTGCGAGGCCGCCCGCCGCTGCGCGGGCCTGGACCTCTACGCGACCGCCCCCGGTTTCTACCGCAGCCGGGCCGTCGCCTCCATGTTCGAGATGTACCCCGGCATCTCGCAATACGGTTCGCGGCGCCCGCTGCCCATGGGCGACGGCGGGGGGAGGCTCTTCGGCGGCGACCGCGACAAGGCGCTCGCGGCCCGGCGCATCCTGGTCAACCACTACCGCAGCGACCCGGCCCACCAGGCGGTCCACGCCTACAACGAGACCACCCCCCGCTCCAGCGTCGGGACCTACGCCTACAAGGACTTCCTCTGGCGCGACGCTGCCGTGCCCAAGGGCGACCTGGGACGCTTCAAGCTCTCGCACCTGGCCCCGGCCGCCGGACACGTCTACGCCCGCAGCTCCTGGGGCGACGACGCCACCGGCTTCTTCTTCACGTGCGGCGACCGCTTCACCGCCCACCAGCACCTGGACGTCGGACACTTCCTGATCTACCGTCACACCGAGCTGGCCGGCGACGGCGGGCACTACGAGGACTTCGGCTCGCTTCATGACGTGAACTACCACCTCCGCACCATCGCCCACAGCACGATCCTGGTGCACGACCCGGCCGAGCGCTGGCCCGGCATCCGCGGGGGCAAGGTGACCGGCAACGACGGCGGCCAGCACCACAACTGGCCGCACCACAACGGCGCCACCAGCGACGTAGCCGACTGGCAGAAGCGCCGCTCGATCTACGACATCGCCGACCTGCTCGCCTTCGAGGACCGCGGCGAGTGGCTGTACGTCGCGGCCGACGCCACGCGGGCCTACTCGCCCGCCAAGCTCAAGTGCTTCACGCGGCAGATCGTGTACCTGCGGCCGGGCACGTTCGTGGTGTTCGACCGGGTGACGTCGACCAGGGCCGACTTCAAGAAGACCTGGCTGCTCCAGGCGATGACCGTGCCTCAGCAGCAGGACGGGCGGCTGGTGACGGTCAACGGCCGGGGCCGGCTGACGGTGCAGACGCTCCTGCCCCAGCAGGCGCAGACGAAGCTGGTCAGCGGCAGCGAGTTGTACAGCTACGGCGGGCACGACTACCCGCCGCGGCAGGAGAAGGGCCCCGCCCCCCAGTGCCGCGTCGAGGTCTCGCCCCCGCAGCCCGCGGCGACGGACTACTTCCTGCACGTTTTGACCGCCGCTGACGCGAACGCGCCGCTCAGCCCGGCGGCGACGGCGACGATGCAGCGTGACGGCGTGGAGGTCACGGTGGGGGAGGCGAGGGTATTCTTTTCAACCGGCGTCGTCGGCGGGCGGGTTGCCCGTGGCGGCAAGGTGATCGAGTTTGCGAAGGATTTGAGGATCGATGATCGACAGTAAGAAAGCTGTTCCGGAACGGCGCGTGTGCGCGGCGGTGCTGGCCGCGGTGGTGATCCTGACGGCCGGGGGCGTCGCGTGGGGCCAGCGAACGGCGCCCGCGACGTTCTACGTGGATAGCGACAAGGGCGACGACAAAGCCTCGGGCGCCGGCGAGGCGGCTGCCTGGCGGACGCTCGAACGCGTCAACAGCGCCGAGTTGATCGGCGGCGACACGGTGCGATTCGCCCGCGGCCGGGTGTGGCGCGGGCAGCTCAAGCCCCGCAGCGGCAGCGAGAAGGCCAGGATCACGTACACCTCCTACGGGCAGGGCCCCAAGCCGATCCTCCAGGGCTCGCTGGACTACAGCCAGGCCGACCAGTGGGAGCAGACCACGCCGGGGATCTGGGCGACGGTGGGCGGGCGCGGCCAGCCGCTGGAGGCGGACATCGGCATCCTGATCCTGGACCACGGGGCCAAATGGGGCGTCAAGAAGTGGTCGCAGGCCGACCTGAAGGCCCCGCTGGACTACTGGTACGACGCGGCGTCCAAGCGCGTTTTCGTCGCCTGCGACGCCAACCCCGCCTCGCGGTTCAAGAGCGTCGAGCTGGCCCTGACGCGTCACATCGTGAACCAGGGCGGCGTGCACGACGTGACGTACGACGGCCTGGCCGTGCGGTACGGGGCGGCCCACGGCTTCGGCGGGGGCTCGACCGCCCGCATCACCATCCGCAACTGCGACGTCTACTGGATCGGCGGCGGGCTGCAATACGCCAAGCCGGGGCGCGGGCCGGTGCGATACGGAAACGGCATCGAGTTCTGGTCCGCCGCCCGCGACCACCTGGTCGAGCACAACCGCCTGTGGGAAATCTACGACGCCGCCCTGACCAACCAGGGACGCGGCGACAACTCCAACCAGATCAACATCACCTGGCGCCACAACGTCATCTGGAACGCCGAGTACTCCTTCGAGTTCTGGAACGGCCCCGCGTCGGCCGTCACGCGGAACATCGTCTTCGAGCACAATACCTGCGTGGACGCCGGCTGCGGCTGGGCCCACGCCCAGCGCCCCAACCCCAACGGCGCCCACCTGATGTTTTACAACAATCCCTCCGCCACGGAGGGCTTCGTCATCCGCAACAACATCTTCGCCTCCTCCAGCGAGGTCTGCCTGCGGATGGACAACGACTGGCGCGCCGGCCTGACCATGAGCAACAACCTGTACTGGCAGGCGGACAAGCCGGTCGTGCGGTGGCTGGTCAAGCAGCACTTCGCGCCGGCGGCCTTCGGCGAGTACCAGGCGAAGGTCGGCCTGGACCGCAAGTCGCACCTGGCCCAGCCGCTCTTTCGCGACCCGGCCGGGCGCGACTACCGTCTCCGCGCGGACAGCCCCGGCGCCAAACTGGCCGACGACGGCCAGGCGGTGGGGGCGCGAACGGAAGAGTGAATCCAGCCCGCGGGGTGGCTGCATCCTGCCCGCCTTGCTGCAGGCGGGTTGAGCGTTTGTCATTGCCCGTCTGAGCGGTTCCTCAATGGTCAATTGACAACGGTCAATGTGCGATTGACAATCCCCTCATGAAAGCTCTCTTGTACCAGGTCTGCCCGGTGGGGTGGGCGGCGTGTCTGGCCCTGAAGCGGCTCTGGCCGGGCTGTCTGCTGTCGCGCCTGGGCGGGCTGAGCCTCCGCGAGGTCCCGCCGCCCGAGTTGCCCGGGCGCGACTGGGTCCGCGTCCGCACGCTGCTGGGCGGCATCTGCGGGACGGACGTGGGCATCCTGGCCCAGAAGCAGCCCCCCGACTCCATCCTCCAGGCCTACAGCTCGCAGCCGCTGATGCTCGGGCACGAGAACGTGGCGGTGGTCGAGTCGGGCGGTCCGGACGTCGACGCCGCCTGGGTGGGTCGCCGCGTCTGCGTCGAGCCGACCCTGGGCTGCACCGCCCGCGGGATCGAGCCGCCCTGCGGGCGCTGTGCGGAAGGGGAGTTCGGCGCGTGCGAGAGCTTCGGCGCGGGCGGGGCGGGTCGCTACGCTCTGCCGGCCGGCACGTCCATCGGCTACAACAACCGTACCGGCGGGTCGTTCGGGGAGCGTTTCGTGGCCCACGTCAGCCAGCTCGTGGCCGTGCCGGAGGGCATCAGCGACGAGCAGGCGGTGCTGACCGACCCGCTGGCGTGCAGCCTGCACGCGGTGCTGCGTGCGGACCTGTCGCGGGCCTCGCGGGTGCTGGTGTACGGGGCGGGGGTGCTGGGGCTGGGCGTGATCGCCTGCCTGCGGGCCATGGGATACGCCGGCACGATCGACGCGCTGGACGCGGCCGGCTACCTGGAAGAGATGGCCAGGCGACTGGGGGCCGACGAGTTCATGCGCCCGCCGGCGGCGGCCAGGGCGCGGTTCGACATGATCGCCCGGCGCACCGGGGCCAAGGTGCACCGCGTGCGTTTCGGGAACCTGATGCTCAGCGGGGGCTACGACGTGATCTTCGAGTGCGCCGGGTCGGCTTCGTCGCTGAACGACGCCCTCAAGTGGGCCGCCGGGCGCGGCCAGGTCATGCTCGTGGGGACCGGCAGCGGGGGGCGGATCGACCTGACGCCGCTGTGGTTCCGCGAGCTGACGGTGGTGGGGGCGTACGGGCGGCAACTGGAACACGTGGCCGGGGGGCGAGTGGGGACCTACCAGCTCGTGCACCAACTGATGACCCAGGGCAAGCTGCCGGGCGAGTGGCTGCTGACCCACCGCTTCCCGCTGGGGCGGTACAAGGCGGCGTTCATGACGGCGATGCGCAAGTCGGCCCACCGGGCGATCAAGGTGGCGCTGGATTTTCGGGAGACCTGACCGATGGACCTGATATTCGAGTGGGACCCCCGGAAGGCACGGACGAATCTGCGAAAGCACGGGGTCGGGGTTGATGAGGCCCGGACCGTCTTCGCCGACTATCTGTCGATTACGCGCATGGACGAGTCCCACTCGTCGCCGACGGAAACGCGTCGCGTTATGTCACCGTCGGAACATCGATAAGAAATCGTGTGGTTCTTGTGGTACACTGTGATCGGCAAGACGGGATAAGGATCATCATCGCAAGGCTTGCGACGACTCGGGAGAAGAAGACCTATGAAGAAGAAACCTGAAGATGACGATATGCTGCCCGAGTATGACCTTTCCGGAGGCGTCAGAGGAAAGTACGCCGCACGCTACGCCGAAGGAACCAACGTCGTGCTTCTCGATCCAGATGTGCATGAGGCCTTCCCCGACTCGCGGCAAGTGAACCAGGTGCTGCGGAAGGTGATGCAGCTCTGTCGCGAACGAACGGTAGCGGAACTGGTGGACGTCGCAGGGAGCAAACAAGGAAAAGAGCAGACGTATGGCCGACGGCGAAAGCAAACGGGTTGACGTAGGCGTGGTGATGGGCAGCGACAGCGACCTGGCGACGATGCAGAAGTGCATCGATCAGCTCAAGGAGTTCGCCATCGCCCACGAGGTGCGGATCATGTCGGCCCACCGCACGCCGGAGGTCTGCCACGAGTACTCGACGACGGCGAAGGATCGCGGGCTGAAGGTGATCATTGCTGCGGCGGGGATGGCGGCCGCCCTGCCGGGCGTGATGGCGGCCACGACGACCCTGCCGGTGATCGGCGTGCCGATGGCCGGCGCCCCGCTCAACGGCATCGACGCGGCGCTGAGCATCATGCAGATGCCGCCGGGCGTGCCCGTGGGCTGCGTGGCCATCGGCGGGGCGGGCGCGATCAACGCGGCGATCCTGGCCGCCCAGATCCTCGCCCTGGGCGACGCGGAACTGGCCGACAAGCTGGCGCAGTTCAAGCAGCGCCAGGCCCGCAAGGTCATGGAGAAGGACGCCTCGCTGCGCTAGCGGCCCGGCGGGCAACGCGGGCAGACGCCCGAGTCACTGAACTGCCCGGGCTACACCGTCCACGGGCTGCGCATGGTCCGGCCGAGCATCCGGTCGGCCTGCGGGTCGTTGACGAAGCATTCCTTGGCGGGGTCCCAGTTCAAGTCGCGCCCCAGTCGCATCGCGATGTTGCCCAGGTGCGCGATGGTGATTGAACGGTGGGCCACCTCGACCGGCGCGACGGTGGGGCCCCGCGACAGCACGCAGTCGATGAAGTTGCGGAAGTGGTTGCTCGACTCGTACAGGTGGATCTCGCCGGGGGTGATGGCCGACTGGAGCAGTTCCTTCGGGTGGGCGTCGTGCCGGCCGCGATTGGCCCAGACCCAGCCGTCGGTCCCCTCGAACGTGACCCCGCCCCGCTCGCGGTCGGAAACGATCATCTTCACGCCGTTGGCGTAGACGGCCTCGAAGTAGTAGGAGGTCGCGGTGTTGTACACCGGATGGTCGGCCCACTCCGCGCGGGCGTTCTGGATCTTGACCGGGCCGGTGAGTTCCGTGCCCATGCCCCACTGGGCGCAGTCGGGATGGTGCCCGCCCCAGTCGGTGAGCTGCCCGCCGGAGTAGTCGAGCACCCAGCGGAAGTTGACGCCCACGCGGGCGGGGCAGTAGGGCGCCCACGGGGCCGGGCCCAGCCAACGCTCGTAGTTGAAGCCGTCGGGCGGGGCGGCCGACTCGCACTGCGAGGCCGTCCTGCCGTAGTCGGGCACGCCGCTCGGCAGGCCGCAGCGGACGGTGTGCAGCTTGCCGATGCGACCGTTGAGCACCAGCTCCGCGGCGCGGCGGAAGTTGCGGTCGCTGCGCTGCTGGCTGCCGCACTGGAACACCCGCTGATAGCGGGTCACCGCCTCCACCATCGCCCGCCCCTCGCGAATGGTCAGCGAGAGCGGCTTCTGGCAGTAGATGTCCTTGCCGGCCCGGGCGGCCGCCACCGTCAACAGGGCGTGCCAGTGGTCGGGCACGGCGATCTCGACGGCGTCGATGTCGGATCGCCCCAGCACGTCCTCGAACAGTTCGTAGGCGGCGCAGCCCTTGTATGTGCCGGAGGGGGCTTCCTTGGCGTAGTGCTCGTCGACGATCTTCCGCGCGACCTCCCGCCCGCGGACCGTTCCGCTCCAGTACCCGCCCCCCTCGCGCATCACGTCGCAGACGGCCACCACCTGCACGCGGGAGTCCTGGAGGAACCCGCGCAGATCGTTGGTGCCCTGGTTGCCCACGCCGATGGAGGCCATGGTCACCCGGTTGCTCGGCGCCTCGGCGCCGAAGACGGTGGAGGGAACGATGGCCGGCAAGGCGGCTGCGGCCGAGGTCTTCAGGAACGTGCGACGGTCGAGCTTCATGAGCGACTCCAGATGGTCCAGGTGTATCAGACGACTCTGCGGACTAAACGAATCACACCAGCGTCATATTGTTTCGGTGAACGACTTCGTCGTAGGGCTTGTCGCCGAGGACCTTGGCGATCTGCGAGGTTCGCAGGCCTTTGATGCGGTCGAGCTGCTGGGAGGAATAGTTGGTCAGCCCGCGGGCGATCTGGCGTCCGGCCAGGTTCAGGATGCTGACGGTGGCGCCCTTGGGGAACGAGCCGTGGATGGCGACGACGCCGGAGGGCAGGAGGCTCTTGCCGCCCTGCGCGATGGCCTTGGCCGCGCCCTCGTCGACCATGACCTTTCCGGCGGGCCGGCTGGCCTGCCCGATCCAGCGCCGGCGGCTGGACATCTTGCGATGGGCGGGGACGAAGACGGTGCCGAGCCGCTGTCCGTCCAGCAGGCGGATCAGGACGTCGTGCTCGCGGGCCTTGGCGATGACGGCGACCTCGCCCGCGCGGACGACCAGGGCCGCGGCGGAGATCTTCGAGCCCATCCCGCCGGAGCCCAGCTTGCTCCGCTGGGCGGTGGCCAGGGCCAGGGCGGACTCGTCGACCTGCTCGATGACGTCCATGAGCTTCCCGTCCTTGAGCACTCCGTCGACGTTGGTCAGCAGGACCAGCAGGTTGGCGGCCAGCAGGTTGGTCACGTGCGCGGAGATCATGTCGTTGTCGCCGAAGCGGATCTCGTCGACGGCGACGGCGTCGTTCTCGTTCAGGATGGGCAGCGCGCCGACTTCCTCCAGGGCCTGGAGGGTGTTGCGGATGTTGAGGTAGCGGGTGCGGTCCTCGAAATCGTCGCGGGTGACCAGCACCTGGGCGACCTTCACGCCGTGGCGGGCGAAGGCGTCATGGAAGACGCGCATGAGCTGGCCCTGCCCGACGGCGGCGGTGGCCTGGAGCAGGGGCATGGTCTTGGGGCGCCCGGGCAGGTCGAGTTCGGCCATGCCCGCCCCGATGGCGCCGCTGGCCACCAGGGTCAGCGAGAGTCCCCGGGCCATCAGGCGGGCGATCTGGTCGGCCAGGCGGGCGATGATGGCGTGGTCCAGCCGCCCGTGCTCGTCGGTCAGGGAGTTGGTGCCGACCTTGACGACGATCCGCCTGGCCTGCGGGATGACCTGCTCTCGCACGTACCTGTCGGGCATGAACGCGGTTCCTTTACTGGTGGAGTTTGTCCAGCGCGATCTCGCCGGGGCGGCGGGCGGGCTCGCGGTCGAGCAGATGGCAGATCAGCTCGACGTTGCGGCGGGTGGCGCCCTGCTGGGAACGGACGTACTGCTGGGCGGTGGCGCCGGCCTGGCGGGCGGAGTCGCCCTCGCTCAGCCAGGCCTCCAGTTGCCGGCCCAGGGCGTCGGCGTCGGCGACGCGGGAGCAGCCGTGGGCGGCGAGGGCCTCGGCCTGCGGGAAGTTGAACGTGTGCGGCCCGAACGCGGTGGCCTTGCCCAGCGCGGCAGCCTCGATCATGTCCGACCCGCCCTGGGGCAGGAGGCTGCGCCCGACAAAGACGGCGTGGGCCAGGCTGTAGAACTTGCGCAGCTCTCCCATGGTGTCGCCCAGGAGGACGGGCCGGCCCTTGACCGGCTCGCGCACGCCGTCCGGGCGCTGGCTGCGGCGCAGCAGCTCGCAGCCGGACGAGACGATCAGCCGGGCGACCTCGTCGAACCGCTCGGGCTTGCGCGGGACGATGGCCAGGCGGAGGCCCGGGTGACGGGCCCGCAGGCCGCCGAAGACATCCAGGATCAGTTTCTCCTCGCCCGGCCCGGTCCCGCCGGCGACCAGGAGCGGCTCGCCCTTGCCCATGCCCATGGCGGCGGCCAGCTCGTCCTGCCCCTCGATTCGGTCGGCGATCTGGGCGGTGTCGAACTTCATCATCCCGGTCAGGTGGATCTTGTCCGGATGGACGCCCAGGCGAAGGAATCGCTCGGCGTAGATCTCGTCCTGGACGCCGATGGCCGTGAGGCGGTTGAACAGCCACCCGGCCAGCGGGCCGAGCTTCCTGTAGCGCGGGTAGCCCTTGTCGGCGGACAGGCGGGCGTTGACGACGACGGTGGGGATGTTGCGCGACCGGCAGGAGGCCAGGAAATTGGGCCAGACCTCGCCCTCCATGAGGACGACCAGGGAGGGCCTCATGCGGTGAAGGGCCCGCGCAACGGCCCAGGAGAAGTCCAGGGGCCAGTGAAAGATGGCGTGGTCGGGCGCGAAGAGCTTGCGGGCGGCGGCGATGCCGGTGTCGGTGGTGGAGGAGACGACCACGCGGTAGTCGGGAAGCTGGCGGTGGAGTTCCTCGACCAGTTGCCGGGCGGCGTTGACCTCGCCCAGGCTGACGGCGTGGATCCAGATCACCGGCTGGAGCCCGTAGCGGATGGGGGCGGCGCCCAGTCGCTGGCTGATTCCCTGGCGGTATCGGCCGTGCCGGATCATCCGGTACAGCCAGAACGGGCTGCTGACCAGCAGCCCGGACGCGTACGCGATATCGAGAAAAAAGCGATCAATCATAATGACAGTATAATTGGCCCGGGGCGGTTGACAAGTTGGCAGTTGTAAATGCAGGCAGACCAATCGGCCGATCAAGATACGGAACCCTTGTGCGGGTATCGGCTTGACGGGGAGCAAGAGGGGGGCTAGGATTGTGCGGCGTGCAGGCGGTGCACTGGGTTGGCCCGCCGTGCCGCCACCCGCCCGCGTATGCGGGGCGGGGAGTCTGGATAAGTCAAGAGAAGTCAACAGGTTGTGCCGAGACGATACGCCGGGGGGCGCCGTCGATCGTCCCGGGTCGGGACGAGGCGGGAGCCGGAAGTGTCGAAAGGTTTTATCAGCGATTTTAAGCGATTCTTTCTTCGCGGCCTGACGGCGGTGCTGCCGACGCTGCTGACGCTGGCGATCATTGTTTGGGTGCTGACGATGATCCAGAGCCACGTGGGCGAGCACGTGAACGCCGGCGCGCAGTGGGTGGTGGTGCAGTACCGGGGGATCATCCTTCGCGATCACCCACGTCCCGCCGACGAGAACGAATGGTGGCGCCCGATCGTCGGCAGCGACCGCGATTGGGACGTGGTCAAGGGAATTCCCGGGAAGCCCGGTTACTGGGACCGCTACAATCTCCACTGGGTGGGGTTCATCCTGGCGTTTGTGGCGGTGTACATCTTCGGGCGGTTTGTGGCCAGTTTCCTGGGGCGCAACATCTGGCGCCTGGTGGAATACGCCATCCTGCGGCTGCCCGTGGTCAAGGGCATCTACCCGTATGTCAAGCAGGTGACGGATTTTCTGTTTTCCGAGCAGAAGCTGACGTTTTCCCGGGTGGTGGCGGTGGAGTACCCCCGGAAGGGGATCTGGTCGCTGGGGTTGGTGACGGGCCCCGGGTTGCGGTCGGTTCACGCGGCCACCGGGGCGGACCTGTTGCTGGTGTTCGTTCCTTCGAGTCCGACGCCGGTGACCGGCTACACGATCATGGTTCGGCGGGACGAGGTGATCGACCTGCCGCTGAGCATCGACGAGGCGATCCGGCTGCTGGTCAGCGGGGGCGTGATTGTGCCCCTGCCCGAACAGCCCAGCACCCGGGAGGTCGAACAGGCCAGGCAAGGCGCGTTCGTTTCACTGCCAGGTAAGGAGACAGCAGAGTGAATGTAACGGTGAAAAGTCCCCACATGGAGGTGACCGATTCCATCCGCGAGTTCGTGGAGGGGAAGGTTGCCAAGTTGCCGAAGTACTATGACATGATCCAGTCGGTGGACGTGATCCTGGACATGGAGGCCGACCAGGCGGTGGTGGAGATCGTCGTCTCCGCCAAGCGGCGCAACACGTTTGTCGCCACGCACCGGGCGGAGGACCTGTACGCCAGCGTGGACCAGTGCCTGCACAAGATCACCGAGCAGCTTCGGCGGCATAAGGATCGCGTGCGGGACCGCCAGGGCCCCTCCCACAGCGAACTCTCCGGCGGGGGGCTGTAACGGCGACCGGGGCGCCCGGGAAATCTTTCTGGCAAGGCGGGGCGGAAGTGGATAGACTATCCGCTCACGATCCGTGTCGGGCAGGCCGGTGGACCCCGGCCAAACGGGACGGTTCTATTTTGCAGGAGCAAAACACGATATGAGACTGTCGGACATCATCGTCACCGAGGCGATTGTCCCGGAGTTGCAGGCAAAGACCCGCGACGAGGCGATCCACGAGTTGGTGGAGGCGTTGGCCGAGGCCGGCGCCATCCCCCGCAAGAGCACCAAGGACATAGCCAAGGCCGTGCTGGCCCGTGAAGCCCAGGCGACCACGGGGATCGGCAAGGGAGTGGCCCTGCCCCACACCAAGGTCAAGGGCATCAAGCAGCCGGTGGCCACCATCGGGCGGTCCAGCGAGGGCATCGATTTCGGCGCGCTGGACTCCAAGCCGGTGTATTCGGTCATCCTGCTGCTGTCGAGCCCGGACAACCCGGACGAGCACCTCCAGGCGATGGAGGCGATTTTCAAGCACGTCCAGCGGGACATCTTCCGCAAGTTCCTGCGTCAGAGCGAGACGCGAGAGGCGATCTGGGACCTGATCCAGGAAGCGGACGAGTTGGGATAGCACAGGGGGACCCGCGGCGGATCGCGGGAGCAGTCGAGACAGGGTATTGGCTACGGCACAACGAGAAGTGAAGATTGTCAACCGCTACGGCCTGCACGCCAGGCCAGCGATGCAGTTGGTGGAACTGGCCAACGGCTTTTCCAGCAAGGTCGAGATCACCAACAGCTCGCTGACGGTCGACGCCAAGAGCATCATGTCGGTGATGCGCCTGGGGGCGGCGCAGGGCATCGTGCTCACGATCCGCGCCGAGGGGGACGACGCCGAGCAGGCGGTAGCCGCTCTGGCCAAGCTGGTCGAAGACGGGTTCGGCGAGATGGAGGGCGACGCCAACGTCGTCAGCCTGGGCGAGTGAGTTCGTTCCGGGCCCGGCGAGACTGGAGGCGCTCAGACTCGCCCCCGGACAGAAGCATGACGGCACGGGCCCATCCGCCCGTGCCTCGGATAGTCGAAGATGAAGATCAAAAAAGGTATCGGCGCGTCGCCCGGCGTGGCGATCGCACCGGCCGTCGTGGTCGACACCGAGGAATTCGATATTCCCGAGCGCCACGTACCGGTGGACCACGCCCAGGCTGAGCTTGCGCGCCTGCGGAAGGCCATCGGCGTCTCCAAGAAGGAGATTCTCGACCTCCGCAAGCGCAGCGCCGACCGCATCGGCAAAGAGATCGCCTCCATCTTCGACTTCCACCTGGGCCTGCTGGAGGACGAGGCCCTGGTCAAGAAGTTCTCCGACACCATTCTCGGCGGGCACGTGACGGCCGAGTACGCCGTCGCCACCGTCCTGCGGGGCTTCGCCAAGGAGTTCCAGGCGATGCCGACGCAGTACCTGGCCGAGCGGGTCAAGGACGTCTATGACATCGAGAAGCGGCTGCTGCGGAACCTCATCGGGCAGCGGCGCCACAGCCTGGCCCACCTGACGCGGGACGTGAACCTGCTGGCCCACGACCTGACGCCCAGCCAGGCGGCCGGCATGGACCGCGAGCACGTGCTGGGCCTGGCCATCGACGCCGGCGGGCTGACCAGCCACACCACCATCGTCGCCCGGGCGTTGGGCATCCCCGCGGTCGTGGGCCTCAACGACGTGGCGGCCGAGGTCGCCAGCGGCGACCTGGTCATCATCGACGGCAACCGGGGCGTCGTGGTCATCGGCCCCGATCCCCAGACCATCGAGGGCTATCGAAAGTTCGCCGCCAAGCAGGTGGAGTTCATCCACAGCCTGGACAAGCTCCGCGACCTGCCCGCCGTGACCCGCGACGGGCACGAGGTGACCCTTCTGGGCAACGTCGAGTTCCCCGACGAGGCCGAGAACGTCCTGGACAAGGGCGGCAGCGGGGTCGGGCTTTACCGCACCGAGTTCCTCTTCCTGGGCAGCGACACCGAGCCGTCCGAGGACGACCAGTACAAGGCCTACCGCCGCGTGCTGGATATCTGCGGCGACAGGCCGGTGGTGATCCGCACCTTCGACCTCGGGGCCGACAAGTACACCCAGTCGCGCCAACGCACCCCGGAGCGCAACCCGATGCTCGGCTGCCGGTCGATCCGCTACTGCCTCCAGAACCTCGCCATGTTCAAGAGGCAGGTCAGGGCGATCCTGCGGGCCAGCGTGAACACCCAGGCCTCGCTGCTGTTCCCGCTGATCGCCAGCCTCAGCGAGCTGCGCCAGGCCAAGACCGTCGTCCGCGACGTCATCGAGGACCTGGAAGAGGAGGAGATCGAGCATCGCAGCGACATCCCCATCGGCATGATGGTGGAGACGCCGGCGGCCGCCCTCCAGTGCGACGCGTTCGCCCAGGAGGTGGACTACTTCTCGATCGGCACCAACGACCTGGTGCAGTACACCCTGGCCGTGGACCGGGGCAACGAGAAAGTCGCCTCGATGTACACCATGACCAACCCGGCGGTGCTGAGACTGATCAAGGAGATCGTCCGGGCCGGGCAGCGGTTCGACATCCCGGTCAGCATGTGCGGCGAGATGGCGGGCGACCCTCAGTACACGCTGTTGCTGCTGGGGCTGGGGCTGCGGATCTTCTCCTGCAGCCCGCCGGCCATCCCCGAGATCAAGAAAATGGTGCGCTCGGTCACCCTGGAACAGGCGATGATGGTCGCCCGGCGGGTGATGAGCTTCGATACAGAGAAGGAAGTGACCAACTTCCTCCGCGTGGAGACTCGGAAGATTCTTCCCGAGGCTTACGCGGATTGACCAGCAGGCTTGCGCCGCCGTCGGGGACACCAGGCCCGGCCGGCAAGGCGCCGTCCCGTGCGGGACGTACAACAGAAAGGCATCGCAGACTTTGTCCCAGCGCTGGGGAATCCGGTTTGCCATCCAGGGCGATCTGAGGTTCTTGTCCCATCATGACATGATGCGGCTGGCGGAACGCGCCGCCCGCCGGGCGGCCCTGCCGCTTCGCTACAGCCAGGGTTACAACCCCCGCCCCGTCCTGTCGCTCGCCTGCCCGCGCCCGGTCGGCGTGGCCAGCCGGGACGAGCTGCTGGTGTTGACCCTGGAGGAGGACATCGGCCCGCAGGACCTGCCGGCCCGCCTGAACCAGTGCTCGCCGCCGGGCATGCGCGTCCTGGAGGCCAGGCCCCTGGAGGGCAAGCCCCGCCTGGTGACACAGGAATTCGAGCTTCCCCTGCGGGAGGAGGCGGCCGCCGCGGTCGCCGCCCGACTGGAGGAACTCACCGGCCAGGACCACTGGCCCGTCGAACGAATCACCAGCCCCAAACAGGGGCGCAAAGAGAAACAAGTACGGCCTGTCGATCTCAAACCGCTGATCGAGGATCTGCGTCTGGACCAGGGGGTCCTGCGCTGGCGCCTGCGGCCCCAGGGAGACCTGTGGGCCCGTCCGGGCGAAGTGCTGGCCCTGCTGGGGCTGGACGATCGCGTCGATCTGGCGCGGGTGGAGCGGACGGCCGTGGAGTACAAGACATGACCAAGGAAATGTTGATCAACACCGTGGAAGACCAGGAATGCCGCATTGCGGTGATGGTGGACCACGTGCTGGAGGAGCTCTACGTGGAGCGGGCCTCCAGCGCCAGTCACGTGGGGAACATCTACAAGGGGCGCATCACGAACGTGGAGGCGGCCATCCAGGCGGCCTTCGTCGACTTCGGGCTGGGCAAGAACGGCTTCCTGCACATCAGCGACGTGCACCCCAAGTATTTCCCCAAAGGGCAGAAGTCCAGCACCGAGGCGGTCGGGCGCAAGCGCCCGCACCGCGAGCGACCGCCCATCCAGGAGTGCCTGCGCCGCGGGCAGGAAGTCGTCGTCCAGATGACCAAGGAAGGCATCGGCACCAAGGGGCCCACCCTGACGACCTACCTGTCTATCCCGGGCCGGCTGCTGGTGATGATGCCCGGCATGAGCCGCCTGGGCGTCAGCCGCAAGATCGAAGACGACGAGGTGCGGGGCAAGGCCCGCGATATCCTCGCCGAACTCAACCCTCCCGGCGAGATGGGCTTCATCGTCCGAACCGCCGGGCTGGACCGGCCCCGCAAGGACCTCCAGCGGGACATGAACTACCTGCTGCGCCTGTGGCAGCAGGTCAAGCACCGCATCAAGACCTGTCGCCCCCCCTCGGAGATCTACCAGGAAAGCGACCTGGTCATCCGAACCCTGCGGGACGTCTACAACAGCGACGTCGACCGCATCGTCTGCGACAACGAGGAAGTTGCCAGGCGGGTCCAGGAGTTCCTGGGCGTCGCCATGCCCAAGGCCAAGAACCAGGTCGAACTCTACTCCGGGCAAGAGGGCCTGTTCCACGATGCGGGCCTGGAGACCGAGATCGAGAAGATCTACGCCCGACGCGTCGAGCTGCCCTCGGGCGGGTCGCTGGTCATCGATCAGGCCGAGGCCCTCGTCGCCATCGACGTCAACTCCGGGCGATTCCGCGAGCACAGCGACGCCGAGACCACGGCCACCAAGATCAACATCCAGGCCGCCAAGGAGATCGCCCGCCAGCTCCGCCTGCGGGACCTGGGCGGGGTGATCGTGATGGACTTCATCGACATGCGGGAAGAAAAGAACCGCCGCAGCGTCGAGAAGGCCTTGCGCGAGGCGATCAAGACCGACCGGGCCAGGACCAAGCTGACGCGGATCTCGGCGTTCGGCATCATCGAGATGACCCGCCAGCGGATCCGCCCGTCGCTCCAGCGGGCCGTCTACCGCACCTGCCAGCATTGCGACGGCTCGGGCCTGATCAAGACCGAGGAATCGGTCGCCCTCATGGTGATGCGCAACCTCCAGAGGGCGACTGCCCAGGCGGACGTGGCCCGCGTCGAGGTCCAGGTCACGCCCTCCGTTGCCCACCATCTGGCCAACCACGAGCGAGGCCAGATCGCCCGACTCGAAGAGAAGACGGGGAAGACCGTCACCATCCAGGCCGAACCGGACCTGCTGGCCCAGGAGCTGAAGTTCACCTGCACCTCCAGCCGCGGCACGCCGGTGGCCTGGCAGGCCGAACCCGCCCGCCAGCCGGCCAAGAAGGAACTCAAGACCGCCGTCCTGCCTCCGCTGGAACTGCCCCCCGAGCCGGAAGAGGAAGAGGCCGAGGCCGAGGTCGTGGCCGAGGCGCCGCCCGACGAGAAGGCGATGGAGAAGGCCGCCGCCGCCATCGAAGAGGCGACCTCCGTCCCGCCCGAGAATGCTCCCCCGCCCGAAGCGCCCCCCAAGCCCGCCGAAGCTCCCGCGCCCGCCGCCCAGCCGCCGACGGCCGAGGCCCAGGCGGGCGAGGCCAAACGGCGCCGTCGAGGACGACGCGGCGGGCGACGCCACAAGAAACGCCAGACCGCCGAGGCAGCCGCCCAGGCCGCCGGCACGCCCCCCGCCGACGCGACCCAGCCTCCGCCGTCGGACGAAGCCCCGCCTGCCGCCCAGGCCGGGCCCGACAGCACCGAGGTCCTCAAGGCCATCAAGGACTTCGTCGACCGCGAGGCCCAGAAGGTCATCGAGGTCGAGAAACGCTTCGACGACACCGTCCGCGGCAAGCCCAAACCGGAGACCGCCGAATCGATCGAACAAGAGCAGGCGCCACAGGAGCAGAAGCCCGCAGAGGCGCCCGCCGAAGCGGTTCAGGCTTCGCCCTCCCAAGAGCAGGCGACCGACGGAAAGACCCCCGACGCGGCCGAGAAACGACACAAGACCCGCCGCGGTCGTCGGGGCGGACGGCGACACAAGAAGCCCGAGGCCGGCGCGGACGCCAAGAAGCACGAGCCTGCTCCCGAGAAGAAAGAGGCGGACAAGCAGTCGCCCGCCAAGCAGGCGTCGCCCGACCAGGCGCCCGCGGAGCAGAAACCCAAACCCAAGCGCCGACGCCCTCCCCGGAAGAAGAAAACCCAGGCGAAGAGCGAAGCTCCTGCGGAGAAACCAACGGAAACTTCCGGAACCTGACGAGAAGCAAGACCTGGATCACTGAAGTGACCAGGCCTGGGTTATTTCAGTGATTCAGGCACTGCCTCGCGGAGCAGCACGACGCAGAGAGTTACGCACTTGTCGTTATCTCCCGCACCATCGTCCGGTAGTTGGCCAGCGTTCGCTCCGTGATCGTCCGCCCGTACGGGCTTGCGGAGGGCAGGAGGACGAACCCGCGACCTTCGCCCGAAGTCCCCTCGCGGAGACTGCTGCGGACCACCTGCTCGAACCGCTCGGGGGCAAACGTCTCGATGTCCGCGATCTCCAGGTTCCCGAACAGGACCAGGCGCTGTCCGTACTGGCGGCGGACGTCCGCCAGTTCCATGTCGCCCCGCGGGGGCGGCTCGATGGGATCGATGGCGTCGGCTCCCATGTCGGCGATCATGGGCAGGATCGCTCGCAGGCGCCCGTGGCAGTGGATGCGGGCCCAGCCGCCGCTGTCGTGGACGGTCTTCACCAGCGGCTGGGTGTAGCCCACGACGTACCGCTCGAACAGGCGCGGGGGCAGGTACGGCTCGGCGGCGTACTCGGGCCCGTAGATCCGCCACAGCCGGTCCGGGGCGGCGGCGGCGACCTTGGCGGCCCGGCGATAGATGGGCCCGGCCAGCTTCTCGACCAGGCGCTCGAACAGGTCGCTCTCGCACAGGGCCGTCACCGTGTAGTCTTCCATGGACAAGAGCTGGGCGGCCGCACAGAGCGGGTCTTCCTGGTCGATCATCACGATCCCGCGATCGCCGACCTCTCGGTCCGCTTCGAGGATGGGCGTCGCGTCGGGCTCGAACTCCAGCGCCTGGTCGTCCAACTCCAGGAAGGCCCGCAGGTCGTCGCTGTCCTTGAGCAGATGCTCGACCTCCCACACGGTGTCCACGTCGGCGTCGCGTCTGGACAGCCCCGTCAGCGTTCGCCCGCCGGCCCGCACCGTCGTCCGCGTGAAGCGGGAGCGGCCTTCGGTCCAGTTCGTGATCTCGACGAACCGGTCGCGGACCGACGGATACGCGGGACGCAGGGCAGCGGGGCGCATGCGGATGAGGTCGGTCTGCGTTTCCGCCAGTTCCAGCAGCGGCTGCCAGTCGGGGGAGTTGTAGACGTTGAACTCGTCCGGGTCCGACGGGTCTACCGGGAACCCGCCGATCTCGTAGAAGCTGACGGCCGGGCGGTCGACGGGGCGTCCGGCCAGCGTGGCCAGGAGTCGTTCGCGTCGCGTCACGCGGCGGGCCCTTCCCCCTCGGCAGGGGATTCGGAGACCTGCTCGTTCTTGAGCCGGTCGAGCATCCCGCGGATGTCCACCGCGCCGCGGATGGCGACGTAGATGGTGACGGTGAGGTACCACACGACCACCGCGGCGGTCAGGGCAGCCCAGAACCAGTGCTTGGCGATGGCGGCAAACAGGTCGTCCATGGCTTTCGTCCTTCGGTCAGTCTTGGGTCGTCTCGCTCGGGGCAGCCGTAGCGGGCTTCAGCAACGAACCGACGATCATGGCGGCGGCGGCGACGGCATATGCGGCGATGCCGGAGAGGTAGGGCCCGATGGTGTTCTTGGCCCACTGGCTCGTCGCGGGCACCTGCTCCAGCACCAGGTACGTGATGGGGAAGACCGCCCCCGCGATGATCGCGCCGGCCGCCCCCCAGTTGTTGGCCCGCTTCCAGTAGCAGCAGGCGACCAGCAGCGTCGAGATGCTCGACAGGTAGATCGTCCCGGTGACGCCCAGGTAGGCCCACAGGTCGCCCTTGAGCGGATACCACAACCCGTAAAAGAGCAGGAACAGCCCGATCAGGGCCACGATGGACCGGCTCCAGAGCAGGCCCTTCTTCTCGCTCCACTTTCGCTTGTGCAGCGGGGCCAGGATGTCATTGTAGATCACGCTGCTCCAGGTGAGCATGTAGGCCGAGTCCGTCGACATGTCGGCCGCCAGCATCGCCGCCACCAGGACCCCCATCAGCCCCACCGGCACGAACTGGCTGAGGAATCGTGGCATCGCCTCCAGCGTGTTGCCCCCCACGACTTCCGGCTTCAGCGTCGCCAGGGCGGCGATCCCCCACAGGACCGGGATCATGAACCGGCAGACGAAGAAGAAACTCGTCCGCGTGTACACCCGCTGGCCCGTCTTGGTGTCCTTGGCGGCCAGCAGACGCTGGATCGTCGTCTGCCAGGTCAGGACGGCCGCCAGGTTCAGCAGGGCGTTGAACACCACGTACGGCCAGCGAAGCTCGGGGTGCAGGAACGGGTTGAAGCCGCCCTCATTGTATTTCTGGGCGACGGTCTGGGTCAGCTCGACCCAGCCGATCTGCACGAGGATCATGATGGTGATGATGATCAGGCCCGCGCTCATGACCACGAACTGGAGGAAGTCGGTCACCAGGACCGAGAGCATTCCGCCCAGGACGGTGTAGACGGCCACCATGACCAGCAGGGCGGTCATGGCCAGTTCGAGATAGCCCTTGTCGAAGCCGCAGACGATGACCAGGAACTCGCCCCCGGTCCGCAGGAAGACGCCCATGTTGAGCAATCCGCCCAGGACGATCACCACGCCCGCCGCCCAGCGAACCTTCGAGCCGAACCGCTTCTCGAACAACTCCGGGATGGTCATCACCCCCGCGTCGCGAAGCGGCTTGACGCAGAAGCCCGTCACGCCCACCACGAACATGGCCAGGGCCATCAGGATGCCCGGCGTGGCGCCGGCAAAGCCGTACTTGTACCCGCCTTCGGCGGTGTACATGCACGTGACGATGCCGAACTCGGTCGCCGCCAGCGACGCGATGCCCAGGTACAGATTCATCTCGCGACCGGCGATGAGGAAGTGCTCGACCTTGCCCACGTACTTGCGGACCATGATGCCGGCGATCATCGTCGCCAGCAGGTACAGGCCCACGATCCCGCCGTCCAGCACGGTGAAGCCTCCGGCGGCCAACACGAATGATTCCATGACGGGTTCCTTTTCGCAAGCGGCCGGCAAACTCTACCGCGCGGGAAGGGGGGCCGCAAGAATCTACCGCACCGGACACGGAGAACGGCCACGCCGTTTGAATCGGGCAAGGCAGAAGAACGTTCGCCGGGGAACTCGTTGGGTCTTTGCGCTCTTCGCGATTCGCTGTCAGTTCTTCTTCTCCGCCGCCGCTTTCGCCTCCGCCGCCTTGCGGGCATATTCGGGATTGTACTTCCCCTTCTCCGCGAAGCCCCCCAGTTGCGGGCGCATCGCGCTGTAGCGGGGGTAGCTCTCGAAGATGTCGCCGTAGCCCAGCACGCGCGGGTCGCCCTGCTCGCGGAGCATCGTCTCCAGGCGGGTCCGCAGGTCGCGCCGGACGGACGCCAGTTCCTCCCGGCCCGCGAGGTTCTTCACGCACGCGGGGTCCGTGCGGATGTCGTAGAGTTCCTCTCCCGGCCGCTTGGCGACGGCCAGCTCGAAGAACGGACGGATGGCGGGATCCTCGCGGCCATTGAGCAGGACGCTCTTGCTTGGCCCTACGTCGATGTCGTGGAACCCGCCCTTGCCGTCCGCGTCGCCCATGGGCCAGCGATCGGGCGCCATGTTCCAGATGTAGAGGTACTCCTGCGTGCGGATGCACCGCGCGGGGTAGCAGAGGTTGTCCGGCCGGGCGTGGGTGTGACGTTCGCGCCCGCACAGCACCGCCGTTCGCGACTCATCGACGCGCCCGGACTTCTCGCTGGCCAGCACGTTCAGCAGGCTCCGCCCGACCATGCCCGGCGCGGGCGACAGCCCGGCCGCCTCCAGGAACGTGGGCGCCAGGTCCACGAAGGCGACCAGGTCGTCGATCTTCCGCCCGCCGGGCATTCGCGCCGGCCAGCAGACGGCCATCGGCATGTGGATGCCGTACTCGTACAGGTTGGCCTTGGCCCGCGGGAAGGGCATCCCGTTGTCGCCGGTGACGACGATGAGGGTGTTGTCCAGTTCGCCCGCCTTGTCGAGTTGGTCGATCATCCGCCCCAGGTGGGCATCGAAGTGCTCGATCTCCAGGGCATAGTCCAGCAGGTCGTGGCGGACGGTCTCGGTATCCGGCAGGAAGGCGGGGACCTCGGCGTCGGCGAGCTTCTTGCCCGCCTTGAGCCCCGAGCCCTGCTCATAGTCGCGGTGGGGCTCGAAGCAGCCGTACCAGAAGCAGAAGGGCTTGTCCTTGGGCCTCTCAGCCAGGAAGTCGGCGAAGTTCGAGGCATAGTCGTTGTTGGCGATCCCGCGGGCCGGGCGGGTCGCCAGCTTGCGCTTGTTGTACCCGGGTCCGGCCGGGTTCCGCTCCCAGCCCTGCTGGCTGCCCGGCGCCCAGCCCTTGCCCGTGCAGCCGACGAAGTAGCCCGCCTGCTCCAGCAGGTCCGTGTAGACGGGGAACTTGCGGGGGAAGGAGCTGGCGTGGACGCCGGCTTCCTCGTTCTGCCAGATGTTGCGCCCCGTCAGCAGGGAGGCCCGGCAGGGGCTGCACTGCGGCGCGGCGCAGAACGCCTGGGTGACCAGCGCGCCCATGCGGGCGACGCGGTCGAAGGCCGGCGTCCGGACCATCTTGCTGCCCATGGCCGACGTGTGGGCCCAGGTCTGATCGTCGGAGATGGCGAAGAGGATGTTGGGGCGTTTGGGTAGCGAGTCGCCCCTCGCAGTCCGCTGGTCCGCGAGTGCCTTGGAAGCACCCGCGACACTGCCCACAACTGCAGCGGTCAATGTGCGAGAAACGAATTCGCGCCTGGAAACCCTGATATTCATATCTGCTCCTGATCGTGTCCACCTGTAGAACGGAGCGGGCCAGCCTGCATTTCCGTCAGCCTCAACGGTTCGGGACCAGGTACGAGGGTTGTCGCATCGGATAGTCCTTTGCGCCGTGGGACTTCAGAAGGGCCGCCAAGTCCCCGTGCCCCTTGTGCGTAGCGATCTGGAGTGGCGTGCAATTGCAGGACCAGTGGCCGAAGTCGTTCACGCTCGCCCCGTGTTGGATCAGGTACTGTGCGAGTTCCGCGTGGCCGAACTCCGCGGCCACGTGCAGAGGCGTTCGTCCCGTCTTGTCGACCGGGCCGCTAATGCTGATGAACTTGGAATCCGGCCATTCGAGATTTGCGCGTGTTTCTTTTGCATTCCCCGTGTAGAGGGCCTCATGGAATGACATGGTGGGCCGCGGCCCGACGCAGCCTGCGCCCAACAAGGAAACCAGTGTCGCCATTTGGGCAAGGTATCTCATGGCTGTTCCCCACTGCGCATGTTGGCGCTCACTTCTTGTTCGTCTTCGCCTTCTTGGGTTGCTTCCCACCCTCCGCCTTGGGCGCCGGGACGGGCCAGCGCTCCGACTCGGTGCGGGCGGTCTTGAGGTATGTTTCGATCTTCTCGATCACGGCCGGGTTGTCGGCGGCGACGTTGTGCTTCTCGCCGAGGTCCGCGTCCAAGTCGTACAGTTCGAGCGGCCGGCCGGGCTGGGGGCGGATGGCCTTCCACTTGCCCCAGCGGACCGCCTGCTGGAAGCCGCGCTCGAAGAACTCCCAGTACAGGAAGCGCTCGTTGAGTTCCGGCTGGTCCTTGCCCAGCAGCGTGGGCGCGACCGAGACGCCGTCGAGCTTGCCCGCCGGCGGGGTCGCCCCGGTCAGCTCAGCCAGCGTGGGCAGGACGTCCGCGAAGTACCAGGCGGCCGGGCTGGTCGCGCCGGCCTTCACGCGCCCGGGCCAGCGGACGATCATCGGCGTGCGGATGCCGCCCTCGTACAGGTCGCGCTTGCGCCCGCGAAGGGGGCCCGAGCTGTCGAATCGCCCTTCCCATCGCTCGGCGGCGCCGTTGTCGGAGCAGAAGAAGACGATGGTATTGTCGGCGATCTTCAACTCCTCCAGTACGCCCATCAACCGCCCGATGTCGCGGTCCATCCGCGTGACCATGGCCGCGTGGACCTTCTCGTTGGCCTTCCAGGGTTTGTTGGTGTAGGGGGCGGTGTCGGGGATCTCGTACTTGGCGTGCGGGATGGTGTAGGGCAGGTAGAGGAAGAACGGCCGATCGGCGTGGCGGCGGATGAACTTCTCGGCGAAGTCGGTGAACAGGTCGTGCGAGTACTCCTGGCGCTTGGAGCCGGCGTTGCCTTTCAGGACCACCTTCTGCTCGTTGTGCCAGAGGTACTCGGGGTAGTAGTCGTGGGCGTGCTTCTGGTTGAGGTAGCCGAACCAGTCGTCGAATCCCTGGCGGTTGGGCAGGCCGACGGTGTCGGGCTCGCCCAGGCCCCATTTGCCGGTCATGCCCGTGGCGTAACCGGCCGCCTTGAGCACTTCGCCGACGGTCACGTCCTCGGCCCGCAGCGGGACGCGCCCGCCCTTGCCCGCGTTGCCGCGAACGGTGGTGTGCCCGGTGTGCAGGCCGGTCATCAGCACGCTTCGCGAGGGGGCGCAGACCGTCGAGCCGGTGTAGCACTGGGTGAAGCGGGTGCCCTGAGACGCCAGCTTGTCCAGGTTGGGCGTCTGGATGACCTTCTGGCCGTAGCTGCCCAGGTCGCCGTAGCCCAGGTCGTCGGCCATGATGTACAGGATGTTCGGCTTGCGGGCTGCCGCGGCGGAGGCATTCGGCAACCTGGACAGGGCCAGGCCCGCGGCAGCCGACGTGGCGGCGGCCAGGAAACAGCGACGTGTGCAGGAGGGCGCCATGACAATCTCCGCAACCAGGGCTACGGGTCCGAACGTGACCACCATACTGCGCCGACTCGCCGGGGGCAAGCACGGGCGACACCGCGGGCGGTCAGATAGCCGCCGCCTACCGCGGGGCGAGGGAGGCTTCGCTGTCTGCCTTCTTGCGCGGGCCCAGGGCGGGCTCCACGCCGCCGCAGGTGGTGCATTCCAGGCAGCGGATGCAGTGGGTGTTGTTGATGGACTGCTCCACCTTGACCCCGTAGACGCAGTAGGAACGGCAGAGGTTGCACGCGCGGCACGTGCGGGAGTTGAAGTGCAGGTAGAAGAGGCTGTAGCGGTTGAAGAGGGCGAAGATGCCTCCCAGCGGGCACAGCACCGTGCACCACGGGCGGAACGTCACCATCGCCACTACCACCAGCGACAGCAGGATCATGTTCTTGATGAACGGGACGTAGCTGACGGTCGCGCTCGCGCCGCCCGCGCCGTCGGGGGTCTCGTGCACCTTCGCCACGGTGAAGAAATCGACGCCGGCGTGGCGAACAGCCGACCACGTCCGGGCGTACCAGGCCTGGTCGGCGGCGGCCTTCCAGCCCTGTTCGACCAGGTAGGGCACCTTCGCCTCGGCCGCCCCGGCCGGGCAGAGCGTGCAGATGTTGACCGCCTGGTCGTCGTAGTCCACGCCCTGTCGCCCCATCACCCAGGGCACGACGATCACCAGGCCCACGAGCACCGCGTACCGCCCGTAGCCCATCCATGTAGGGATGCGGAATTTGGGCAGCGGCAGCTTGGCCAGCAGGTCCTGGGCCCAGCCGAACGGGCAGGCCCACCCGCAGACCAGCGAGCCGACAGCCGCGCCGACCAGCACCAGCACGCCCAGGGCCAGCACGGGCAGCAGGTTGAGGGCTGCGAACTGCCCCATCACGCCGATCGGGCAGGCGAACGTCGACAGCGGGCACGCGTAGCAGTGAAACACGCAGCCGGGCATCCAGTGCATGGACCACGCGCGAGGCCAGAGCCACAGGGCCAGGAACGCGGTCTGGACCCAGGGACGATAGAAAGCGATTCGGCGTCGCTTGGCGGAGGGCTCGTGCTTGGGCTGGTCCATGGATGGGGGTGGCCATGTCACGCATGGCCGGGCGGGTCACTTAATTCAGGTAGGGCAGTCGTCGGGCGGCTTCTCGACCTTCTTGATGGTGCTCTGGGCGGCGGGTCCGGCGCCGGGCCCCGGCGCCGGCGCGGGCGTCTCGGACATCCGCACCCCGCCGTGCGTGACCAGCTTGACCAGCTTGCGGTGGGGGACGGCCTCGGCCCCCAGGCGGTGCGTGACCAGGAACCCGACGACGATCAGCACCGCCCCTGCCAGGGCCAACAGGAGGCCGCCCAGGAGACGGCGGCTCTCGCTGGGGCGGCTGGCCCGGTCGATCGGAGGCTGCGGCACTTTCTGCAGGCGTCTGGCCATGGTATTAGAAGTATACACGCGCCGCCGTCAACGGGGCAATCAATTGTCGAGGCCGTCCGACATTCAGACCCCCCTGGCCTTGAGCCAGGGGTGAATCAGGTTGAACGGCTAAGAAGGACTGACTGCGGCCCTTACGACCCCACCGGGTTTATCCCGGTGGTGAAGAAGTCTGTTTGGCTGTAGCCACCGGAGGGCCTGGCGGGTCAATCTCCTTCACCACCGACACAAGGTCGGTGGGGTCGGCAAAAGTAGGCAACCGCCTGGCTAGCCGCTCAATCTCTTTCACCATCCCCAAGGGATGGGGTCACCCAACGCGGCAACTGTCGGACGGCCTGAATTGTCAATTGGCGATTGACAACGCAATTCGATTGCCGGATACAATTGGCTCGGTCTTTCCTGAGGAGCCATGCCATGAGTGCCGGACTCTCCATCTCCCGTCGTCGATTCCTGGGCCGTTCCGCCGCCTGCGCGGCGGCCCCGTACGTCCTGACCTCCTCCGCGCTGGGCGACGCGCGGACCCCGCCCGCCAGCGAGCGGATCGTGATGGCCGCCATCGGCGTGGGCGGGCAGGGCACCCACAACCTCAAGGGCTTCCTGGCCCACGACGAGGTGCGGATGGTGGCGGTCTGCGACGCCGACCGCGCCCATGCCCGGGCGGCCAAGGGACTGGCGGACGCCCGCTACGGCGACTCCGCGTGCGCGATCTGCGGCGACTTTCGCGAGATCCTCGCCCGTGACGACGTCGACGCGGTCTCCATCAGCACGCCCGACCACTGGCATACGGTGATGGCACTGGAGGCGGCCCGCCGCGGCAAGGACATCTACCTGGAGAAGCCCCTCACGCTGACCCTGCGGGAGGGGCGGGTCCTGAGCGACGAGATCCGCCGCCTGGGGCGCGTCCTCCAGACCGGCACGCAGCGGCGCTCCAGCGGCGTCTGGCAGTTCATGTGCGAACTGGCGGTCAACGGCTACGTCGGCGAGATCCGCACCATCCGCACGTGGTCCTCGCCCGGACGGGCGATCGCGCCCCAGCCGGCCATGCCCGTGCCCGAGGGCTTCGACTACGACATGTGGCTGGGCCCGGCCCCGCTGGCGCCCTACACGCAGGCCCGCTGCCACTACAGTTTCCGCTTCATCTGGGACTACTCCGGCGGGCAGGTGACCAACAACGGCGCCCACTACCTGGACATCGCCCAGTGGGCGCTGGGGCAGAGCTACGGCGGGCCGGTCGAGGCCCGCGGCAGCGGCGAGTGCCCGGCGGACGGGCTGTTCAACGTTCCGGTCAAGTACCGCTACGAATGGCGCTACGCCAACGGCACGATCGTGACGGGCGAGGAGGACGGCAGCGGCGTGCGGATCGAGGGCAGCGAGGGCTGGCTCAGCTTCATGGCCAGCGAGGGCCTGCGGGCCAGCCGCGAATCGCTCCTGCGCCACACGATCGGGCCCAACGAAATCCACCTCTACGCCGGCAAGAGCCACCACGGCAACTTCCTTCAGTGCGTCCGCTCGCGCCGCCAGCCGTCGGCGGATGTGGAGATCGGGCATCGCTCCGCCAGCGTCGCCCACCTGGGCAACGTCGCCCTCAAGCTGGGCCGGCCCGTGCGGTGGGACCCGGCCAAGGAAGAGTTCGTCGGCGGGGACGAGGCCGCCGAGCGCCTGGCCCGGCGGGCCCTGCGCGGGCCCTGGCGACTCTAGGCCCGGTGAGTGCTCCCTCGATTTCCGGGTTGCACCGTTGGGCCCCCGGGGGCGCAGGGATTGCTTGCATTCTCCCCCCCGCCTGCGAATCATAACTCCTATGTGTCCCTATCCGAACAGCACAGGAGAACATATATGGCCCGATCTTTCATCCAACGCGTCCACACGGTGTCGCTGGCCTGCGTCGCTGGCATTGCCCTTCTGTTCGCGCCGGCGATGTCGGCTGGGGCGGGCGATTGGCCCCGATTCCGCGGGGCCGACGGACAGGGCGTCAGCGGTGATAAAGGGCTGCCCGTTTCCTGGGGCGAAGCCAGGGGGACCGCCTGGAAGACAGACCTGCCCGGCCCCGGGGCGTCCAGTCCGATCGTCATAGGCAAGCGGGTCTACGTCACCTGCTACAGCGGCTACGCCGTGCCGGAGCAGGACCGCGGCGAGATGGAGCATCTCAAGCGACACATCGTGTGCCTGGACCTGGACGGAAAGGTCCTCTGGCAGAAGCAAGCGCCGCCTGTCCTGCCCGACTCGCCCCGCGTCCGCGAGCACGGCTACGCCGCCAGCACCCCGGTGGCCGATGCCGAGCGGGTGTATGTGTTCTTCGGCAAGTCGGGCGTGATCGCCATGGACCACCAGGGGCGCCAACTCTGGCACGCGAGTGTGGGCGACAAGGTGAGCGGGTGGGGCTCGGCCGCCTCGCCCATCCTGTGTGGGGACCTGCTCATCGTCAACGCCAGCGTCGAGAGCGGGAGCCTGGTGGCCCTGGACAAACGAACCGGCCGGGAGAAGTGGCGATCCGGGGGGATCAAAGAGTCGTGGAACACGCCGATCCTCGTGCCCCTGGGCGGGGGGAAAACGGAACTGGTGCTGGCCATCATGGGCAAGGTGCTGGGTTTCGACCCGGCCAAGGGGCAGCAACTCTGGTCGTGCGATACCGACATCGGCTGGTACATGTGCCCCAGCCTGGTCGCCCACGAGGGCGTGGTCTACTGCATCGGTGGGCGGGGCACCGGGGGCGCGCTGGCCGTCCGCGCTGGAGGCCGCGGGGACGTGACCGCTGACCGGCGGCTCTGGACGTTACGAAAGGGCTCCAACGTACCCTCACCGATCTACCACGACGGGCATCTCTACTGGGTCCACGAGAGCGGCACAGCCTGCTGCGCCGACGCGAAGACCGGGCACCTCGTCTACGAAGAGAAGCTTCCACAGGCCGCCCAGGTCTACGCCTCGCCCGTGCTGGCCGACGGGCGGATCTACATCCTCTCGCGCTGGGGCCGTTGCTGGGTCATTCCCGCCAAACCTGCCTTCGAGGTCCTCGCCACCAGCGAACTCGGCCGCGTCGGGATGGTCAACGCCAGCCCCGCCGTCGCCGGCGGGCGACTCTACATCCGCACCGACAACAGTCTGTTCTGCATGGGCAAATAACGCCCTTGCATGGGAGCTATTGGCCGTATGCGAAGAAGAAGCGTGAAAGTCGGAGCACGTTCTGCCGTGCCGGTGCCTGTCATCATTCCCATACTTCTCATCATCCCCATTCTGCCCATCGCCGTCCTGGCCGACGAACCCGTCGGCAAGCGCCCCTATGAGATGGACTGGGCCGGGCGGAGCGAGGACGTCCGCCCGCCGCTGGTGGACTTCGAGGATCTCGACGGCTGGACGGTCCAGACGAAGGACTCCGTGGCCGCCTTCGTCCGCTCGCGCGAACAGCAGCTCTGGGGGCGCCACGTGGGCAAGCTGGTCTATCGCGGGACGGGGCCCCAGCCGGTCGTCACGCTCCGCCCGCCCAAGCCGATCCGGTTCGCCGGGGGCGTCGACTGCGTCAACCTGTGGGCGTACGGGAACAACTGGGCCTGGCAGAGCGATGCCTCCACCCCCCGGGTGCGGGTGAGCGCGCTGCTCCAGCCGGCCAAGGGCCCCGAGCAGACCGTGACGCTGGCGACGGTCAACTTCAAGGAGTGGCACCTGCTGCACGCCAGGCTGCGACCCGAGCAGATCGAGGCGTTCCAGGCCGGCGGCGCGCTGACGGGCATCCAGATCGCCGGCGGGCGAAACGCCCAGGACCGCGAGCTGTTCTTCGACAACCTGGCCGTCTACCGCGAACAGCTCGCCCCGCTCACCTTCGAGCCCCGTCCGCAGCGCAATATCGCGCTCCTTCCCGGCCAGTCGCCGGGGACCAATACGGGCCCCGGCAAGCTGCCCTTCCCTGCGCGCGAGGAGACGATCCTGCCGGACAACCTGACAGGCGACTTCGAGGCCAGCCTGGAGGAGGCGGACAAGTCGTTCATCTTCACCTATCGCGGGCGCGACGGCGTGCTGAGCTACGTCTACCGCCCGGGCACGGGGCAACTGGGCGACATCGTCGCCCGCTGGGGCGAGGGCGGCAGAGAGTTTCGCCCGCTGGCCGGCGGGGGCGCGCGATTGTGGCGCGGCCAACAGGCGGAGGGCGCCGAGCCGGACAAGGTCGAATTGCTCTCGTGCCGCCGCGAGGGCCAGACCGTCGTGACGCGATGGAAACTCACGACGGACAACAGGACCGCCGAGGTCGCATGCACGTTGCGCCTCTGGCAGAAGTCGTTAGTGATCGACGTGATCTGCCCGGGCGGCGAGGTGGGGGAGGTGCGTTTCGGCCGGGCTGAAGGCCTGGACAATCCCCGGCTGGTGACGCTGCCGTACCTGACGGGCGACTGGAATGCCCGGCCTGCGGTGGCAGTCTCCGGCCCGGCGGACCGTCCGTTGTTTGTGATGGGCGTGGTCGATCACTGCCGCTCCAACGCGTCGGCGTTGTTCTTCCTCAACCGCGTGGCCGAAGGCGGGGCGACGTACAACGGCGGGGCCCGGTACCTGGCCCGCACCGACGGACGGCGGAACGACTGCTATGAGCGGCTGTTCCTGACCGTCTCGCCCCGGTTCGAGGAGGTCCTGCCGAACGTGCCCAACCCGCCCTCGCCGTGGATGCACGTGGCGGGCGAGCGGGTCTGGCGGGCCCACGGGGCCCACAACCGCCAGGCCGACTACGACCTGTGGAAGCGCGTGGTCCGCTACGGCATGACGAAGATCGCCCTGACCGATCACGAGACCGGCTGGCGCGACTGCGGGGAGAGCTTCACCTTCCGCACGCGGGCGGCGCCCGGCAAGGGCGGCGACGAAGGCCAGGTGGACTACGCCCGAAAGATCCGCGCCCTGGGAATCCGCTACGGCATCTACAACAACTACACCGACTTCGCGCCCGTGAACGGCCACTGGCACGAGGACAGGGTCACCCGGACCGGCGACGGCGGCTGGCGCACCGCCTGGGCCCGCTGCTACAATCCCAAGCCCGCCCGCGCCGTCGAGTTCGAGGCCCGCCTGGCGCCGATCATCCAGCGGAAGTTCCAGCTCGACACCGCCTACTGCGACGTCCATACCGCCGTCCGCCCGTGGGACTACGTCGACTACGACGCTCGCGTGCCGGGGGCGGGGACGTTCGCGGCCACGTTCTACGCCTACGGCGAGATCATGCTCCACCAGAAGGCCACCTGGAACGGGCCGGTCTACAGCGAGGGCAACAACCACTGGTACTACTGCGGCCTGACCGACGGCAACTACGGGCAGGACCAGTCGGCCCGGCTGGACAACCAGCCGTGGCTGGTGGACTTCGACCTGCGCAAGCTCCACCCGTTGTGCTGCAACTTCGGGATGGGCAACCTCCAGATGTTCGACGGCGGGCGGTTGCCCCATGCCACGCCCGAACAGGCCGACGCTCGGCTGGACCGGTTCCTGGCGGCGACGCTGGCCTTCGGGCACACGGGATTCCTGACGTTGGAGGGCGGCATGGGCAACGCCTCCCGCAGCTACTTCCTGCTCCAGCAGGTCCACGCCCGATACGCCCGCGAGCGGGCCGAAGACATCCGCTACGCGGATGAGTCGGGTAAGCTGCTGGATGTCTCGGCCGCCGTTGCCGGCGGGGCGTACCGGCGCTCGCAGGTGGTCACGCGCTACACCGGCGGACTGACGGTGACGGTGAACGGGCACTCGACGGCCACCTGGGACACCGGCCGGGCCGTCCTGCCGCCCAACGGCTGGCACGTCCACGACGAGACGCACAAGCTGACCGCGTGGAGCGCGAACGTGGAAGATCGCCGGGCGGATTACGTGGACTCGCCCGCGTACCTGTATGGCGACGGCCGCGGGCGCCTGGTCCGCCTGCCCCGGCTCGTCTGCGACGGCCCGCTCATCGTCCTCAAACGCGACGACGGCAAGTGCGAGATGATCCCGGTCGCCCCGTGCAGGACGATGGCGGCGGCCCTGGAAGGGCGGTCCGCCTCCGCCGTCGCACTGGACGAGGCGGGCAAGGAACTGGGTCCGGCCGAGGTGCGCTTCAGCCGCGGCTTCGTCCACGTCATGCCTCTGGCCGGGGCGTTCAGCTACCTGCTCACGCCCCAGCCCGCGCCGACGAGCACAGCGACGTGCGACCGCCTCCGCGTCGTGCCGGGCGAGACGGTGAAGGTCGCCGTCGGCGGCCGGTCAGCCGACTTCCGCGTCCCCGCCGACGCGAAGATCGGGCAACAGGCCTGGCACAAGGCCGGCGACGCGTGGATCGACTTCGAGGTCGTGCCGCTGGCCCGCGTCGCCTTTCGCTGGGACGGCGCCATCCGCGTCGCGCTGGTCCCCAGCGTGGACTGCGAGAAGGCGACTGTGGAACTGGCGGGCCGGACCGAGACGGTCCGCTTCGCGACGGGCAGGCCGCTGGAACTGGCGTTCGCGCCCGCGCCGGCGGGCGCCGCCGAGCGCGTCCTGCCGCTGATGCTGAAGCTGTCGGCGGGCGAGCTTGGGATGAACAGGCCGCTCTGGCTGAAGACCGAGCGGGAACTCGTTCCCCTGGGCGGACTTGGAGAACACGTCGCCACAGGCCAGTGCCTGCGGGGCGGCAAGGAGACGCCCATCCAGCCCGCCAACCGCACGCAGGTGTTGCACACGGAGCGGGCGTGCGGGGGCGTCGAGAAGCCGTGCCTGTTCATGCACCCGCCGTACGCCGGCGGGGTCGGCTACGCGTTTGCCGCGTATCGCCTCGCCCTGCCGGCCGGGGCGAAAGCCGCCTTGCGTTGCTCGATCGGCAAGGCCGACGGCGGCGACCGCGGCGACGGCATCGCTTTCAAGGTGGCCGTGGTCGCGGCGGACGGAAAGGAGACCCTCGTCGCTCAGAGGCAGTGGACCGAGTTCGCCTGGGGCACGCTGGAGGCCGACCTGTCGCCCTGGGCGGGCAAAGAGGTGACGCTCAAGTTGATCGCCGACGTCGGCCCGGCCGACGACTCCAGCGCCGACTGGGCCTGCTGGGCGGACCTCCGCCTGGAGAGCCTGACGCCGCAACTGCGGACGACGCTGCACGAGCGGGCTGTCTCGCTGCGGCGCCGGCCCGGGCCTCATGCCGCCAAGGCCTCGCTGGATGAACTTCGCAAGGCCCGCCGGGCCGTGCTGCACTTCGAGGGCATCGGGCTCCAGAACGGCCCGCCGTACGTCTCGCAGGCCCTGCTCAACCAGGTTCCGCTGGGCGACCTGCCGTCGGCCGGTGGCGACGAGCGAAAGGGCGTGTGGACCGGCGGACAACTGCCCCTGCCTCCGGCTGCCCTGGCGGAACTGAAGGTGTGGAACACGCTGGCGATCCGCAACCCCGGCCGGGACAACTTCGCCGTGCGCAACTTCTGGGTCGAGTTCGAGCTGAGCGACGGCCGCAAGGTCTCCAGCGAGATCACCACGCCCGCCTATCGCCAGCCGCCCGCCTGGCCCCACGGCGAGGGCACGGGCGTGCCCTTCGAGCGGGACATCGAACTGGAGATCGTGGCCTGCGGCAACTAGGCGCGGGTCAGGGGCTCGACGCGGTCGATGGCGGCGGGCCGGTGGGGCGGCTGGCTGGAGCGCTTTCAAAATCCACAGGCGGGTGCTCTTTTTGCGCCCTATCGGCCAAGCGCAGCAGGACCAGCAATGAGTTGCCGTCTCCGGCGGCAAAGCAGGCCTTGTACTGCTGGATTTCGGCCGGGGATCCGTGAACCAGGATCCTGGCCAGCAACTCGTCCGGAAACAGCACCGGCCAGTCACGAGTCTTGCCTACGGTGGCTCCTTCTATGAGGTAGGAGTAGGTGTGGAGCGACAAGGCCCAGTCGTGAATGTGGTCGGGATATTGCCTGGAATGCCAACGGGAGAATGGAGACGACTCGAATGACTCCTCCCTGCTGAAGCCTTGGATTGTCGTCGTTTTGCGAACGCGGCACTCTACGCAGAATTCCGTCTTGCTTTCGAATCGCCACAGCGTGAAAAACGCCCACCCCGACGCTACCAGAATCGCCCCTAGGACAATCCGCCGCACGATTTTGGCCCAGTCTATTTCCATGCCCCAGCTCGGTTCTCAATCCGCAATCCGAAATCCGCCATCCGCCTGCCGGCAGGCAGGTTCACTCCCCCGGGCGATCGACTTTCAGCGTCCCGAGGGGAATTTCCACGCCGCTGCGCTCGACCTTGGCCACCAGGTCGCCTCGGACGCCGTCGCACAGCCACTCTCCGGCCGCCCGCCCGTTGGCGTCCAGGCCGTGCGAGTGGTAGGTGAAGATGTCGTGCAACATGATCTGGTCGTTTTCCACGCCGACGATCTCGGTGATGCGGGTGATCTTCCGCGTGCCGTCGCGGGCGAAGTCGTGCTGGACGATCAGGTCGATGGCCGAGGCGATCTGGCGGTGGATGGTCCACAGTGGGATCGCCAGCCCGCGCTGGAGCGACATGACCTCCAGGCGGCACATCACGTCGGCCGGGCTCGACCCGTGCACGACGGCCAGGCAGCCCTCGTGCCCGG
>Ga0116149_1001075_pt1 | contig 34325 bp, 20 predicted proteins | sample AD_UKC057_MetaG_FD_89787 | JGI IMG/M metagenome (GOLD analysis project Ga0116149, IMG submission 89787) | Active sludge microbial communities of municipal wastewater-treating anaerobic digesters from USA - AD_UKC057_MetaG | ecosystem: Engineered > Bioreactor > Anaerobic > Digestate | place: USA...
AGCATAGCTCCAACCCGCCGGCCGACTTGGCCAAGGGGGCTCGCAGCAGGCGGCTTTGCTCGGGGTGGGTCAGGTTCACCAGCACCGCGTTGCGGGTGTTGTAGCGGTCCTTGCCCGCCCAGGCGAAGCCGTACTTCCTGCGGTCGATCTTGTCGCGGAAGACCTCTTCCGGCACGCAGGGCAGGTCGCCCTGGAGGCGGTGGCAGCTCGCGCACGCGTCGTTCAAAGCCGACCACAGCGGCTTGTAGTCCCCCACCGCACAGCGCCCGAAGTTGGCGTGATACCGCGTCAGCAGGTACGTCCCGTAATACGGGGCGTTCAGATCCACCCACGTCACCAGGCGGTCCCAGTCGGCGACCGGCAGCTTCACCTCGTGGTGGCCCTTCTCCAGCATCTCGATCAGCCGGCTGGCGATCGCGCCATAGGTCCGGGCCGCGACCATGGGCGGCTGTGACCGGGTGCCCGCGATCGTGAGCCTCAGCCGCAACTGCTCGTAGGCCAGGCTGAAGCCGTCGGTCTTGTCGCCCCGCAGGTCGATGCCGCGCGGGTGGTCCTGGTGATGGCAGCGGATGCAGTGGCGGTCGAGCACGGGCTGGACGTCGTGCGGGAAGGAGAAGCCCCGCTCGGCGTCGTCGACCGGACGGGCCGGCGCGTCCGCCAGCGCCGCAAGAGGCGTCAATGCCAGCGGCGGGCGGGCAGTGGCCGCGGGCGGGCGGACCGGCGGGGCGTCGCGGCTGGACTCGTGGCAGCCGACGCAGCCGGTGGTCTCGCCCGGCATGAGCGTGGTCCAACTCCGCATCCATTGCAGGGCCCGCCCCTTGTCGTCCAGCGGCTGGAAGTAAACCGCCGCCATCGCCGGCACGGTGAAGTAGGCCGACCCGTCCGCCTCCACCGGGACCGTGCCCACGACCCGCTTGACGTCCCACGAGCTGCACAGCCCCATGCTCGGCGTGCCGTCCATGCCCGCCCAGTGCTTCGTGCCGGTCGGGCGGTTGAGGATCTCGATCACGCGCAGGCTCTTGACCGCCCCTCGCGGCACGTCCGCCAGAGCCCGCCCGGCGTACACGTCGGCCAGGTACACCGTGGCCTGAGTCTGCTCGTGGCGCACCCGCGACGGGATTACCGGCGGACGCCGCCGCGGCGCCAGCGGCATGGGCGAACTGCACGACAGCGACGCGTCCTCGTAGATCAGCTCGCGGTTGCCGAACACGTCGATCAGGTAGATGCCGAAGTGCGCCCGCCCCTTCGGCCGGCACGAGACCAGGAAGAACTCTTCCGACAGCGGCCAGGGGTACTGGTAGACCGCGTCAAGCTTGCGCCAGTAGAACTCGTCCTGCGTGGGCTGGATGGCCCGCGGCGGCCAGAGGTGCACGCAGCCGCCTGCCTCCTCGCTGCCCAGGGCCGTGTCGAACAGCCCGATCTCGCCGCACTGGTCCACGTCGTGGTGGCCCGAGAGCGTGGCGACGATGCGGTTGCTGCCCGGCACGGCCCGCGCGTGCAGCATCGAGATCGGCCAGTACGAATTGTTCCCGTAGCACGCGGCATAGCCCGTGCCGTCGGGGTTCATCATGGCCAGGCCCTGCACGTGGAGGACCCATCGGTCGTTGTACTCCCACCGGGTGAACAGAAGTCGCCCGTCGTTGAGCACCGTCGGGAAGTTGTCGTGCACGGGGTTGATGGTCAGGCGGCGGATGTGCTTGCCCTCGCCGTCCATCAGGTAGAGGTTCGACGCGGGCACCGGGAAGCAATCCACCGTCTGCACGCAGCGGGTGGAGTTGAACGCGACGTTGCCGTCGCTCAGGTAGCAGCCCTCGTAGTCGGCGATGCCCGGGTCGGACGTCAGCGCCTTGACCCGCCGCGTGGCTGGGTCCATCTCGTAGAGGTGGTAGTCGTCGCCGTCGAGCGACTTCTTGTGGGCGAACAGGATCCGTCCGCCGTCATAGTGCACGTCCGGGTCGCGTATCACGCCCGTGGGCGAATCGAGCAGCACCTCCAGCTTGCCGCCCGGGCGCGGCGGACCCAGCACGCACAGCGAACTGCCCGGACGGAAGAACCGCGGGCGGTCCTGGTTCCAGCTCAACGCCTCGGTGTAGGCGTAGTGCTGCCCGCCCACCGGGTGACGCCGCGTGAACAGGAGCCGCTCGAACCGCATCAGGGGGTTGCGCTCCAGCAGGGCCCGGCGCGACAGGGAGGCCAGACGCCCAGCCAGGTCGTCCGACGCGGCGTCGGCGTCGGCTGGCATCAGGGCCTCCAACTCGCCCAGTTCGCGTCGCACCGCGCCGTCGAGGTCGAACTGCCGGGGGAACTCCCGCCCCAGATGCTCGATGGCCCGCTTCAGCGACGCCAGCTTCGCGCGGGCCCGGTCGCCCGCCGGCGGGCCGAACGGCATCGCCCGCTCCGGGTCGACCGCTTCATCCGCCAGCGCCAGCACATCGAACACCACGTTGGCGTCCTGGTGGGTCGAAACGATCCGCAGCGTGTGCGGCCCCTTCGCCAGGGCCCCCGCCGCCAGGCGGACCCAGCGATACTCGAACCAGCTCCCGGTGGTCGGGAAACTCAGCGGCGCGGGCAGCTTCCGCCCGTCAAGGATCACATCCCAGCGGGCCGGTGGTTTGTACTGGCGGCCGTAGCGAACCAGCAGGCAGGCCTTGTCGAGCGGGCGGGGCAACTCCAGGCGATACTCCGCCCAGTGACCGCCTCGGCGGCCGAATTCGTACCCCTGCACCTTGCCCCCGAATGCCGTGGCGACCTTGGCCACGCCTTGCCCGCCCTCCTGGCGGACGAAGTCCTCGGCCTGCACCACCGCCTCCAGGGCGGCAGGCGGCGCCGCGTTGAGCCGGGGGCCGGCCAGCAGCAGCGCACCGATCAACCACGTGACGCGCACTGAGGGACTTGTCCTTTCCATATACGTGTCCAACGCCCACGGCGCAGGTTGCTTTCAACATCGTACGTCCGTACGCGTTAGGCATCGTAAACCGCGCTGCCGCCGGACGCCAGAGCCTGTGTGGGTAGCTCATGCGGCCAGACCGCCTGCCGGTCGGTGGCGTCGCAGCGCATGCACGGAGACTCCCGGCGACATCCAGATACCAGGCAGCGGAAGGAAATCATGAAGAACATGTTTGTTGTTGCGACGGTGTGCGTGTTGGGGATGGCCATACAGTCCGGCCTGGCGGCGCCCAAACCGTCCAAGCCGGCCCCAAAGCCCGCGATCGATCCAGCCCGCGCAGCCGAGATCGCCGACATGCTTGCCCCGGCCCCCTCCGGGCTGGGCCGCCCCATTACCGACCGCGCCCATTGGGACGCCCTGGCCCGCGACAAGCGATTGGACGGCATCGTCCCGCTGGCCTCGCGGTGGCTCAAGGAGCCCCTGCCCGCCTTTCCGGCGGAACGATATCTCGACTACACCCGCGACGGCAACCGAACGCGCTATCAGCGCGCCGAGGGCGACCGCCGCGGGCGGCTGGATCGCCTCGTGCTGGCCGAGTGCATGGAGAACAAGGGGCGATTCCTCAAGGACATCCACGAGTTGATCGACTCGCTCTGCGCCGAGCCAACCTGGGTGCTGCCGGCCCACGACGGACGGCTGGACAACTTCAAAGGCAAGTCGATCAGCATCGACCTGTGGTCGTCGGCCATGGCGTGGAAGCTGGCCGAGGCGGACTACCTGCTGGGCCCCAAGCTCCAGGACGCGACGCGACGCACGCTGCGCTCCGCGGTGGAGCGGTTCGTGTTCGAGCCCTTCCGCCAGACGCTGGACGGCAAGGCCCGGGCCGCCTACTGGTTGAACGCCGACCACAACTGGAACGCCGTCTGCCTGGCCAACGTCATCGGCGCCGCCCTGACCCTGTCGGCCGACCGAAACGACCGGGCCCGATTCGTGGCCGCGGCCGAGCACTACACGCTGCGGTTCCTGTCCGGCTTCACCCCGGACGGCTATTGCAGCGAGGGGGTGGGCTACTGGAATTACGGGTTCGGGCATTACGTGCTGCTGAGCCAGACCGTCCGCCGGGCCACGGGGGGCAAGCTGGACCTGCTGGCACGCCCGCAGGTGCGGGCCCCCGCCCTGTTCGGGCACGGCATCCAGATCGTCCCCGGCCTGTGCCCCGCCTTCGCCGACTGCTCCGTCCGCTCCCTGCCGGACGCGGAAATCCTCCGCCACGTCAGCCTCCGCCTGGGCCTGGGCCTGGTCGAGAATGAGACCGACCTGTGCGTCTACGACCACAGCCTGATCGACCCGGCCATGCGGATCCCGCTGTCGGACCGCAAGGCCGCCTCCGCCCCGCCCGCGGAGCTGGGCCTGCGAACGTGGTTCGGCGACATCGGCGTGTTGATCGGCCGGCCCGCCAAGGGCTCGACCTGTCGCATGGCCGTCGCTCTCAAGGGCGGGCACAATGCCGAGCACCACAACCACAACGACGTCGGATCCTACGTCGTCGCCATCGACGACCGCGCCGTCCTGCTGGACCCGGGGGCCGAGGAGTACACCGCTCGCACCTTCAGCTCGCGCCGTTACGAGAGCAAGCTGCTCAACTCCTACGGACACCCCGTTCCGGTGGTCGCCGGAAAGCTCCAGACGCCCGGCTCCAAGTCGCGGGCCAACCTCGTGCGACACGATTTCACCGACGCCGCCGACACGCTCGTCTTCGACATCGCCTCGGCCTACGACGTCAAGGAACTCCAGTCTCTGACGCGGACGTTCGGCTATGCCCGCGGCGGGTCGGGCCGCCTGACGGTCAAGGACGAGGTGAAGTTCTCCTCGCCCCAGGCGTTCGAGACGGCCCTGATCACCCGCGGCACGCTCAAGCAGCTCGCTCCTAACCGCCTGCGGATCGAGGACGAGGGGAAGGCCCTCATGGTCGAGATCGACGCCGGCGGAAAAGCCTTCACTGTCGCCACAGACGAGATCGTCGAGAAAGCCTCCGTTCGTCCCACGCGCATCGCGATCACGTTGGCCAAACCGGCGGCGGAGGCTACAATCACCGTCACGATCGTGCCCGAGTCCGCCAAGTGAGAACGCGATGACATCCCGTCTGATCCTTGCCCTTGCGGTGGCGATCGGCGGCACGCTGCACGCCGCCGACGAGGCGCCCTATGACGAGTTCGACGACCTGCAGGCCCAACTGGCCCGCTGGCGGGCCGACCCCGCCCGGGCCAAGGTGCTCGCGGAGCAGGTCTATCACCCCCAGGCCTCGTTCCTGGGCGACGACGGCGACGCGCTCGACGTCGTGCTGAGGCGAACGCGGGCCTTGCTGGACCACCTCTCGGCTGGACCCGCCGCCGGAAAGCTCGCTCCGCTGCGACAGCGCCTGGACGGGCTGACAGGGCGAGCCAAGGTCATCGCCGCGGACAGACGCGACGAGCGCCGCGGGCTGTTCGTACAGGCGGTCGCGCTGCGGCGGGCGGTCGCGATGGGCAACCCCCTGCTGAACTTCGACCGGATCGCGTTTATCAAGCGTCACTTCCTGCCCGGCAACGAGCCGGCCGGCAATCACATGTGCCAGCAGTACTACGGCTTTCACGCCGTCCGCGGCGGCGGCCTGTACGTGCTGGACGACCCGCTCGGCCGACAGCCCCGCGTCCGCGACGTGCTGGCGGACTCCACCTGCCGCAACGGGCGATTCGCCGGGCGCAAGCTCGCCGGCGGCGCGTTCCTTTCTTCCAGCCTGTCCTATGACGGGCGGACGATCTACTTCGCCTACAGCGAGGCCGATCCGGCCAGGAACGAGTGGAAGCCGTCCACCACGTACCACCTGTTTCGCGTCAACGTGGACGGCTCGGACCTGACGCAATTGACCGATGGCCCGTGCAACGACTTCGACCCGTGCGAACTGCCCAACGGGCGGGTGGTGTTCATCTCCGAGCGGCGCGGCGGGTTCGGGCGCTGCCACCCCACGCCCAAGCCGAACTACACGCTGCACACGATGAACGCCGACGGGAGCGACATCGTCTGCATCAGCCCGCACGAGAGCAACGAGTGGCACCCGAGCGTGGGCCATGACGGCTCGATCCTCTACACCCGCTGGGACTATGTCGACCGCGGGGCGTTCCAGGCCCACCACCCGTGGGTCACTTCGCCCGACGGTCGCGACGCCCGGGCCGTCACCGGGAACTTCGGCCGCCGCTGGGAGCACCGCCCCCTCATGCTCCTCAGCGTGCGGGCGATCCCCGGCTCGCACCTGCTGATCAGCACCGCCGCCGCCCATCACGGGCAGGCGTACGGGCCGCTGGTCGTCGTGGACCCCTGGGCCGCCGACGACGACCAGATGTCGCCCTTTCGCCGCCTCACGCCGGAGGTGGGCTTCCCTGAGTCTGAAAAGGGCGGGCGCGAGGGCTACGCCACGGCCTGGCCGCTGGATGAGCACTTCTTCCTGTGCGTCCATGACCCCCGCGGCGCCGCCGCCCGCGGCACGACCAACAACTACGGAATCTATCTCGTCGACGCGTTCGGCAACCGCGAGTTGATTTACCGCGACGAGTCGATCTCCTGCCTGAACCCCGTCCCCCTCCGCCCGCGAAGCCGCCAGCCGGTCGTCGCCCATACCGCGACGGTGGGCCTGCCCGGCCCGACCCGGACCGCGTCGCCCGACGCGCCCGCCGACGCCCCGGTGGGCGTGGTGAACGTCTACGACGGACTGCTGCCCTGGCCCGCGGACACGACCATCACCGCCCTGCGGATCGTGCAGGTGCTGCCCAAGACGACGTGGCGCGAGTCCAAGCCGCGGATCGGCCACGGCTTCCAGAAGGGCGCCCGCGCGGTCCTGGGGACCGTGCCTGTGGAGAAGGACGGCAGCGCCTATTTCCGCGTTCCGGTAGGCAAGCCCGTCTACTTCCAGGCCCTGGACGCCCGCGGGCTGGCCGTCCAGTCCATGCGATCGGACACCTACGTGCACCCGGGCCAGACGCTGCTGTGCCAGGGCTGCCACGATCCGCGCCTCAAGTCTCCGCCCAGGCCGGGCCGGGTGCCGCTGGCCTTCCGGCGCCCGCCGTCGGACATCCAGGGCGACGTGGACGGCTCGCGCCCGTTCAACTACGTCCGTCTCGTCCAGCCTGTCCTGGACAAGCATTGCGTCGCCTGCCACCAGAAGAACCCCAAGGCCCCCGACCTGCGGGCGGGCAACGTCGAGAAGAACCCCGATCACTGGGCGACCTCGTACATCAACCTCCGCGCGCACTCGTTCTTTGTGGACCACCTGCTGTGGAACGACCCGCGGACCGTGCCCGGGCGGTTCGGCGCACGGGCCTCCAGACTGCTGACCATGCTCGACAAGGGCCATCACGACCTCAAGCTCCCCCCCGCCGACCTCCACCGCCTGACGCTCTGGCTGGACTGCAACAGCGACTTCCTCGGCGCGTATGAGGAACCCCTGGCCCAGGCCCGCGGACAGGTGGTCTGGCCCGCCCTGGAATGATGGAGAGACATGTCATGACGATCACACGACGAAGCGTCCTGAGCGGAACCTGTGCGGCGGTCGCGGGCGCGGCCGCCAACAGCGTGCTGGCCGACGACGACGCGGGCCAGGATGGGCCCACGTTTCACATGACGCCCATCGGACGGGTGGAGATCAGCGGCTCGTCGAAGGTCCTCCGGATCGAGCCGAAGTTCCAGCCCGGCCTGCTCGGGCTGGACGGCTACTCGCACGTGGTCGTGCTGTACTGGTTCGACCGCAACGACACGCCCGCCAAGCGACAGGTCCTCCAGGTCCACCCGCGAGGCAACAAGAAGAACCCGCTGACGGGCGTCTTCGCCTGCCGCTCGCCCTTTCGCCCCAACCTCATCGCCCTCACGGTCTGCCGTATCCTCGCCGTCGAGGGCGGCGCGGTGAAGGTGGAGAACATCGACGCGTTCGACAAGACGCCCATCCTGGACCTCAAGCCCTACATCCCCGCGATCGACTCGGCTGAGCAGGTCCGCATGCCCGACTGGGTGACGGGAAAGAAAGAGCCGCCGAAGTAGGCGATGGGAGCTTCGTGGCGTTTCGGCACGTGCGCGAATAGAATAGCGGGCAGCCGCCAAGACAGACAGGCGATGAGCGTTTTCGCAAAGCTGCGAGCGGACGCGACCGTCTACAGCCGCCGGTTCCGGATCGCATTGCTGAATACAGGCTGCCGGATACGGGCTACCGGCTACCAGGCACTAACTGCTGCGGGGCCTATATGACAGAGAACGTGAGCTTCGACGACGTGCGGAGACTGCCCCCCCGTGCCGCCGCCTCGCACAAGGGGACGTTCGGCAGGGTGCTGGTGGTGGGCGGCAGCCAGACCATGCCCGGGGCGGTCGCCCTGGCCACCAACGCCGCCCTGCGCGGCGGGGCGGGCCTGGCCACCTTCGCCGCCCCGCGCGACGTGCAGCCGGCCATCGCCTCCATGTGCATGTGCGCCACCTCCCTGCCGCTGGACTGCGACCCGGACGGCGCGCTCAGCCCGGCCTGCATCCGCCAGGTCATGCAGCAGGCCCGCAAGAGCGACGTGGTCGCCTGCGGGCCCGGCATGGGCGTCGGCGGCGACCGCCACGGCGTCATCCGCGCCCTGCTGGAATACGACCACCCGCTGGTGCTCGACGCCGACGGACTGACCAACCTGGCGGCCCTGGGCGACTGGCCCTCCACCCGGCGATGCCCGCTGGTCGTGACGCCCCACCCCGGCGAGTTCGCCCGCCTGAGCGGACGCTCCATCGCCGACGTTCAGGCCGACCGCGAGAACGTCTGCCTGGCGGCGATGCGCGAGTGGGGCGACCCCCAGACGGAAGACGTCGCGCCGCTGGTCTGCGTGCTCAAGGGCCACCACACCGTCGTCACCGACGGCCGCCGACTCTACGTCAACCAGACCGGCAACCCCGGCATGGCCACCGGCGGCAGCGGCGACGTCCTGACCGGGCTGATCGCCGCCTTCGTCGCCCAGGAACTGGACCCGTTCCACGCCGCCTGCCTGGGGGTCTGGTGCCACGGACGGGCCGGCGACCTGGCCGCCGAGGAACTCGGCGAGGTCTCCATGATGGCCAGCGACCTGCTGGACTACCTGCCCTTCGCGATCCGCGAAGTCTCCGGCCCGCCGGAGACGCCGTTCTGATTACCCTCGCGGGCACGGTGAATCGTGCCTCGGTTGACAAGCCACTTCTCGAGAAGAATGACTGGAACCAAGGATGCCTTCTTGTCCTTCGTCTTCCCGATGAGCCGTAGCGACAGCAACTGCTACCGGACCGAGTCCAGGGATGTATGGAGTTGTTCCAGGCGGTGTGGCGCGACTGGCCCGTCGTATCGCACGGTCGCCGCTTCGACATACCACTGAGCCAGCAGTTCCCGGCTGTTCAACTCGCTGGGTAGGTCTATGCCCTCGTCGCCGGCGATGCGCCGTGCAAACTGGTGGAGCGTCTCGCTGGGGGCGCGGACGAAGCCCAGGCGGCGGACGCGGGCGTCCATGCGGGCCAGCAGGGCCCGCCATTGCTGAAGCTCCGGCGCAGCGACGCGTGGCCGGGCCCGCCCGGGCCGCCCCAGCCAGAACCTGCGGGCGATCAGCACCAGGATCACCGCCAGCAGCGCCCGCCCCGGCCAGGTCAGCACCAGCATGCCCAGCAGTTCGACCAGCACGCCAAGCACCCACAGGCCCAGGCCCGCCCAGCCGCGAAGGTTCACCGCCTCGCGCAGTTGCTGCAAGCGAAAGAGCACGTAGTCCCACAGGTTGGCCAGCCAGGAGCGGGCGTCGTGCCCGGGCCGGCCGTCGGGCGGCGTGGCCTCCACCGTCACCCACCGCTTGGCGGCGTCGTCCCACGCCTCGACCCATGCGTGGGCGTCGCCGTTGCGGGCGTACCAGCAGCGCCCCACGTCGTTGTACCGCTGGGCCACGAACCCCGTCACGTACCGCGCGGGCACGCCCCCCTGCCGCAGCAGGACGGCGGCCGCCGACGCGAAGTACTCGCAGTGGGCGGCCTTGGCCTCCAGCAGGAAGTGGGCCAGCGGATCGGCCCCGCGCGGAATCGTGATCGACAGGCTGTACGTGTAGTGCGTCGTCAGGTAGTCGGTGACGGCCCGTATCTTCTCTTGGGCGGTTTGCCGCCCGGCCAGGATCTGCCCGGCCAGTTGGATCACCCGGTCATCCAGCACGTCGGGCGGCGCGAGGCAGCGGTTCAGCAGATCGGCGTCGGGCGCGGACGACGTCGGCGGCGAACGGGGGACCCACGCGCGATACCCCAACCCGCCGGCCAGGTCGCCCGAAGACGCCGTCTGGTGTTCGCTGAGGCTCAGGCGTTCGACCGGGGCGTAGACCGCCTGCGTCTCCAGCGGGGCAAAGACCCGTACGGGGATCTCCGGCCTGGGGTGGATCGTCATCAGCGTCCCCGGACGGTCCGCCTGGCCCCAGACGTACAGGAACTCGTTCGCCCCGGGCGGTTCCAGTCCGTCGCGCTGCGCCGACGGCACGGGCAGGATCTCGCCGGCTGTCCCGGCCGAGTCCCACGCCGACCGGCGGAACCGCTCCATCGCCGCCCCCCGCAGATAGCCCGGCACGACGGGGCTCTGCACCCACAGGACCGTCTGGTCCTCGCCCGTCCGCAGGATGTTGACGCTGGTGAGGCGCCCGGCCTCGGCGAAGCCCATGGAGCGATCCGCGGCCCCCCTTCGCCGGATGACCAGGTATCGCTGCAATTCGTTGGCGTTGTTGCGGACGTAGGCGCCGGCCAGCCAGGCCAGCAGCAGCCCGCCGGCCAGCAGGCCCGCCAGGACCGCGCGCCGGTCGCCCCGGTCCGGCCCGTCGCCCAGCTTCTGCCGCGACGCCACGTAGTACAGCGCCGCCGCCCCCACGTGCGCCAGCACCAGCAGTTGGTAGGCCCGGTTCTCGCTCAGGCTGATGGTCACGATGTTCCCCGCGCAGACCAGCGCCAGGCAGCCCATCAGCGGCAGGGCCGGCGGCAGCCCCCCGGGCAGGCGGAGGTACAGGTGCGCCGTCATCATCGCCAGCAGGTACTGGGCGGCTGCGTAACTCAGCGGAAAGAAGATGAAGCCGACCGTCTGCCCGTCCTGATAGGGCGAGATGTTCCACTGGGCCACGAACACCGCCGCCAGCGCCAGCAACAGGATGTTCTTCTTGGCCGGCGTGAGGGCCAGCATGAGCCGCCCCGGCACGCCCGCCAGGGCGACCGCGGAAATGACGGCTGGGTACGCGTAGCGATGCGACGTGAAGGCCAGGACGGCCCCCGCCGTGGCGACCAGGGCGAACGCCATGACCCGCTGGCGCATCATGGCAGATGGATCCCCCCCTTCTGGACCTCGCGCGGGTGGAGCACGGGGATGGGCCCGGCCCAGGCCTCGTCGGCGGCCACCGGCAGCGTCGGCGGACGACGACGGATCACTACGGTCCGCACCGCGCAGCCGGCCTCCACGGCCAGGCGGACCAGGCGGCGGCGCTCCTCGTCCCAGTCCAGCAGCACGCACACAACGGTGGAGATGTTCCCCAGTTCGTCGGCCAGCGCGGGCGCCACCTCGCGGAAAGGGCTGTGGCGGGTCTCGCGCACGGCAGCCAGGATCTCCAGGACGCTGTCGAAGTGGGCGGTGTGTCTGCCCGCCCGGAAGACGTAGAGCTTGGGCCCGGCGGCGAAGATGTCGATGATGTACTCCCCGCCGCACATGGCGTCGGCGATCGAGGCGGTGAGGCTGACGGCCGCCTCCAGGTCCGCGAACCCGCCGGCTGTGCGGACGCGCGTCCACGACACGAACGTGTCCAGCACGAGGGCGACGCGACAGTAATACTCTTCCTGGAACTCGCGGACGGCCGGCGTGGACAGGCGGGCCCACGAGCGAAAGTCGATCCGCCGGGTGGAGTCGCCCGGGCGGTAGGGGCGGCTGCCGATGTACTCGGGCGACTCGCCCACGCGGCTGCTGAAGGCGATGCCGCCGGGCTGGTAGCGGCTGGGCACGATCAGGCTGCCCAGGTTGACCGGATGGTAGCTGGGCAGGACGGTCACGGCCTGGCGCCGTCTGGTGCGTCGGCCCGAGCGGAACAGGTTGAACGGGAAGGAACTGAAGCACTGCACCTCGCTGACCTGGTAGACGCCGCGGCGCCGGGCCACCAGCTCGACGGGGATGACCGCGCTCTGGCCCGGGCCCACTCGCGGCACGCACCGGTCGCGCTGGACCTGGCGGATGGAGTCGCTCATTCCGAACAGGCCCAGCGCCACGTCGTAGGCGGGCAGGAAGGAGCGGTTCTCCACCTCGAACCGCATGGCCGCAGGTCGCCCCGCCACAAGCTTGGCGGGCAGGGCGCCGCTCAGGCGGCAGCGAGGGCGGAAGATCACGCCGGCCACCGAGGCCGCCATGCTGATGCCCAGCAGGGCGAGGAACACGTGGTACATGGGGCTGGCCAGGGTGATCGAGCCCGCCAGCGCCGAGACCGCCAGGGCCGCGAACACCATCTTGCCGTTGCGGGTGGTCCGAAAGGACCACAGGTACCACAGGTGTTCGAGGATGAGGCGGCGTTTCACGTGGGCACCCGTACGCGGGCCAGGATGTCCTGGATGATCTGTCGCTTGCCCTGCCCGCCGTAGCGGGCCTGGCTGGTGAGCATGAGGCGGTGGGCGAGCACATAGGGGGCGAGCCACTGCACGTCGTCGGGCAGGACATAGTCCCGCCCGCGGCACAGGGCGCCGGCCTGGGCGGCGCGGTAGAGCATCAGCGAGGCCCGCGGGCTGGCCCCCAGCTTGATCCGCTCGTCATTCCGCGTTCTCGTGATGATCTCCACGATGTACCCGCTGATCGACGCGTCCAGGCGCACCCGGCGCACCGCCTCCTGGAGATCGCTCACTTCCTCCCGGTCCAGCACGGGCGTCAGCGTCTCCAGCGGGTGGCTCCGCGCCTGCGAGTGCAGGATGCCCTCTTCCACCTCCGGCGACGGATAGCCCAGGTCCACCTGCACCAGGAACCGGTCCAACTGCGCCTCCGGCAGCGGATACGTGCCGTGAAACTCCACCGGGTTCTGCGTCGCCAGCACCAGGAACGGACTGGGCAGGGTGTAGCACGTGCCTTCCACCGTGGCCTGGAGTTCGTTCATCGCCTCCAGCAGCGCCGACTGCGTCCGGGGGCTGGCCCGGTTGATTTCGTCGGCCAGCAGCACGTTGCAGAAGACCGGCCCGTGTCGGAACTTGAAGGTCCCGTCCACGGGGTTGTACACGCTTGAACCGACGATGTCGGCCGGCAGCAGGTCCGGGGTGAACTGGATGCGGCTGAAGCGGGCGTCGATCGACTTGGCCAGGGCCTTGGCCAACGTCGTCTTGCCGACCCCGGGCACGTCCTCCATCAGCACCGAACCGCCCGCCGCCAGCGCCACCGCGAGGATCTCGATGCTCTCGTCCTTGCCCAGGATCACCTTCTGAAGGTTCTTGCGCAGCGCCGCCAGCTTGGCCTGCGCTCCATCGGCCCCGAACTGTGTCATAGCGTGTCTCCGACGTACAGCCGTACTATACGCCCAACGGGGACGTCCTCAAATCCAAAAACCGCCCCGGCGCCGCGGGTGCAGGGGGGGTATTTTGTCTCAAGCGGTCGGCCGAGGCGGGCCGACAGTAACCTACAACGGCGTCGAGGCAACGTCTCCTGTCTGCGTTCGCTCGTTTTGCATTGACTGCGTGCAGGGGCGGTGCCTGTCGGGTTCGGGTCCGAGGATGACATTCTATCCGCACGGATGCCGCCGCGCAGAGTGGCGCGGAGGCGTGCGGGAAAGGAGATGTCGATGAGACGCGCAGAAGCTATGGCTCTGTTGCTGGTGCTGGGACTGGTTCTCCCCTCGACGCTGTCGGCCGCTCCGCCGCCCACATGGCTGGGCCTGGGCCAGGGCCTGGCGGCGACGGACAGCCCCAAGCAGGTCGCCCTGGAAACCAAGGTGGCCGAGGTGGAGCAGAAGGACATCCCCGCCCCGTTCGAGAAGCTCTTCGCCAAGCCCAAGAAGGCCTTCGTGCCCATGCATTCGTTCGAGGGCTACTCCGGCGGCCTGATCACCCCCACCGCGTACATCATCAACCAGGACCACGCGGGCTTGATCGGGATGCCCAGCTTCTCGCTCAGCTACCTGTACTACACGGACGATCCCATGGAGGACGGGTACAGCCTGGTGGTGACCGTGCCGTTCCTGAACCGCTTCGAGCTGGGCTACGGGGGCAACATCACCAACCTGGGCAAGTTCCACGACCGGGCCGAAGAGCAGATGGGCGCCGGCCTGGGTCGCGACGACTTCACCCTTCACGTGTTCTCGCTGCGGGGCAACGTGATCAAGGAGAACGATTTCGACTGCCCGTACGTCCCGGCCGTCACGCTGGGCGCCCACTTCAAGCACAACCGCGGCATCGCGGAACTGGACCGTCACGCCTTCGGCACGCTCCGCCGCAACGACATGGGCGTGTGCGGGATGGACTGGACGGCGGTCATGAGCAAGCAGGTCGAAGACCCGTTCCTGCACCGCCCGCTGGTGGGGTCCGTGGGCGTGAGGATCACCGACTCCTCGCACGCGGGAGGCATGGGCTTCGTCGACACGTGCAAGGCCTTCGTCGAGACCAACGTGTTCTACAAGCCCGTGGACTGGCTCACGCTGGGCTACGAGTTCCGCCGCATGCAGTCGCGCTACAGCGAGGACGACCTCTCGCACCTGATGGGACGCCAGCGTCACGGCACGAACTGGCACATGTTTACCGTCGGCGTCAACATCACCGAAGGCGTGCAGCTCACGGCCCTGCTGGGCGGGCTGGGCACCCTCGGGGTGCAGATCAAGTTCGATCTGTAGCCAGCAGCCGGTGGTCGCCAGCCGGCAGATGGCAGCCAGGCGCCGGCTGCTGACTCCGGGCTACCGGCTACCGGCTGCCAATCAGCGTCAGCAGGCTTCGCGCCGCCAGGTTGAGCGTCACGCGCCCGCCCCGGACCGGCAAGGGCGTCTGCTCCTGGAACTGCTTGTCTTCCGTCGTCAGCACCGCCCGCAGTTCGCCCACGGCGGCGGGCAGGCCCTCCAGGCTCGCCGCTCGGGCGGCGCCGTTGTTGACCACGTGGATGCTGTACACGCCCTTGCCCGCCGAGTCGCGCCCGGCAAAGGCCGACACCAGCACCCGCTCGCGGTCGCTTGTCGCAGCCAGCACGTCCGCCTTCGGCGGGGTCAGGTTGCAGAAGTGCTTGACGATCCAGTACCGCGGACCAGGCGCGACCCCGCCCTGGCCGCCCTGATCGCCCTGCTCGCTGGCGATGCCGTAGTCGCTGGTGAACTCCCACTGCATCGTGCCCCTCATGCGGGCGTGCTGGATGAGTTCCTGGTACAGCACCGCCTCGCGCAGGCCGTAGGCGTAGCTGTCGTACGACTTGCTCCGCCAGGCCCCCGCGTCCACCCCCAGTTCGGCCACCAGCAGCGGCAGCTTGAGCCGCTCGGCCAGGTCGCCCCAGGCGGCGTACTGCTGCGGGCTGGCCCCGCCCCAGGAATGGAAGGAGACCGCCCCCACGTACTTCATCGCTTCGGCGTCGCCGCAGGCGAGCTCGCAGTACGTGTGCGTCCCCCGCGGCTGGGCCACGTCGCCCAGCAGCATCTTCGTCCGCAAGCCGAGGGAGGCGAAGTGCCGGCCGATCCGCTTGATCGCGTCGCGGTGCTCGGCTGGGCTGAACTTCACCCGCACGCCCAGGTCGGGCTCGTTGAAGCTGAAGAGGTCCGGCTCGACGCCGTACTGCTTCCTGGCGTACACGAGGTAGGAACCGAGGCACTCCAGCAGTTCGTCCCACTTGTCGGGCGCGATCGTCCGCCCGCTGGCGCGCGGGCCCTTTCCCGGGTCGCTGTACAGCCACTCGGGCAGGTGCCAGATCGAGATCACGCAGGGGATGCCCTTCCGCTGGATCTGCCGGGCCAGCAGAAACTCGCGTCGGAGGTTGCTGCCTTCCTTGTCGCGGGCGGCCAGGGCGGGCCAGTTGGTGTCGGCGGGGGAATCGTTGTCGTTGACCGGCTCCCACTCGCCCGGGGTCATCTCCGTCCGGGCCCAGGCCACGTGCAGCGTATCCAGCGTGTACTGCGTGACGGGCGACTCGATGCCGAAACAGTAGTTCCCGCCGAACCCGTCCAGCTTGTATCGCACCTTCGAGGGGTCCACGACCAGCCGGGCCGGAGAACGGTCCACCGGACCGGTCATCTTCAGCCTCAGGCCCAGCCTCTGCGCCTGCCGGGCCGGGAGCTGCGGCGGGCTGAAGCAGATCATCAGCGTGAAGTCCTTGCCCTTGTAGTGGCGGTCGTCCTGGATCGTGAAGAACGCGGGCTGGTCCAGTTTCACCTCCAGCCGCCGTCCGCCCGGCCCGGCCAGGATCGCCCCGTCGGCCCGCCCGTAGCTGACGTGCCGGTGAGACGCCATCTCCCGCGGCAGCGTGCCGCGGGCCGTCGGGGCGGGGCGGCCCTTCTCCCGCCTGGGATCGTCCTTCTCGCTCAGGCCCGTCAACTCGAACGTCCCGCCGGCAAAGTCCGCCGCCGGCGCCTTGACGTACAGGTGCACGCCGTTGGTGGCCAGATCCGCCTCCGGCGTAAACACGTACTCCAGGCGCAGGCTGTCGCCCTCCTCGATCAGGGTCTGCGCCAGGGTGGCCCGCTTGCCCCCCAGGTCCCACCGTCCGCGCCACGCTCGCCGCGAGCCGTCCTGGGTGCGCGTCACGTCCCGCATCGACTCCTGGCGATGGATCTGCTTCCACCCGCCCATGGGGATCTGGATGGACGTCTTGATCTCGGCGTACTCGCCGCCGATGTCCACCGCCTCCAGCCGCCCCGAAGGATCCACCTGTGCCCGTTCCGCGGACAACGCCACCGAGCACGCCACCGCGACCGTCAAGACAAGCACGCGTCCCATATGTCCTCGTGGTTTCGCGACAAACGAGCCGGTCTACTTCGTTCCCTTCTTTTTCTTGCCCTGCTTCTTCTCGCCGCTGTCCGGATTGAGCATCGGATCGTCGAGCTTCTTCTGCCACTCGAGCAGCTTGGCCCGCAGATCCTTGATGCGGTCCGCCTGGGAGGCCTCGCCGGAGAGGTCCTTCATCTCCCACGGATCACTCGCCACGTTGAACAACTGCGTCCGCTTGATCTTCGGGTACTCGATGAGCTTGTAATCGCCCACGCGGACCATGCGCTGCACGTCGCGGTAGGCGCCGAAGGCGCTGTCGTGGACGGACGCCGCCGAGCCGTCGATCAGGGGTTTGAGGCTTTTGCCCTCGACCGTGGAGGGGATCGCCACGCCCGCCATCGCGCAGACCGTGGGGAACAGGTCGTGCTGGTAGACCAGGGCGTCGCAGGTCTTGCCCGCGGGCACGCCGGGCCCGACCACGATCAGCGGCGTGCGGGCGCTGTGCTCGTAGAGGTTCTGCTTGCCCATCAGCCCGTGGCGCCCGACGGCCAGCCCGTTGTCGCCGTTGAAGACGATGAGGGTGTTCTCCGCGAGCCCGGATTCTTCCAGGGTCTGGAGGATGCGCCCGATCTGGGCGTCCATGTAGGTGATGCAGGCGTAGTAGTCGGAGATGTGACGTCGGACCTCGTCCTGGGTCCGGGGGAAGCCGGCCAGCTTCTCGTCGCGGACCTTCAACTCGCCGTTGTCGAACGGGTGCTCGGGCAGGAAATTCGGGGGTATCTCGATCTTCTCCGGCGGGTAGAGGTCGTGGTACTCCTTGGGCGCCATGCGCGGGTCATGCGGATGCGTGAAGGACACGTAGGCGAAGAAGGGTTTGTCCTGGCCCTTTCGCGACTTGAGGAAGGCGACGGTCGCGTCGGCGAACTGCTCGCTGGAGTAGCGAGGCTCGGTCCGCTTGTTGACCATCTTGCCGTCGACCAGGTCCTGCACGGGCGTCTTGAGGTGGTTGGCCATGCCGCCCAGAAAGACCGCCGTCCCGCTCTGGAAGGCCCGCTGGCAGGTGGCTGCGCCGTTGTGCCACTTGCCCGTGGTGAAGGTGGCGTAGCCGGCCTTGCCCATCACCTCGCCCAGAAGCGGGTCCTCGTTGACGCCCTTCATCGCGTGCCAGAGCGACTGCCCGGTCATCAGGATGGCCCGGCTGGAGACGCAGATGGCGCCGTGGACCCCGCCCTGGATGTAGTGGTGGGTGAAGGCCGTCCCGCGAGCGACCAGCTTGTCCAGGTTCGGCGTGCGGATGGCCTTGTTGCCCAGCGCGGCGACGGTGTCGAAACGCTGATCGTCGCTGAAGAGGAACAGGACGTTCGGCTTCTTGCCGTCGGCCGCGGCGGCCGACGCCCGCCCTATCGCCCATCGCGGCAGCGTGCCGGCCGCCAGAAGCGCCCCCAGCCCCTTCAGCACGCCACGCCGACTCACCGCCCCGCCGGTCCACATCGTTCTGTCCATTGGATGGCCTTTCTTCAAGGATGCTCGTAGTTGCTCCTGGTCAAACGAGAGCACGGGAGGGGGAATTGCGGCGGGCGACATCTCTATCTTCGATCGTCCGCCCGCTCCAGGCGGATTTCGCGGGGCGTCCGTCCGGTCACCTGGCGGAAGACCGTGGCGAAATACTGGCTGGAGCCGAACCCGCAGGCCATGGCGACGTCGGTGATGGTCATGTCGGCTCGCGCGCGGAGCAGGCGCTCGGCGGCCTGGACGCGCCAGCGCGTCAGAGCCACCGCGGGCGAGCAGTTGGCGAGCTTGCGGACGTAGTGCGTGAAACGGCTGCGACCCAGCCCGCAGGCGGCGGCCATGCTGTCCACCGTCCAGGGCTGGGCCAGGCGCTCGCCCAGTTCGTCCAGGAACATCTGCACGCTGCGTTGGGCGCTGGTCAGGGTGGGGTCCATGTGAATGTCGTGGGTGCGAAGCATGTCCAGCACGGCGAGCAGCAGTTCGTTGATCCGCAGCACGAGACGGGTCCGGCAGGCCGGGACCAGAGCGTCGCCCAGCAGCTTGCCCACCCGCTCGAAGCACGCGGCCACCTGCTGGTCCGCGGGCCAGACGGGCTGCTCGTTCTGCCGCAGCAGGGTTGTGAGCGTCTTACGTTCCTCGTCGCTGAGCACCAGCCAGGCGGGCCAGCGCCAGTCCTGGTTCGGCCTGCGGACGCCGACGTCCAAAATCAGCCAGTACAGCCGGCTGGGCGGGATGCTGTCGCCGCCGACGCGGTGGGCCTGCCACGGGCGGGTGATGGTGAGTTGCCCCGGCTGAAGGCGGAACTCCTGATCGTCGACCGCGAAGTCCAGCCGGCCCCGCCCCAGGTACGTGATTTCGATGCCCTCGTTTCGGTGCCAGTCCAGGCGCCAGTCCTGCGCGCAGGCCGCGTCCCAGTAGCCAATCGTCCGAACCTCCGGCAGCACGTGGGCCGGCAGCGCCGTCCCCGGATAGGCCCCGTGCGTAGCCGCATGGACCTTCACCTGCCCGCCCTGCATGGCCTGGCGGAGAGGCTCACACGTGTCGGCGTGGTAGACGCGGCACGATTCGCGATAAATGGCAGCGTGGGTGGCCATGTTCAAAATCGGCCAATAGCCGATATTGGAAGATTCTCTCGACACGGCGCCGTAGAGTCAAGACCATCAGCAGGTCGGGCGAAGGCCGCCCGCGATCACGGCTCGACAGGCAGGCGCCTGCACTACCGGAAAGGAACAACTCATGGGCAAGGTTTCGCTAGGCGTGAACATGGAGTTCGTCCGCCACGAGGACAAGTCTTTCGAGTGGGGCGTCAAGAAGGCCGCCCAGCTCGGCTACGAGTACGTCGAGCCGATGGTTCACTGGGGCCGGGAACTGCTCAGCGAGGCCGGCTACTTCCACAGCGTGTCCATGCTGGACGACCCGCTGCGGATCAAGCGGGCCTGCCGTCAGTACAAGATCAAGTGCTCGGGCCTGTCGGCGCACTGCCCCCTGATCAAGCCGGAGATCAGCACCGAGTACCTCAAGCAGGCGATCCGTTTCGCGGCCGAGTGCGACGCCCCCGTGGTCAACACCGACGAGGGGCCCAAGCCCGCCTGGACGACCGAAGAAGAAGACTACATGCTGATGAAGTACGTGCTGCACGAGGCGGCCGCCGCGGCCGAGCCGAGGGGCATCCTGATCGGCATCGAGCCGCACCAGCAATACAGCAAGCACCCCGACGGGCTCGACCGCATCGCGGGCCTGGTCCGGAGCAAGGCCATCGGCATCAATTTCGACATGGGCAACAGCTACCTGAGCGGGCAGGACCCGATCAAGTGGCTGCGGCACGTGCTGTCGCGGCTGGTCCACCTGCACGCCAAGGACATCTCCGTCCAGCAGAGCGACGCCGAGAGGGGCAAGGTCACCGGCACGCCCGTCGGCTGCGCGTGCGGCGACGGCGTGATCGACTGGAAGAAGACCATCGACATCTGCAAGAAAGCCAGGCGGGACATCGTCTTCAGCGTCGAGTGCGGCACGGTGGCCCAGGCGGAGAAGTCCATCAAGCACCTCAAGGCGCTGCTGTAGCGACGGCTGACGATCCCACGGTAGACCCTTACCAGGCCTTCAGGCACGAGAGAACGAACAAGGAGCCAACCATGGCAGAGAAGACTGGACCCACTCGTAGACAGTTCCTGGCCGGGGCGTCCGCCGCGGCGGCTACGGCCTTTGCCGCAAACTTCCCCCAGGTGGCCCGGGGCAAGGTCATCGGGGCCAACGACCGCATCGGCGTGGGCTACATCGGCTGCGGCGGCCGAAGCCATTCCCACATGCACAGCGTCCATTACCTGAAGGACCAGAAGAAAGAGAACATCGCCCTGGTCGCCTTCAACGACGTGTACAAGCCGCGGCTGGACCGCTGCGCGGCGGCCTGGAAGGGCAAGCCCTATCGCGACTACCGCGAGTTGCTGGCCGACCCGAACGTGGACCTGGTGTGCATCTCCACGCCGGACCACCACCACCCCTACGCGGTGGCCGACGCGGCCAAGGCGGGCAAGGACATCTACTGCGAGAAGCCCTTCACGCACTGGCGCCAGTTCGAGCAGTTGAAGATGGCGGTCAAGGCGGTCAAGGACGCCAAGGTGGTCTTCCAACTCGGCACGCAGGGCATGAGCGACGGGGCCTGGCACGAGGCCCGCAAGTTGATCCTCCAGGGCGTGATCGGCAAGCCCATCCACGCCGAGTGCGGCATGTTCCGCGACAGCGACGGCGGGGAGCGAGGCATGCCCATCGACGACCGCAACGCCAAGCCCGGGCCGGACCTCGACTGGGAGCAGTTCCAGGGCGACGCGCCCAAGAAGGAGTTCACCGTCAAGCGCTTCTTCCAGTGGCGGCTGTACAACGACTACTCGGGCGGGCCGGTCACCGACGTCTACCCGCACTGCTTCACGCCGGTGGCGTACATGATGGACGCGGGCTTCCCGCAGTACGTGATGGCGGCCGGGGGCATCCACCGCTGGCCCGAGCGGGACGTGCCCGACAGCTTCAACGTCTACGCCGACTACGCCCGCAAGATGACCTGCTGCATCCTGGGCACGTTCGCCAGCGGCTACAACGGCGGCGACGGCTGCCGCGGCAGCGGCGCCCGCAGCCCGGTCGTCCGCGGCTACGACGGGGCCCTGATCTTCAAGGGCAAGCAGATCGAATTCGTCCCCAACCACGGCAAGAAGGCGGCCGCCTTCCCCATCCCCTACGGCGAGAACCAGGTCGACCACTGGGCCAAGCTGATCGCCTGCTGCCGTCAACGCGACCTCAACACTTTCAGCCCAATCCAGTTGGCGTACGAGGTGCAAACCACTATGATCATGGCCTACTGGTCGTGGAAGGACCGCAAGGTCGCCCGCTTCGACCCGCAGACCGAGCAGATCGTCATGGGATAGACCGGCAGGGGCCGCGGAACTGTCGGGTCGCGCGATTCGAGCCCGTCCAGCCACAAGGAAAGCTCGCCAGGCCCCTGCTACGGGAAAGGAGCCGTTTCATGAGTCGAGATGCCCTTTTGCGCACGTGTCTTCCGGCAGCGATTCTCGTGGCGGTGCTGGGCTTGCCAGGCGTGGCGCCGGCCGAGGACAAGGAGGGCGCCGCCGGCGTCGAGCAGTTGCTGGACCGAATCGAAAAGGCCCACGCCGAACACGACCTCAAGCTGCTGGACGAGCAATGCCTCGACAAGGACGCCCTGACGATCGTGGAGGTCGGTCCGAGCGAAGACCGCAAGGCCCTGGTGGTCCCGCGGGATCGTGTGCTCGGGATGGTCGAGGAGCTAGCCTGGAAGCAGAAGGGCCTCGTCTCTCGCCGCAAGACCCAGCGAGATATCACCGTCACCGGCTCTCTCGCCTGGATGCGCGTGACGACGGTGGACCGCTACAAGGCCGGGGCCATGGCGGAGTTTCGCGACCTGTACGCGGCCTACCGGCGCGACGGGACCTGGCGGATCTGCCTGGCCATGCCGGACCTGTTCCGCCCGGCGATGCTCGTTGCCCAGGGGGACGCGGGCCTGGAAAGCGGAGACGTCGTGATCGCCGTGGGCAAGCACCAGGTGGACACGCTGGCCGGCGGTCAGGCGGCCTTCGAGCAGGTCGCCGCGCGCAAAGACGGCGACCCGCCCGTCGAGCTGACGATCCTGAGGAACGGGCGAGAGCTCCGCGTTCCGCTGGCCCCGCAATCGTCGAAGGCCCGCATCGAGCCGCGGCTCGTCCCGGCCGGGGCGGGCAGGCTTCTGGGCGACGACGAAAGCCATCCCGTGAAGGACCTGACGCGGAGCGGAATCGAGATGGCCCGCAAACCGCAGTCCGATGACTTCGCCAAGAGCCTCTGCCCGGACGGGTTCCTCGCCATCACCGTTCTGCCCGGCGGGCAGGCGTCGCTGTCGAACCGCGAAGCGGCGATCGCCGCCTTCCGCCAGAGCATGCAGGCCAGCCAGAACACCATCGACTGGGAGAATACGAAGATCACCCGCTGCCGGGTCATCACCGACGGACACGTGGCCCTGGGAGGGGCGACAGTATCCCTGGCCATGAAGAACGGACAACAACGGACCGCACCCACGCGGGTCCAGGTCTTCGTGCGCCAAGGCGACAAGTGGCTCGTCGCCGTCAACCTGGGCCACCGCGCGTTCCTGGGGCTTGATACCCCCTGACCGCGGCGCTATCAGCCCAGGTACGCGCCCTGTTTCTTCAACTCGCCCTGGACCTTGGCGAGGTCGACCTTGCGCGTGGGGCACTTGTCCATCGCGCAGACGGCGCCCGCCACGCCGGCCGCGTGGCCGGTCACGTAGCAGATGGCGATCAGGCGGAGGACGTCGGCGGACTTGAAGTCCGCGCTGACCGACCGCCCCGCCGTCAGCAGGCCCTCGACGTTCCGGGGCACAAGGATGCCGTAGGGGATCTGCCAGGCCACCGGCGTCGAGCCCTCGCACCCCCCCACGCCGACCACGTCGTCGTACGTCTTGCCGGCCCGCATGTCCGGGTAGGCCATCTTGGCCGTGCCCTCCAGCAGCCTGGTCAACCGTACGCCGAGTTGCGGGGCCGTCTCGAGCAGGAAGGCCTTCTCGTAGCCCGGAGCGGCACGGAGCTTCTCGATGCTCTGCCAGATGTGCTTGCGGTGGTTGAGTTCCAGTTGCGTCAGCGTGGCCACGTCCAGCCCGTCGGCCTTGGGCCCGCGCATGTTTACCCAGTTCACGCCCGCGACGGGCGTGATCGAGCCCAGGGCCGTGGGCGGCTTGCCCTTGGACCGGTCGATCTTGTCCAGGTTGCCGATCCGGCTGACCAGCCCGATGTCGTAGATGCACTTGTCGTAGCCCGCGCCGGCCGAGGCGAACAGGTCGCCGTCGCCCGTGGTGTCGATGACCAGGTCGGCGAGGATGGCCTGGCGCCCGCTCTTGGACTCGAAGACCGCCCCGCGGACCCGCGAGCCGTCCATGATCGCCTCCACGCCCCAACAGTGCAGGAAGACCTTCACGCCGGCCTCGACGACCATCTCGACCATCATGTACTTGGCGGCCTCGGAGTCGACGGTGGGGTTCGAGCCCGCCTTGCGGAGCGTGCTGCCGCGGTCCAGCTTGGCGATGCGGTCGAGCATCTCCCCGCCGATCCCGCGGACGACCTGCGTGCCGTCCTTGGCGAACAGCGGATACACGTACAGCACCAGCCCGCCGGTCCACAGCCCGCCGAAGTGGTTGTACCGCTCGACCAGCGTGACGTCCGCTCCGGCCCGCTTGGCGGCGATCGCCGCCGACACGCCCGCCGGGCCGCCGCCCACCACCAGCACCTGCGTGCGGTGCAGCACGGGCAGTTCCCGGCTGGGCTGGATCACCTTGCCGTCGCTCAGCACCACCGGGTGAGACGGCGCGCCGCCCGCCACCGGCGTGGCCCCACCCTTGCCCGACGAGCCGCTGCCCATCGTCGGATCGTCCGCCCGTACCGCGCCGGCCGTCCCAGCCGCCGCCGCCAACGCGGCCCCAGCCGCCTTCATCCACTCGCGCCGAGTCATTTCACTGGCCATGCAAGGTCTCCTTGTTGCCCTAGCATCCCGTATAACGCACGAGAAGGCAAGTTCTCAGCGTTCAGCGATCAGGCCGAATTGAGGGAGCCCCCACCGCCGATGGCCTGCCCTTGGCGCGATGAGGCGGAATCGGTATCTTCATCGCCGCAGTGTGTTCGCGATGAAACGACCTGGGGTCCGCCTTGAACCGGTTCCATCGATTGCTGATCCGCCCGTGGTTCTGCCTGGCCCTCGTGCTGGCGGCCGGGGGCGTTTGCGTCGGGCTGTGGCGCCTCGTGCCGATCAGCGGGCCCCACGCCGTCTTCATTTACATCCTGGGCATGGGCGGCCTGTGGGTATTTTGGCGACGGGCGAGAGTCTGGCAGGCTTACGAGTGGCATCAGCAGGCTGCGGTCGAGTTCGATCGCAGGAACTTCCAAGCCTGCGTCGCCCTTTGCGACGGCGTCCTCGGCATGCGGCTGGACGGCGTTACCGGTTACGCCAGCGAAACGCGTGCAATGGCTTTGTATCGGATGGGGCAATACGAGCAGGCCGAACGGGAGTACGACCGGGCAATCCTGCATGTTCACTCTTCCCGGCTACACGGATGCTACGCGGCCCGCGGCCTGTGCCGAGCCTATCTGAAGCGATGGGCCGGAGCCTTGACGGATCTTCAACAGGCTGTCGCCCACGGCGACACGTCCTCGCGGACGGCAGTGCTGCTGGCCGAGGTCGCCCGAGCCTTGGGTCCGCTGGAGGCTGGCGAGCCTCGGTGGCCGCCGGACAACGGGGGACCGACCCAGGCGAAAGTCGGCGGAGATAAACACCCAGCCGTGCTGGTAGAGCAAGCCCTGGCCCGGCATCTTCTGGGCCAGGAGGCCGACGCCGTCCAAGCCGCCAGCCGGGCTCTCCAACTCCAGGAAGACAGCGATGCCGCCCTCTCTATCCGTGCGCGGGTGCGGATGAAATTGGGGGAATATGCAGCCGCGGCCGACGATTGTTCGCGGGTCCTGGCCTTGGCGCCGAACGACGTTGACTGCCTGTATATTCGTGGCTGCGCGCTGGCGCGAGAGGGCAGATTCGAGCGTGCCCTGACAGACTTCGATGCGCTCCTCGCGTGCGACCCTCACAACGGCCCCGGTTTTCAGCATCGCGCCTGGTGCCTGCGGGAGCTTAAGCAGGACCAGCGGGCCTTGGCGGACCTGGAGTCGGCCCTCGCGGCGGGCGAGGACAACGCGGAACTCCGCCTGCAACGGGCTTGTCTGCTGCTGGAACTCGGCGGCCGCGCCCGGGCGGCGGTTCGTGATTGCGACCGCGCAATCGGGTGGGAACCCTCCTGTGCTGACGCCTTCGCTCTCCGCGGGCGGGCCTGGGCCAGCCTGCGCAAGCTGAAGAAGGCGCTGAGCGACATCGACCGGGCCATCCGCCTCGATCCCGGCAACGCCCAGCACTTCGCGACCCGCGCATGGCTGCTCTGCGAGGCAGGACGGCACGAAGAGGCGTGGGGTGATCTGGAGTCGGCGACGGCGTTGGGCGATGACAGCGCCGATCTGCACGCGCGGCGAGGGTTCGTCCTGGCTGAGCGCAAGGACTATGAAGCCGCGATGCGAGAGTACACGCGGGCTATCGAACTGGACCCGACCCTTGCCGTCGCCTACTGCAACCGCAGCGACGCACTACTCGAGTTGGGACGTCATGCCGAAGCCCTGGCCGACGCCGAGAAGGCCGTCGAACTCGAGCCGGGGCATTGGATGAACTACTCTAACCGCGCCTGCGCCCATGCCGCCCTGGGCCATCGCGAGCAGGCCCTGGCCGACGCCGAGAAGGTGAGGTCGCTGGGCGGGACGATCGAGCCCCGGCTCCAGGGACTGCTGGATGAACTGGCAGCGCCGTAACAGACGCGACCGCCGTTCGCGGTTCTGCTCCGATGGGTCACAGGTCTTTCAGTCTCAGACAGGTGCCTGTGCTACTGCGCCAGCTTGCGCCAGGCCTTCTCCAGCCCGGCGTCCTTGGCCGGGTGCGTCGCGGGCGGCTCGGCGGCCGGGTCCTCCAGCAGGACGTTCTCCTTCCAACTGTGCCAGTCCTTCTGGCACTGGTTGAAGCGGATGGGCTTGCCCGAGGTGCGGTAGATCGTGTTGCGTTCGACGGCGAAGCCCTTGCTGCCCTCGTCGAAGAAGATGCCGTTGTTGGGCGCCGCGTGGGCGAAGGGCGATCGCTGCACGTCGTGGATCCAGTTGCCGCGGATCCGCGTGCCCGGCTGGAAGCCCAGCGTGTAGATCCCCCCGCCGTCGGAGACTTCCTTCATCACGTCGAAGATGTGGTTGTCGTCGATCAGGTGCCCCGCGTTGACGGTGGACAGCGCGTTCCACTGCCAGCCCACCGAGATGCCCGTGTAGGGCAGGTCGTGCACGAGGTTGTGCGAGACGATCGTCCCCGGCGCGAAGCCGACCCAGATCCCCACCGCCCCGAGATACCGCACGCCGCAGTGGTGCACGTGGTTGTTCGAGATGCGGTTGCCCCGCGGGGCGAGCGTGTCGTCGTTGGGCCCGCCCACGCCCAGGCCGTTGCCCTCCACGTCGTGCACGCGGTTGCCCTCCATCACATTGCGGTGGCAGCCGTCGCGCAGCAGAACCGCGCTGCCGCCCAGGTGGGCGATCTCGCACTCGACGATCGAGCAGCCGACCGCGTGCTCGGCCGTCACGGCCGCCGGCATCGAGCCGCTCACCTTGTCACCCCCGTAGCGGAAGCACGCCTGCCGTCCCTCGTGCCCGCCCTCGGCCGGCGGCAGGTCGCTGTGCAGCAGGGCCAGACCGCGAAGGTGCAGGTTCCGCACCGCCGCCGCCTGCGTGCCGGCGATCTCGACCAGCCGCGTCAACACCGGCGCAATCACCTCGCAGCGGGCGAGGTCCTCGCCCTCTCGCGGGCAGTACGTCAGCACCCCGCTCTTGCGGTCCAGGTACCACTCGCCGCGGGAGTCGAGGAACTCGCGGGCGTTCTCCAGAAAGAACGGGTTGCCCTTCCTGGGACGGTTGGACGAGAAGTACTTCGCGTGCGGTCCGGCCAACGCGACCGTGCCGGCGTCCACGTCCACCGACTCGGCCCGCTTCTGGCAGGTGGCCCAGTTGTTGAGCACGATCACCTCGACGTCGCCGAGGTTGGCCCACTTGGCCAGCCGTTCCTTGGGCATCTTGAGCGCGTGAGCGGAGAGGTCAGTCTTCAACTCGGCGCCCAGCAGGCGGTCGTAACGCGGGTCCGCGTCCATGTCGGGCGTGCGGGCGCGGACGGCCCGCCGGCCGTCCACCCAGAGCTGGCGGAAATCCCACCGCCCCGCCTTCACGTCGCCCAGGTCGACCTGGTACAGCGCAGCCGTCTTCGCGGCTGGCGCCTTCTTGTCCGCGGGCGCCTCCGTAGCGGGCGCCTTGAGCGGAATCGTCCCGGCCGGGGCGAAGCCCGCGATGCGGCGCCCGCCGCTGAGGATGACCCGCTCGTTGGGCGCGGCGGTCCACGTGACCCGGCGCCCCCCGCCCTTGCCGTCGTCGCTGCCGCCATCGCCCGGACCGAAGCTCAACGGCCGGGGCAGGTAATACGTCCCGCCGTGCAGCACGACCGTCAGGTCTTCCTTCAGGCCCGCGGCGATGAGCTTGCGGGCCAGCTCCTGCGCCCGGTGCGGCGTGGCCACCGGGGCCGAGGCCGACCCCGCGGCCGAGTCGTCGCCCGTGGGTGCGACGTGGATGCTCTCGGCGCGGGCCGAGACCAGCACGGCCAGCGACGCCAGGGCAGCGATCGCGATGTTGTGCAGACGTGTCATTTCATCTCTCCAGATCGACGCTGAACTACCTGGGTCCAATCTTCGCGGCAATGTCCTTGCGGAAATCCGGCGCGCTGAGCCGCAGCGGCCCGGCGGCCGCGTGGCGGATTTCGCGACGGGCGACCTGCTTGCCCGCGACGCTGTCCCACCAGATGACGCTGTACTCGCCCGGCGGCATGTCCGGCAACTCCGCCCATGCCCCGCGCACCAATTCGGGCGTCCGGTTCTCGATGGCCTGGGCGTGCCAGGTCGCCTTCGGGTCGTAGAGCCACACGCACGCGTGGCCCTTGCCGGCGATGCCCACGGCGCGGACGGCCGGACTGTCCGAGCAAGCCACGCGGGCCGGCGCCAGGCCGGCCGAGACGAACGGCACGTCCGCGACGAAGTCCGCCAGCGGGCGGTAGTGGCGGTAGGCGTCGGCGCGGTCGAAGTCGTCCCACCACCAGTACATGGCCGATCCGGCCAGCCCGGACGTCGCGGAGGCCCACAAGGCCCGCCGCGCGTGCTCGAAGTCCTTGTCCTTGGCCATCGCTTGACCGCGCTGGAACTTGTCGTCGGCCAGGCCGAACTCGCTGAGCAGCGCGGGCTTGCCCGGCGAGCGATCCAGCAGGAAACGAGCGCGGTCGGCGTACGTGGAGGCCGAGTCGCGGTAGGCCTCGCCGGTGCTGGGGCGCAGGTAGTGGTGCAGGTCGGCAGTGTCGAGCTGGGCGTGGGCCCAGTCGCGAGGGCGATGTGACCACGTGCTGGTCGCCCGCGGGCGACGGCGACCGTCGATGCGGTGGAGGTACTCGCCCAACTCGCGGTAGAGGCGGTCGGTGGGCTTGCCCGGGTCCATCTCGTTGAAGTACTCCCACGTCGCCACGTGGGGCGAGTATCCCCAGCGGGCGACGGCATAGCGCATCAGCCGGCGGATCGACTCGCTCGCCTCGGCGTACTCCGCACTGTCCTCGCGCGACAGCGACTTCATGTACAGGTCCCGTGTCACCACGACCACCTGGAGGTACACGCCCGTCTGCTCGGCGGCCTCCACCACGCGGTCCAGGAACGAGCAGTCTTCCTGGTCGTACCAGCCGATCGTCGAGCGGTTGACGTCGGCCTGCCAGAGCAGGTTGGGCCCGGCGGGCGCCGCGTTGTCGTCAAGTTCCACCAGCGACAGGTCGGTCAGCCAGGCCGAGCCGCCGCGAACGACGAAGGCCAGCCGGCCCAGGACCAACTGCTTCTCGTCCGCGCGGAATTCGTGGGCGAAACTCGTCCACCTGCCCGCCGGCGCGTCCAGCGGGCGGTCGCCGCCGGGCGACAACTGCAGGACCACGCTCGCGGCGTCTTCGCGGCGGAGCAGTCCGCCCAGGCGATACTTCGCCCCGCCGCGCAGTGCGACCGGGCGCGTCGGATTCACGTGGGCGGCCTTGCCGGCCTCCAGGCGGAGGCAGCGCCGGCCCTGCCGGCCGGGCGGCGCGTCGGGCATATCCTCCACCGCGGGCTTGGGCCCCCACGTCCGACCCCAGGCGGACTTGACGCCCTCGATGCACGCCGCCCAGTCCTGGCAGCAGGCCCACATGCGAACGTAGTTGCCGCCCTGGGCGGACATCTTGGCAAAGAGCGAGCGGACGCCCGCCGAGCTGGCCGCGTACTGCGAGAGGCCCACGAACGCGATGTTCTGTCCGATGGGAAAGAAGACCCGCCCGTCGGAGAACTCGAGGTATCGCGGGTTGTCCCTGGCCACGCGGACGTAGCCTCGCGCGGGCGTGGGCGACGGCAGAACGTCAATCGTCACCGGGCTCAGGCGTCGCGTGCCCGCGGGCGTCCGCAGCGTCAGCGTGAACGTGTGTCGCCCCGCCTCGGTGGCCAGGTGGCGGACCGTCCACCGCGCCGCCCCGGCCGGGCGGATCCACTCGCTCTGGCGGCGCCCCTCGCCCAGCAACCGGTGTTCGCACGGCTGACAGTAGAACCCCGGCACGGTCCGCTTCCGGCCCGAGGGCTCGGTCACCTCGGCTGCCAGCTCGTATTTCCGATCGTCGAAGGCGGCGGGCGGGATGCAGTCGGCGGGCAGCGAGAGTTCGATCTTCTGCCACGCGGTCGGACGAGCCGGCTCGACTCGGACGCGGTCTCGACCCTCCTGGGCCGTCGCGACAGACGCGCGGGCCAGCAGCGCAAGGCAGACAGCCAGGATGACGCGTGCGGTCCTGCTCATGTCCGGATCTCCTATAGCGACAACGCGACGCGGGAACGGCCGATTGCGGAACTCCGCGCCGGCATGTTTCGGCAACTCCCGGCTTGGCTGTTCGTTCTTCCTCAAGACGCCCCAGGGCGAATTCAGGAGATCTGTTCATGCGTCGGACGAAAGCGTTTGCTTCGAGCGTGCTGGCGGTCCTGCTTGTCGGTGGTTGGGTCCGTGCGGCTGGGCCCGTTGCGGTGTACGTCTCGCCCGCGGGAAATGACTCGTGGTCGGGGCGGCTGGCCCAGCCCAACGCGGGCAAGACCGACGGTCCGCTCGCCACGCCCCAGGCCGCCCGCGACGCCCTGCGCCGCCTGCGGGCCAAGGGCGAACTGGCCGCCGGCGCCACGGTCACGCTGGCCGGCGGGACGTACTGCCTGGCTGAACCGCTGGTCCTGACGCCGGAAGACTCCGGCACGGACAAGGCCCCGATCGTCTGGCAGGCCCCAGCCGGGGCCAAGCCGGTGCTGTCGGCGGGGCGGCCCGTCACCGGATGGAAGCAGGAAGGCAAGTTCTGGGTCGCCGACCTGCCGGAGGTGAAGGAAGGCAAGTGGTCGTTCCGCCAGCTCTTCGTCAACGGCCAGCGCCGCTGCCGCCCGAGACTCCCGAAGGACGGTCACTTCCATGTGGTCAGCCAGCCGGGCGTGGACTGGAAGAAGACCGAGTACCGCACGCCGGCCGACAAGTTCGAGTTCAAGGCGGGCGACTTGAAGGCCTCGTGGCACAACCTGGCGGACGTGGAGCTGGTGATCCTGCATTACTGGGTCGACTCGCACCTGAAGATCAAGAGCGTGGACGAGGCCGCCCGTGTCGTGGAACTCGACCGCAAGACGCGCCGCAAGCTGACGGCTGACTTCCGCCCCGAAGGGGCCCCCTACTACGCCGACAACGTCCGCGAGGCCCTCGACGCGCCGGGCCAGTGGTATCTCGACCGTCCGGCCGGGCGGCTGTTCTATCTGCCCAAAGAAGGCGAACAGCCCTCCACGACGACCGTCGTGGCCCCGCGCCTGACCAGCGTGCTTCGCATCGAGGGCGACCCCAAGGGGGGCAAGTTCGTCCAGCACGTCGCCTTCCGCGAGCTGACGTTCGCCCACACGGCCTGGGACCTCGCTCCCAAGGACACCGGCGACCACCAGGCCGCGAGCACCGTCCGCGGGGCTCTGGTCGCCACGGGCGCCCGCCACGTGACCGTGGAGGGCTGCACGATAACCTCGTGCGGCACGTACGGCCTGGAGCTGGCCGACGGCTGCTCGCACTGGCGGATCGTGGGCAACACGCTGACGGACCTGGGCGCGGGCGGCATCCGCCAGAACGGCGGCGGGGCCAAGAGCCCCGAGGCGGTGCAGACCGGACACAACGTCATCACCGACAACCGCATCGGGCCTTACGGGCGGGTGTGGCATTCGGCGGTGGGCATCCTCAGCCAGAACTCCGGGCACAACCTCATCGCCCACAATCTCATCTTCGACGGCTACTACACGGGCATCAGCGTGGGCTGGGTCTGGGGCTACGCGCCCAGCGTCAGCAAAGAGAACATCATCGAGTTCAACCACGTCCACACGATCGGACAGGGCCTGCTGTCGGACATGGGCGGAATCTACACGCTGGGCGTCAGCCCCGGCACCGTCGTCCGCAACAACGTCTTTCACGACATCACCAGCCACGGCTACGGCGGCTGGGGGCTGTACACCGACGAGGGCTCGACCGGCATCGTCTTCGAGAACAACCTGGTCTACAACACCAAGACCGGCGGCTTCCACCAGCACTACGGGCGGGAGAACATCATCCGCAACAACATCCTGGTGGAGTCCGCCGAGGCCCAGATCGAGCGGACGCGGACCGAGCCGCACCTGTCGTTCACCTTCGAGCGCAACATCGTCTGCTGGTCCGGCCAGGGGCCGCTGCTCGGGAAGAACTGGAAAGACGACCAGTTCAAGCTGGACTCCAACGTGTACTGGAACGGCGGCAGGAAGATCGCCTTCGCGGGCAAGGACTTCGCCGACTGGCAGAAGCGCGGCCTGGACACGCACTCCGTGATCGCAGACCCGCTCTTCGTGGACGCCGCCAAGAAGGACTTCCGCCTGAAGGCCGACTCGCCCGCACTGAAGCTGGGCTTCAAGCCCTTCGACGTCAGCACCGTCGGGCCGCGCAGGTGACGCGGGCCCCGGCGCCTGGCCGCCGGGGCGCGGCCTGCATGCCGACGGGCGATTTCAGCATTGCCATGCCGCCCGCCCAACCGTACAATCGAGTGTTGCGATTGGGCGTCTTGTTCCGCGGGGGGTGGGAGTTCTGGACATGATGCGATATTCGACGTTCCGCCCGGCCATGTTGCTTTTCGTTCTGTGCGCGCTGCTGCTGGCCCGCAGCGTCGCCCCCGCCGCCGAGACCCATCCGCTGGTGAAGGCGGTCGAGGCCATGAAGGCCGACGACATGAAGGAAGCCCGCCGGCTGATCGACACGTGCACCGAGGCGGACAAGAAGCACCTGGCCTACTTCGTGGTCAACGCCTACTACTACGCCTGCTGCGACAGCCACGCCCACGCCGCCACGGCCAGCCGGACCGCCTCGCGGCTGGACGAGAAGCTCCTGGAGCCCCACGCGTACCTGGCCCTCTCGCTGGCCGAGGCGGGCTACGGCAAGGACGCGCTGGAGGCGGCCGAGGCCGGCGCCAAGCTCGCCCCGGGCGACGATCGCTTCGTCTACGCCGCCGCCTTCGCCCAGGCGTCGCTGGGCAAGTGGAAAGAGGCCCGCGAAGGCTTCGGCCGTCTTCGGGGCGGTTCGCCCCTGGCCGCCCAGGCCAAGGCCCACCTCGAAGAGATGGACAAGTGCGACGCGGCGATCAAGAACCTCGAAGGGGACAAGCAGAAGATCGACGCCAAGCTCGCCGAACTCAAGACCAAGACGGACCGCGTTCGATACGGCGGGAAGGCAGCCGAGGACAAGCTGTCGGCCCTGAAGAAGAAGTACGACAGCGAGCGCGACCAGGTCGCCCGCGACTTCCAGTACCACATCAACCGCCTGCGGCGCCCCAGCGATCCCTCCCAGCAGGCGGCTTACTCCCGGGCGTACCAGGCAGCCGGCGAAGAGGCCGCCCGGCGCCGCCGCGGCATCGACGAGAAGTACCGCCCCCAGGTCGCCGAGGTCCAGACCGAGATCTCCCGCTACGTCAAGGAACTCAAGGACCTCATGGGCGAGCAGCGTCCCCTCCAGGACCAGAAGACCAAGCTGGACGCCCAGGCCAAACGCGAGCAGGCCGCCCTGCGGGAGAAGATGAAGGCCGACGTGGCCAAGACCATGCCCCTCACGCCCCAACGCGCGGGCGAACTGCTGGCGTGGAAGGCCCCGCCCGACAAGAAGTAGGCGATCCCGTCAGCCGCCCCGGACGATCGCGCCCCCGCCTCGAGACGATCTCAACGCCCGATCCCCGACAGCTGAAAGATGCTGACCAGCGAGCGGAAGCAGAACTTCACCCCGAAGGCCACGATGAAGATCTGCATGACCCGCCCCACCGCCAACGTGCCGACCCGGCCCATGAGCCGATACAATCGCCCGGAGAAGTGCAGCACCAGGAAGACCCCCGAGAAGCCGGCCAGGCAGGCCAGCACCGCGTACAGCCGCCCGAAGTGCTGGGTGATCAGCATCACGTTGGCGATGCTGCCCGGCCCGACCAGCAGGGGCAGGGCGATCGGCGAGACCGCCAGGGTGATGCGGGAGTCGGCGTGGGTCATCGCGGGCCTGGGCCCGGGCGACTCGCTCACGATCCGGCGGATGCCCACCACCACCAGCACCAGACCCCCGGCGAAAGCGAACTCGTCCAGCGTCAGGTGGAAGACCATCTCCACCAGCACCTGCCCCGCCAGCGCCATCGCGACGATCACCCCCAGCGCCGTCGACGCCGCCAGACGAAACACCGCCCGCCGCTCGACCACCGGAACGTCCTCGGTCAGGCTGGCGAAGACCGG
>Ga0116149_1001084_pt1 | contig 34275 bp, 28 predicted proteins | sample AD_UKC057_MetaG_FD_89787 | JGI IMG/M metagenome (GOLD analysis project Ga0116149, IMG submission 89787) | Active sludge microbial communities of municipal wastewater-treating anaerobic digesters from USA - AD_UKC057_MetaG | ecosystem: Engineered > Bioreactor > Anaerobic > Digestate | place: USA...
CGAACAGTAATAGGGATTCCCACACCAACCCATACCAGGAGCACCGGCGTATACATTCTTAACGGAAAACTTAAATAGCAAAAATCCAATTAAAAGGAAGGACACAACCACTACAACAAATAAAAGAAATGTTTTGCTGCTTATATTCCTAGCAAAAAGATTCCTATTTTTGATTTTTTTTACCAACATATAGAATTTAACTTCAAAACACCAACGCCCATGAAAGCTCCCCGTCCTTGCAACTATCCGATTTACAAACTAAAAAAATAAGGTCCCCATCGGACAAACTATCCGGTATCTTGTACTCAAATCCAAGATAATCCAACCTGGTGTAGGCACCAGTGGATCTGTCGTAAACATAAATATTCTTGGGATCAATTTTGAGGTTAAACCCATCTAATTCTTCCTCCTCATTTCCCAAAGATTCGCTTTTAGAACTGATTATTTTGTACAATATCTCATCCCCATTTTTCTCCACCAGAAGAACTGCCTCTCCTTCTTCAAGGTTAAAGTTTCCCTCAAGTTTAGAATCATCAACAACACCGGCAAATTTATTCCTTGCGATGAAACGCACTGGGGGTGTTAATTGCTCTAGAAACTCCTCTCCATTTTCTGTTTCAGAAGTTATGGTGTTTTCGCCGACAAGGTTTGAAAAGGGACTTTCTTCAGGAACAGAAACTTCGGATGAGCTTTCTGTTGTTTCCGGTGTTTTTTTATTATTTAAGGAAAGATTTTTGTTTTTTAGAAGGTAAAAACCAAGACCTGCAAACACAACCAAGATCAAAATGATGGCAAATATTTTAAAAAAAGGAAACTTTTTCTTTTTAGATTCTTTTGATTCTATATCTTCTATGGCAGTGCCCGCCGAAACATTAGCGTTATCATTCATTGATTGAATTATCATGGGAAAATTTAACTTTGTCAACAATATTTCAAATCTAAACATAGCCCAGCCTATAATACAAAGAGAGAAGGAATTTAACGTATAAACACATAATTGAAGAATAAAAAAACCGGCGAATCACAAAAATGTGTGATGCACCGGTTTTAAACATACTAAAATCTGCTACTCTTTACTCCTCATCTGCAAATCAAGTATATCCTGAAGGGTAAACCCATAAGGTCTTGAACTTTCGGAATATGTACTGCCTCCGTTTGGGGGAAACAACCTTGGAAGACATAAATTCATAAGGTCTTCCTTATAAACAAAGGAGTCCCTCTCTGGCTTGCTTAAACCACCAAATCCAATCGTTATTCCCAAATCACTTAATATTTCCGTTTCTTTACTGCACGACTCGTGTGGCCAGGTTATGGCATAAACTTGAATCCCCATATTTTCATATATTTCGTCCAGAGACTGTTTTAGGTCCATATACAAAAATTCGCCGGTTTCAAGCCCAAACTCATGGTGAGATTCCGAATGCGTTCCAAAGGTAAAGAAACCGGAATTCATAGCATTTCTAAAACTTTCCCAGCACGCATCGTTCTTGCACTTTGAGCTTTCCTCCGCAGTCATATTGAACGTCCAAATGTACGATTGAATATGAGGCCTGTAACCGTATTTTGCGGTCAGTTCTGAAAACTGTTCAATGATACTTAAGTTGGATTCCCTTGATGGATTACCCGAGTCACTGGTTAAGATAATTGACTTTTTAGGTAAATTCAGCCAACCTTCCAAAAATCCCTGCAATTCATGAACAGTTACAAAGTGGTACTCATTTCTCATAAGGTAGTCAATTTGACTGTAGAAACCTTCGGGTCCTAAAGAGTAGCCCCCATTGTACATATTGTAGTCATTGCCATGTAGTTCAAATGCGGTTATTTTCTCAGCAACCCCAAACTTTTCTATACGCTGATACAGTAATTCCCAGTAATCATCGCTAAGGTAATACTCCTGCACATCCCCATACTTTTCCATCAGAATCCTTACTCTCTGTCTCTGAGATTCAAACTCAGTTGTAGGAGTTGGGGTAGGGGAGGGTATCTTAGTCAGAGTCGGCTCGGGAGTTACGGTGGGAGATGAAATAGTAGTAGGGATTAAAGTCGGGGTCTTTGTCTTGGTGGAAATCACAGAAATCTGCTCTTCTTCCGTGGAATTATATTTCCCTGCGATCACCTCTTTGCCACCTGTACACCCGCCCACAGCCAAAACAAAACACATCATCAAAACAGAAGCCAAGAACAACACATTTCTCTTTTTCATTTTTTCCTCTCTTTTCTATTTAGTCTATTTAGATTTATTTCCCGTATTATAGCATGTTCATTGTAATATCGCCCGATCGTGCGCGTAACAACGGAAATAAAGATTTACCACTCTGAAAACACCTTTATGCATATCAGCCTATTGTGTATACTTAAATTCGATATCATGGAAAAACAAACTGTCCAACTAAAAGAAAGCGATCTTTTGGCCCTGGTTGACAAAAACCGCGCTCTGGACGCAACTTACAAACTCATAGAGATAATCCTAGGAACTAACGACTTTGACGAAATGGCTCAAAAAATAGCTGATATAATTCCGATGGCACTCGGTTATGAACTGGCAATACTTTGGCTTATAGACGAACAAAAAGAAAAACTGGTAAAAACCGCCATATCCCAAACTATAAAAGACGAGAAAATGATGCAAAAATTAAAAAACGCTCTTGGAAATTCCAGCATTGCTCTCGGGTATCAGGATAATTTGTGCATAAAAGCAATACTTGAAAGAAAACAGTACGTTTCTAAAAACCTGTTTGACTTTCTCGGCCCCGCAGTAACTTTTAACTCCGCAAGGGAAATACAGGAAATGCTGGGGACCGAACTAAATGTAGCAACACCTCTTATGGCGAGAGATAGACCAATCGGAGTACTTATCATAAGCATGTCAAAAGATACAAACGATTTAAGCGATTTTGAAAAAGAGATGCTGAGAAAATTTTCCGAAAACGCGGGAATTGCATTGGAGAACGCCCGGCTTTACAAAAACCTAAAAGATGCAAAAAACGAACTTTCGGAAGCTTATGAAAACCTTCTTGCCATAAACAAAATGAAAGATGAATTTTTAACTGTTGCCTCCCACGAATTAAGAACCCCGATGACAATAGTAAAAAGCTATCTTTGGATGCTGGAGCAACAAAAAGCGGGAAAATTAAAAGGAAAACAGCTCGAATATCTGGAAAAAGCCGCAAAAGGAACTCAGCGAATGATAGACCTCATAAACGACATGCTTAATATTTCAAAATTTGAACAGGGAAAAGTATTTTTTAACATACAACAGGTTAACGTGTGCGACTTGATACGGGAGATAATTTCCAACTTTGAAATAAAGCTAAGCGGAAAAGATATCTATCTAAAATTTGACGAATCATGCGAAGATGTTTTCGTTGACATAGATAAAGAAAAAATGAGAGATGTGATAATTAACCTGATAGATAATGCGGTAAAATTTACCGAACGGGGTGGGGTTGACATTCATGTGGAAACAGATATCGATAAAGTAGTTATATCAATCAAAGACACCGGGGCGGGAATAAGCAAAGAAGACCTTCCAAAACTTTTCCATAAATTCGGAAGAATAGATAATTCGTACACAATAGCATCGGATACCGGAGGAACGGGATTGGGACTCTACATCGCAAAATTGTATGTTGAGGGAATGGGAGGAAAAATATGGGCTACGTCAGAGGGGGTAGGTAAGGGAAGTATATTTTGGATACAACTTCCTAAAAGTAAAATACAAGCAAGGGTTTCTAATCTCAGTTATAGGGCATCAAATGTTCAAAATCCTCAGAATCAAAAAATAACTTCTATCAGATAATAAAGTATCAGATAATAAACGCGCCCAGATTTGAATACCATTCCCAAATAGCCTGTCCGAACAAAAGAGTAATAACACTTCCTATAATAAGAAAAGGACCGAAGGGTATAGTATCTTTTATCGTCTTTTTTTTCATAAGCATAAGCAAAAGACTATAAACCGCTCCTATGATGAAACCTAAAAAAATTGAAAAAATTCCAAAGGGAAAACCGTTGACAAGTCCTATCAGAAAACCCAATTTTACATCTCCGAAACCCATGCCTCTTCCTTTCGTAATGAAAATGAGAAAAAGAAAAAATAATGAGATAGCGATGGCGCCTAAAAGAACGAATCCAAATTCCTTTAATGAATAAAAAATGTGGTTATTAAAATAATCCGTTCTCAGCAAATAAACTCCGAACTCATCTCCCGCTAAGTTTCTTTTTAAATCAACCAGGTCAAAAACCCTAAAAAGCACAGAAGACAAAAAAACGAAAACAATCGCGGGGATAACGATAGAATCAGGTATTAGATAATACTTAACATCTGTAAGAAAAATAGTTATGAAAAAACCAAAAACTACAATGTAATAAGAAAGTAAAATAGTGCTTTGGACATTCGGATTATAAACAAATTCGGACAAGTGACCTGCCAACACAAAAGAAACCCCGGTCATAAACTCCGATAGAGGGTAGAAGAGAGATAATTTTTTATGACAGAAAGAACACCTTCCTTTCTGAAAAACAAAAGAGAATATCGGAATGAGATTTTTTGGCTTTAGTGTTTCGTGGCAGAAATCACACTTTGAGCGACCGAAAACAAATTTTTTTCCATTCGGAAGACGGTCGGAAACAAGATTTAAAAAAGAACCCACAAAAAGACCGATTATGAAAAGGTAAATAAATAACGCCGCCTGCATGTTTTTCATTTTACATTAGAAAAGGTTTATTAAAAAGATCCAAAAAAAATTTCCACGTTTTAAATTTGTTTCAAAGATGGAAGTTTAATCAAAAATAAGACAAGAAAATAACAACTCCAATGCAGAAAACTTAAGGATTAAGTATAATCAAAATATGAATCCAAAAGAGGAAGAAAAAAATAAAGGTTTCATATGTATAAATTGCAAAAAATGGGTGCCGATAAGCAAATACGATAACACAGTAAATAGAAACCACTGTCCATACTGCCTGTGGTCCAAACATGTGGATCACGCTACAGCCGGGGATAGGATGTCCTCGTGCAACAGTGGAATGAAACCGATAGGATTAACAATAAAAAACCCCCGTGTTAATAAATGGGAAATGAAAATAAAAGGTGAGTTAATGCTGATTCACGAATGCTTATCCTGCCGAAAAATATCAATAAATAGGATTCTGGCTCAGGATGATGAAAAAGAAATAATGAATGTATTTGAAAACGGAATTAAATTGGATTCCAAAAAGAAGGGACAGTTAAAAGAACAAGAAGTTACAGTTTTGGAAGAAAGGGATAGAGAAGAGGTAGAAAAACAAATCTTCGGGCTTAAAAATATGCCGAGGGCAAATTTCTTTCAGACTACTCAATTGTGAAGAAAATATAAAGAAAAGGCCACGCCGGAGGCGTGGCCTTTTCTCTAACCCGACAACCACGATCCAGTTCTCAACCCAACTCAAACAAAAGTTTTTTAGACATATAGAAAGATTTAAAATACTTTCTAATTCAACAGATCTAATTTGGTACCTACTTCAAATTTAGTAAGACTATTACCACCATCATTTTCCACTTTTCCCTTATTACTCGTGGACTCTAACATTGCATTTAACTCATAGTCGTCTGCAGTGGAAATAAAGGTATAAACATAGCTACCACTATTAATTGGATCCTTAGGAAGAACAGGAATGTATTTAGCTAATCCCGATGTTCCTATCTTATTACACTCAACGTAACCACTACAATCTGCAACCTGAGTGCCACTTCCACTATTCTTAGCACTACCCATAGCCTTTAGTGTAATTTCCCCTTCTGCCATAGCCATATTTATAGCAGTTCTCAAGGTATCCATATCACTAAGTCTTGTGGAATCCCGGCCTTTTTTCATCGTTTCTGCAGGATTTATGGCTAACAAAACAGCTCCCGCTAATATAGCAATAATCGCAATAACAACAAGCATTTCAATAAGCGTAAAACCTCTTTGTTTTTTCTTATTCATTTTTCTATTTCACCTCCCTTCAAATTCTTACTTTGAGTAAAATTAATTTTATATTTCAAACAATTAGATTAATTCTACACTAAATTAGATTGCGCTTGTCAACTTATAAATAGGAGTAATAACTGAAATAATAAGAAATCCGACCATAACACCAAGAATCACAAGTATCAACGGCTCCAGAGCGGACGAAAGACCTTTCACCAAATTATTTACTTCTCCTTCATAATAGACAGCAACTCTTTCCAAGACCTCATCGGTTTTTCCGGTTTCTTCTCCAACTCCCATCATTTGTCCAATTAACGGAGGAAAGGCAGAATTGCTCTTAAAAAAACTTGAAAGTGAATTTCCTTTTTCTACCTGTCTTGCCGCCTCCTGAATAGCTCTCCTCAATGGCATTCCGGACATGGTTACCGAAACTATATTTAAAGCATCAACTATAGGAACACCCGCATTTATCAACAGCGATAGCGTTCTACTAAAACTGGAATAATCCTTCATAAGAGTTATCTTTCCAAAAACCGGAACTTTGCCGATTATCTCCGAAACAAAATTTTTCCCCCTCTCGGAAGAGAAAAAAGAACGAATAACAATAACCAACCCTACAATAACTATCAATATCAAATAGATATATTTAGCCATGAAATTAGACACATTTATAATTATCTTTGTTGTAGCTGGTAATTCTATTTGCATACCCTCATACATAGTAGTAAGTTTCGGCATAACAAAAACCATCAGAATCAGCATTACAGCCATCATGGCAACCAAAATGACAATCGGATATATCATTGCAGACTTAAATTTTGAATTTAGCTCCCTGTCTGCCTCCATGTTGTCAGCCAGTTTTTTCAAAATAACATCCAGTTTTCCCGATGACTCTCCGGCTCTTACGAGCGAAACATACGTATTTGAAAAAACCTTGGGATAAAGTGAGAAAGAGGCCGACAGAGAAGCGCCTCCTTCAACAGATTTTAAAACGTCCGAAATTATTTTTTTAAGTTTGCTGTTTGTAGATTGGGAAGACAGAACTTCGAGGGCTCGAGCAATCGGAAGACCGGCAGAAACCATGGTAGAAAGCTGCCTTGTAAATGTCGCTACTTCCCCCTGCGGGACATTCTTAAAGTCCGACAAAATATCGGAAAAACCCGCTGTTTTCTCCTTTATTGAAACAACCGTAAATCCCTGATTTTTCAAAAGACCGACAGCGGTCTCTCTATTCCTGGCTTCCACATCTCCACTCACGGTTCCGCCGACATTGTTTTTTGCTGTATAGGTATATATAGGCATATTTACTTTTTGTCCACCAACCTTCGCAGTTCCTGAGGCCTGGGAGCATATCTCAAACCATCCTCAAGCGCAACGGTTCCTGACAAAACAAGATTTGCTATGCTTTTTTCGATACTGACCATTCCGTACTGAGCACTTGTATTTATAATATTATCTATCATGTGAGTTTTTCCTTCCCTGATAAGATTTGCTATTGCGTCACTATTAATCATTATTTCACAGGCAGGAACAGAACCCATCTTATCTGATGGAAGTAATCTTTGCGAAATTATCACTTCCACAACCTGCGAAAGCTGTGATCTTACCTCATTTTGTTTCTCTTCATCAAAAGAAGCAATTATTCTGTCTATTGTCTGAGAAGCCGAGTTCGTATGTAACGTAGTAAAAACCAAATGTCCGGTTTCCGCTATCTGGAGAGTAGATCTAATAGTATCTGCATCCCTCATTTCACCTATAAAGACAATGTTTGGATCCTGTCTCATAACCGAGCGGAGCGCAATTTCCCATGAATGTGAATCAAGAAACATCTCCCTTTGTTCTATCAAAGATAACTTGTTTGTAAAAACGTATTCTATCGGGTCCTCAATGGTAACTATGTGTTCCGATCTGGTTTTATTAATACTTTCTATCATTGAGGCTATTGTTGTTGATTTTCCTTGACCTGCAGGACCTACGATAATGACAAGACCCTGTTTTAAATTACAGACGGAATTAAGTATCGGCGGCAAATGAAGATCCTCAATTGTGGGAATATCCATAGTAATGTGCCTTAGGGCCACAGCCGGATATCCTCTTTGAAAAAAAGCATTTACTCTAAATCTCGCTTTCTGACCAAGAGCAATAGAAAAATCCAATTCCTTGTTTATTTCAAGAAGTTCTCTTTGTTTTGCATCTAAAAATTGAGAGATCACAAACTCAACATCATCAACATTCATAACCGGATATTCTGTCAAGGGCTTCAAGACGGTATTTACCCTGACATATGGGTTGGCTCCAACCGATATGTGAAGATCCGATGCTTCCATGTCCACTACTTTCTCTAATAATTGAGTTGCATTAATTTTCACTTTTACTTATTCCTTTCTTTAATACTTACATATTTTCAAACCAAACAAAATTATATTCCAAAAATCTCACTTGGTAACTCTCATAACTTCCTCAAGTGTTGTCTCACCCTGCAAAGCTCTGATATAACCATCCTGAAGAAGAGTAACCATACCTTCCTGTTTGGCTATTTCTTCTATTTTTGTGGACGGAGACCTATCTAATGTTGCAGCTGCTATTTTCTCTGACATCGGCAAAAGTTCAAAGATTCCGATTCTTCCTTTGTATCCACTATCACACTTTGGGCATCCTTTTCCTCTGTATAAAGTGATATCTTCTTTTGCCATAACACTTTTTATTATTTTTGCAATTTCCGTATCTTTGGACATCAAAACAGAATTAGAAGACAATTCATTCAAAAGAGCTTTTATATCATCGGCTATTTCCTCTGGGGGAGAATATTCCTCCCTGCAATAAGGACACACTTTCCTAACCAATCTTTGCGCCAATATTCCAAGTATAGTTGAGGAGAGAAAGAAATCCTCAATCCCCATGTCCAAAAGTCGGGGAATTGCACCCGAAGCTGAATTAGTGTGTAAAGTTGATAGAACAAGATGCCCGGTCAAAGCAGCATGAACTGCAAGTTCGGCAGTTTCACTATCCCTGATTTCTCCGACCATAATAATATTTGGGTCCTGTCTTAAAAAAGCCCTTAAAGCTGAGGCAAAAGTAAGACCCGCCTGAGGATTTACCTGAACCTGATTTACTCCGGGAACTCTTATTTCCACAGGGTCTTCTATGGTTACAACATTAACTCTTATCGTATTTAATTTGCTCAAAGTGGATGCCAAGGTAACGGTTTTCCCTGATGAAGTAGGACCTGTAACAAGTATCATTCCGTTAGGTTTCAAGGTCATTTCTTCGTACCTTTTTAGAGTAAGTCCCCGCATTCCAAGATCTCTGTAAGTAAAAACAACTCCTTCTTCTTTTAGAAGTCTTATAACTACCTTTTCACCGAAAACCGTAGGCAATGTTGAAACTCTAAGGTCAGTTTCCGTCTTACCGACCTGGACCTTAAACCTCCCATCCTGAGGCACTCTCTTCTCGTCAATTTTCATTCCCGCCAGTATTTTTATCCTCGCTACAACAGAATCGGTCATTTCCTTTGGGATCTTTATCTTCTCCGATAAAATTCCGTCGATCCTATATCTCAATCTGCAATAATCTTCCCCGGGTTCAATGTGAACATCGGACGCTCCCGATTTAACCGAAGTTTCAAGTATCATCCCGACAACTCTAGCAATAGGTGCATCCCTGATAGTTGCGTCATTCATCTCCAGCTGGCCTTCTTCTATCTTCACCGTATTTTGCGCGATTTCTTCCATTGCGGCGGAAATCTCTTCACCAAGCTCTTTCCCTTTCTGCTCATCCAAAACCCTATCCATTATTTTTTCAGTTGTGATAAACGGCAGAACTTTATAACCGGTTCTTCTTTCAATAAAATCTATCGTTTGAAGATCCAGGGGATCAAGCATGGCCAAAGACAGGGTATTACCATTTAGTTCAAGGGGGAAAACACGATATTTTTTAGCTATATCATTACCGATCTTATCAAACAATTCGGGGTTTATCTGACCGACACCTGGATTTGCAAACCCGATACCATAAACTTCCCCGAAAGCTTGGGCGTAATCCTCGCTTTTTACATAACCCCTATCTTTTATGATGGAATCTATACTTTTTCCGGTGTTTACACTTTCAAATTTAATGGCAGCAAGCTGATCGGAACTGATTAGTTTTTTTTCATAAAGAACATCAGCTACAGTTTTTGTTTCATTTAATTTATCCATAGGGCAGAATTACACTTATATTATGTTAACAACTGCGAGGATCAAATTCAACAAACAAAGTATTTTTTATTTTTAGTTAATTTTAATTTAATCTTCTTTATTAAGGTATAATTCCAATTATGAATGGGTCTGTTTTAATTTTCGGTGGAAACAAAGAGGATAGAGAGAAGAAAATAGTGGATATTGTAAACAAAGAGGAAGGAAAGAATTTTGAAGAAATTCAGGAATTGGAGGATAAACCTGATATTTTTATAATCAACCGTGAAAAAGGAGAAAAATCAATCGGCATATCACAAACGAGGGAAGGAACAAATTTCCTTCGGGAGAAACCATTTTCGTATAGAAAGAAATTTCTCATAATTTTTGATGCCGAAAAAATGACCGTTCAAGCTCAAAACTCTCTTTTAAAAACACTTGAGGAACCACCATCTCAATCAGAGATAATTTTGTCCGCAAAAACATATAATTTTATTCTTAACACAATAGTTTCAAGATGCCGGTTGATAGACTTAAAGGAAAGAAAAAGTGAAAATGAAAATTACCGCACAGAAAACACCGTTATGCCGTCTCTTGAAGAAATTATAAAAATGGAGCCGGGAAAAAGATTGGATATTTGCCCTGAAATCTCCAAGGAAGAAAAAGAGGATGTTATAGAAATGCTGGAAAAATGGGTGGAAGAGAGTAGAGAAGCTATGCTCAGAAATCCCAAAAATACTTCCGCTCCAAAAAATATCTCAAAAATCATTGAGGTAAAAAACGATCTTGAAAACTCCAATGTAAATGTCAGATTATCTCTTGAATCCCTAGTTTTAAATCTCTCCTAAAATCCTTGTTAAACGCTTATTTAACAGGTAAAATATAAAAGCTATTGTAGTTTGCATTCTAAAAGTGATATCTTAAATCCTGCTCATTTTTTGAACTTATGGAAAATAAAAATAAAAATTTAGACGAATACGGAGCCGACCAAATACAGGTTTTAGAGGGCTTGGAACCGGTAAGAAAAAGGCCGGGAATGTATATAGGCTCAACAGGGGAAGAAGGTTTAAACCATCTTGTAACGGAAATAGTCAACAACTCCATGGACGAGGCAATAGCCGGATATGCTACGCACATTAAAGTTGAGTTTAACAACGATGGCTCCTGTACCGTATACGACAACGGAAGAGGAGTACCGACCGATATAAAACAAGGATACGGGGTTAGCGCGCTGGAACTTGCTTTCACAAAACTTCATGCCGGAGGAAAATTCGGAAGCGGTGGATACAAGGTATCCAGCGGATTGCACGGAGTAGGCTCTTCTGTGGTAAATGCACTTTCCGAATGGTTTAGAGTAATAACAAAGCGAAACGGAAAAACTTTCATACAGGAATATGAGAACGGGGGAAACAAAGTAAGGCCGGTGGAGGAAATAGACCCTAAAAAACCGACAAAACTGAAAAACGCCGAATGGAACATAGATCTAGATAGTTGGAATTACGAAACTATGACCATAGTTCAATTCAAACCCGACAAGAAGATTTTTGAAACTACCGACTTTGACTTTAAATTTTTCGTAAACCAGATAAAAGAGTACGCTTATCTCACAGCTGGAATAAAATTTGAGGTATTGAGTCATAAAATTGATCAAAAGTATGTTTTTTACTTTGAGGGAGGGATAAAAGCATATTTGGATGCACTGAACAAAAACAAAGATGTGATAAATCGGAAGCCCTTCTATGTTCAAAAACAATACGGAGATGTAAATGTAGAGGTAGCCATGCAGTATAACGACACTTTTAGGGAAAATGTCCTTTGTTTTGCAAATCATTTGAAAAACATAGAGGGGGGAACTCACTTGACAGGTTTCAGGATGGCGTTAACCAGATGTTTAAATGATTACGCCAGAAAAATAGGTGCTCTAAAAGATAAGGATGATAATTTATCGGGGGATGATTTAAAAGAAGGGCTGACAGCAATAATTTCCGTTTCTCTTGACTCTTCAACTCTTCAATTCGAGGGACAAACCAAATCAAAGCTGGGAAACACATCAGCAAGAATAGCAGTAGAGGCTGTGGTAAGAGAAGCATTAGAACAGTATTTGGCCGAAAACCCCAAGGATGCAAACGCCATAATAAGCAAAAATGTTCTTTCATATAAAGCAAGAATGGCCGCGAAAGCCGCAAGAGATACGGTTATAAGAAAAACAGCTCTTGAAAGCGGGGGAGTATTGCCGGGAAAATTAGCAGATTGCTCGGAAAAAAATCCCGAACTAACAGAATTATTCCTGGTAGAAGGAGATTCCGCGGGAGGAACTGCTAAACAAGCCAGAAACAGGGATACACAGGCAATCTTACCCATTTTCGGAAAAATACTAAACACCGAACGCGCAAGATTGGACAAAATAGTTGATTCTGAAAAGTTTAAGGACATTATAGTGGCAATCGGTTGCGGAATAGGGGACCAATTTGACTCTTCAAAGCTAAGGTACCACAAAATAATAATCATGGCTGATGCCGATACCGACGGAATGCACATAAATTCTCTTTATTTAACATTTTTTTACAGACATATGCCGGATTTAATAAAGAACGGAAACATTTATGTGGCCTTCCCACCGCTTTACAAGGCAGTTTGGGGGAAGGAAAAAAGATATCTTTTTACCGATAAAGATCGGGAGGAGTTTCTAAAAACTGAGGAAGGGAAAAAAGCTATTGTTCAAAGATTTAAAGGCCTCGGAGAAATGAATGCTGAGGAACTTTGGGAAACAACCATGAATCCGCAGACAAGAAGACTTAAAAAAATAACTGTGGAAGATGCCGAGCATGCCGATGAAGTTTTCACAACCCTTATGGGAGAAGAGGTGGCACCGAGAAAAAGATTTATCACCACCCACGCTCATGAAGCAAATATTGATATTACTTAGCAATTTTCTTTCATAGTAAGAAATAGTAAGAATAAGAATAAGAAGAAAAAATGGAAAAAATAGGAGTAACACAAGCACTATATACATCAGACATGGATTCCCTTGCCTGTTCCAACACCTACGCGGAACTTTTAAATCTAGAAGGAAAATACGCAGTGGCGTATGTACCGAAAGAGCCGACAAACAGCGTTACGGCGGAAATAAAATCCTGGGACCTTAAATATGAAAAGGAGCCAAAAACCGAAGAATTAGAAGAATTAAAGTTTGTTATGGTTGACACAACGGATCCTCATACATTTCCCAAATTCGTTAGGGAAGAAAAAATAATAGAAATATATGACCATCACGTGGGATATGAAGAATATTGGAGGCAGAAATTAGGAGAAAAGGCAAAAATCGAAAACATCGGAGCGTGTGCGACATTAATATGGGAAGAATACAAGAAAAGAGGATTTTCGGATAAAATATCTCAGACAAGCGCGAAACTACTTTACGCCGCAATAGTTTCAAACACCTTAAATTTTAAAACTTCATTGACATCACCTAGAGACGCGCAAGCTTTTGAAGATCTTATACCAAAAGCCGATATGCCCAAAAATTGGATTGAAAAATATTTCATAGATCAGGAGGAATATGTTTATAAAAATCCGAGGCAAGCCATTATTGATGACGTAAAGATAATAGAATTCCCCAATTTGGGTACAAAATTTACAATAGGGCAAATAGAACTATGGGAGAGCAAAAAATTTGTTGTTGACTACAGTCCTCTCATAAAAGAAGTATTAAACAATTTTGACCACCAAAGATGGTTTTTTAATGCTCCGTGCATTTCCATGGGAAAAACCTATATTTTAACGGAAAACGAAGACATACGCGAAATACTGGAACAGAAGTTCGGATTTAATTTTTCAGGCGACATCGGAACAGCCGATAAACTGATAGAAAGAAAAGAATTCGTAAAAGGCATTATGAGCCTTTAATAACGCTTCAATTTTCCCTTAAATTTGCTAAAATTATTAGGTTTATGAACGAAAAAGACAAAAAGACTGAAAATACGGAAATTACAGAAAATCCGAACATACTAAATACCGAAATAACGTCGGAGATGGAAAGTTCCTACCTTGATTACGCAATGAGCGTAATTGTTTCCAGGGCTCTTCCCGATGTAAGAGACGGCCTAAAACCCGTGCAGAGAAGAATAATATACGCTATGCAGGAGTCGGGAATGACTTTTTCGGGAAAATTTCACAAATGCGCTAGTGTGGTAGGGGGAGTTTTGGCAAAATATCACCCACACGGAGATATTTCCGTTTACGACGCCTTAGTAAGGATGGGACAAGACTTCAGCATGAGATACCCGTTGATAAAACCGCAGGGAAATTTTGGAAGTATTGATGGGGATCCTCCGGCAGCCATGAGATACACTGAATGCAAATTGGAGAAAATAGCGGAAGAGCTTTATGCTGATATAGACAAAGAAACCGTAGATTTCGAAGTGAACGATTTGCAAAACGAGGAACCCGTATATCTGCCTTCAAATATACCGAACTTGCTTTTAAACGGAGCGACGGGAATAGCTGTTGGTATGGCAACAAATATACCACCTCATAATCTCGGGGAAATAGTGGACGGCATAAATGTTTTGATAGACAAAGCGGAAGATATCGGAGAGGCGCCAAAAAAAGACGACCCAAAACAGGTAGCAACTCTAAATTTCTCATCCGACGCCAATGTAGAGGATTTAACAAAAGTAATTCTTGGCCCGGATTTTCCGACCGGAGGAATAATTTACGACCAAAAAGAACTGGTGCAAATGTACGCAACCGGCAGGGGAAAGGTGGTTACGAGAGCAAAAGTTGATGTAGAGGAAACCAAAAACGGAAAAACTAAATTGGTAGTAACGGAGATTCCGTATATGGTGAATAAAGCCACTCTCATAGCAAAAATAGCCGATTTGGTAAAGGAAAAAAGAGTAATAGGAATTTCCGATATCAGGGACGAATCAAACAAAGACGGCATAAGAATAGTAGTAGAGCTAAAAAAGGAGGCGGTTGTAAACAAGATAAAAAATCAACTTTTTAAATATACTCAGCTTCAAAACACCTTCAATTCAAATTTTGTAGCTCTTTTAAACAACGAGCCTAAATTGATGCCTTTGAAAAACATCTTAGAAGAATTTGTAAAGCACCGACAACAAATAGTAGTAAGACGAACAATTTTTTTACTCAAAAAAGCGGAGGAAAGAGCTCATATATTAAGAGGTTTGAAAATAGCCTTAGATAATCTCGATGAAGTCATAAAACTTATCAAATCAAGTAAGGATGCCGAAACCGCCAAGGAAGGGTTGATAACAAGATTTAAATTGTCAGAAATTCAAGCTCAGGCAATATTGGACATGCAACTTAGAAGATTGGCCGCATTGGAAAGGAAAAAAATAGAGGACGAACTAAAACAAATACTGGAGACAATTGCCGACTACGAAGACCTGCTTAAATCCCCGAAAAGAATAATTAACACCATAAAAAGTGAGCTAAACGAATTAAAAAACAAATATGCCGATCCCAGAAAAACTAAGGTTATTAAGGGGAAAATAGGGGAGCTTAGCGATGAGGATCTGATTGTAAATGAAAAATGTATCGTCACTATTTCTGAAGGAGGATACATAAAAAGATTAAAAGAGACAACGTACAAGAAACAGGGCAGGGGAGGAAAGGGAGTAAAGGGCCAGGAATTGAAAGAGGAAGACGCTGTTGAAACTATCAAGATATGCAATACTCATGACTGGGCGTTTTTCTTCACAAATACAGGAAAAGTCTACAAATTAAGAATATGGGAAATACCGGAATCCTCAAGAAACGCAAAAGGAACTCCCTTGATAAACTTCCTTAGTATGAAACAGGACGAGAGGGTAGAGGCCTTTTTAACCAAAACTAGTGAAGAGCTTGAGAGCAAAAACGGCTTTATTTTCTTCACCACATCCAGAGGAGTAGTCAAAAAAACTCCTATGGAAGATTTTGCAAATATCAGAACCGCGGGAATAATAGCCATAACACTGGACAAAGGAGACAACTTAACTTTTGTTGACACAACTTCGGGCGAGGATGATGTGTTATTAACTACCGAAATGGGTCAGTCTATAAGATTCAGCGAAAAAGATGTTAGACCTATGGGAAGATCAGCAAAAGGAGTAGGAGGAATAAAATTGTCGCGGGAAAAAGATAGCGTTGTGGGAACAGTCATAATACCTAAAAAGAGTAAAAATATTGAACTTTTAGTCCTTTCAGAGCTTGGTTACGGCAAAAAAACGGCAACAGAGGAATATAAAGTGCAAAAAAGAGCCGGTTCCGGAATCTTAACATACAAGGTAAAAGACAAAACAGGGCGTTTAGTCACCGCAAGGGCCATTGAGAGAGATAAAAACCTTGATGTACTTATTGCTACAACATCGGGAAAAATCATAAGATTGTCGGCAAAACAAATTCCTACTTTAGGAAGAGCCACACAAGGGGTAAGATTGATAAAACTGAACGAAAGAGATAAGGTAGCCTCAGTAGCAGTGATAGGTGAGGAAGAACAGGAAATATCCACTGAATAAAATGAATTTCCGTGAAATTACTCAATATGAAAGAAAACTTTATAACAACGGCATAAGATATGTAGCCGGAGTAGACGAGGTGGGTAGGGGACCGTTAGCCGGTCCATTTGTGGCAGTAGCGGTAATTCTGGACTTGGAAAAAATCTTCAGCAAAGATTTGGAAGATAGGTGGCCGAAAATGAATTCAAATATGGAAGTTACTGGGCGAGAAAATGTCGCAAGTAAGAGGAATAATGAAGAAATGAGTAAATTATTAGGTAATACTAAGACCGGAGATAAAAATAATGAAGAGAATGAAAGCAGAAAATATATAAATAACGACGTCGAATATGCGAAAAACCGAAAATACAACCAACAAAAGAACGGAAGGGTAAGAAGAAACGAGGAAGGGACGGAATTTTATAGGAAAATAGACGATTCTAAAAAATTATCAGCTGGAAAAAGAGAAATTTTATCCGAATTCATAAGAAACGAGGCAATAAGTTACTCAATAGAGACCTTTGAAGCGGAAGAAGTGGACAGAGTAGGATTATCAGAATTGACGCAAAGAGCTTTTCTTCAATCGATACGTGATTTGAAAATCAGACCGCAATTTGTACTCACCGACATGTTTAGAATTGACACAATAAGAAAAAAATACCAGAAAAATATTGTAAATGGGGACAGTAAAAGCATATCTATTGCCTCCGCCAGCATAGTGGCAAAAGTTTACAGGGATGAAATAATGATAAAAATGCATGAAAAATACCCGGTATATGGTTTTGATAGGCACAAGGGATATGGCACCGGATACCACATAGATGCCTTAAAAAAATATGGGCCGTGCGACATCCACAGGAAAAGCTTCAAGCCGGTTAAAGAATTGCTGGTTTAATTTCAGAATCTAGTCAATTAAGAGAAGAAACCCTATCCAAATTGTCCGAATTTTTGCCGGAATCATTATCTTCCGCAAAAATATCCTTATGGTACTTTTTATGAATATCTCTAAGCTGTTTATTGGTAACATGGGTGTAAATCTGAGTAGTTGAAACATTGGAATGCCCAAGAAGCTCCTGGACTTCACGAAGATCGGCCCCCTCTGACAAAAGACCGGTGGCATAGGTATGTCTTAGGGTATGAGGAGTAGCATCAACAGATATTCCGGCTCTTTTCACGTACTTTTTGATAAGTCTTTGAACACTTCTGGGGCTTATTCTTAAAGATTCCCCGTCGAAATCGTTTTCCTGCATTTTTTTACCTGAATATCTTATAAACAACGGGACAAAAGGATCCGCTCTGGCAGACAAATATCTTCTAAGCCACTTAATGGCTTCCGGAGAGAGATATACTGTACGAGCTTTTCTTCCTTTACCTACAACAGTAAACTCACCGGTATCCAGATTTATTTCATCACGATTTAACGCAACGAGCTCTGATACCCGCAAACCCGTACTGTATAATGTTTCAATAATAGCCTTATCCCTGATACCGGACTTTTTATCCAGATTTTGAACTTCAAACAATTTCCTCATTTGTTGAGAATTCAAAACTTTTGGAACTCTATCTTCAGACTTGCCTAAAATCACTTTTTCCGGGGGGATTATTTCCAAACCTTTTTCCACAACCAAATATTTCAAAAATGCCCTCAGAGCGACAAGAAAAGTCTTTTGAGTTGACCTTTTAAACTCCGTATTAGATTTTGAGCTTATTCTTTTATTCAAATTGATACGATATTCCCTGACAATGTCATCATTTATGTCTCCGATAGCAAAAACATCTTTTTTCAGGAAATTCCTAGACCATTGACCAAAGTCGGTCAGATAAAAGTGATACATTTTTATAGTGTTTTGGGAAAGGTTTTTCTCAATTTCGCAGAATTCAAGATAATCTAAAACGACATCATCAAAATTTGAAGACAAATCTATTTTGGACATATGTTATGATTATACGACATATTCCACATTTTCTACATTTGCTTAATTCGCGTAATTTTCTCAGATCTTTCAGACACCGATGCTCGCCCGCTGTCTGATCCAAACTTTATTTGAATACGATAAAAACATGCAGACGTAAGTGGCGTCAAAATGTGCGGAACCTTGGGAACACTCTCCAAACGATTCTGGAATGGTTTTGTTTTTAAAAATGCCTTAAAATCGATTCTGGAGCGTCGGTATTATTTTTTGTTGTCACTAAAACAAAAAACAGCATTATACCTGTATGTAAAAGGTGTGAAAATAGGAAAATAGGGGGAAATAGGGGATAGTGTAACAACCGAACGTGAATTGTGATGAATATATACCGCAAAAGGAGGGAAGTAAAAGCGGGAAAAATAGGAAAGCAAAAGGAGTACAGAAATCCGGAGAGTAGGTGTAAAAATAGATCAATTAATCTTCATTTAATTCAAATCAAATTTAAATAAAAATTATTTTCCTGTAATTGTTTTCTTATAATTATTGATGGAAATTTAAGAGGATACTTGAGCGGGAAGCGGCTTTAGTCTACAGGGGCAACGTCGTATAATGTATGTTTAACGACGTTAAGACAGAGGTAAAACCTTATTACAATAGATAAATAAAAAACCCGCCTAAGAAGAGGCGCAAGAAGAGAAGTGAAATATAAACGCGCGTTAATTTATTAATTCATATTAGGATAATTAAATGAATTAAAATAAACTAATTTCCTAAATTAAGATTTCAGAATTTACGCGCAACCTGATTTTTCTATTTATCTTTTCTTTCCCCGCAGATAAAGTTATCCACATTCCCTACTCCTCCGGAAAAGTATGACAATCCTACATTAAAATACTATGACAATATTACAGGAAGAAACCATGACAATCTTACATTAAATTATCGGTAACAGAACCCAAACATTAAATTCCCCTAAAATACTATGGGACTAAAAAATCGGGGTAAAATAAATAAGCACTCAAACCTATAGTATGACAAACGTAACTATGACAATCTTACATCCAATGTGCCTTTAACATTAAAAATTAAGCTAAGAAATTAAATATATAATGAAAATTGCACTATCCCTACCCTACTTTTCCCTAATATATCAACTTATTTACATTAAATAAAGATTAAAATTTCCAAAAAGAAATGAATTAAAAATAAAACAAGAACCAAAATAAAATTGTATGTATGCTACCGATGTACATATACGAAAAATTACGGTGCGAAAAACAGCAGGAAAGACAAAAAAACAAGGACGATAGCGATATAGCCCGTTATCATTCCCTTAGATATTTCATTCTTAAGATGAGCTGAAACATAATTCAAGAGAAAAAGGAGGACTGAAGACACAAATAGAGCTCTCAGAAAATCTTCCGAAGGAAAAAATGACACCACAAGAGAAGAAGTGAAAATAAAAAACAGAGAAAGAAAACACAGATAAAATCTCTCCCCCACTCCGATCTTTTTAGCATCAGGTTCGAATCTGTAAATCCACAATTGATAATAAGTAAATAAAAAAGAAATTACGGCCACTATAATTGATTGCACATAGGGAGAGACATTTATCTTAAAAATACCGGAAAAAAGGGGTATGGCGACAATTACCTGCAATATTTGACTCCACGTTACGGCAACCCTGTAAAGAGGAATTGTCTCTTCCCTATCCTGTACTACCAAAAAAATGTTATCTGCAAGGGAAACTAGATAGTAAACCCCGGCAAAAAAGAAAATAACCATTATTTTAAAAACATTCCCCAAATTAGGATAAAAATGGAGCGATAGAATAGCACCTCCTAAGACACCCAAGGGCATCAAGATACTGTATAAGAAATTCTCCCGTGTTACCCCCGGATAATGAGATATTAGTACTCCGGTTGTTACCAAAACCACAGAAAGAAGCGCCAAAATCAAGGGATCGACATCTAATACCCCTTGCGTAAAAATATAGATGAAAACAGCAACCAAAAAAGACTGGATCAGATATTTATTTTTCTTTTCGAGTTCAAGATGAATCTTAGAAAACATTTTATTTCTTTTTGTTTCCTTTTGGCTTGGAGCCGTCTAAAACCACCTTTTTTATATAGCAAAGGGCCATAGCAATCGCATCATTAGCATCGTCAGATGCTACCTTATCAGCAAGCTTTAAAGTTTTTTTAACCGCTTCTTGCATGACCTTCTTATCGGACCTGCCATAGCCGGTTAATACCAACTTGGCTTCCAAAGCAGTAAATTCATTCACTTTTACTTTTCGATTCGCCGCCGTTAGCATACTTATACCCCTAGCCTGACCTACAGCTATTGCAGTTTTTGCATTTGTATTAAAAAAAAGCTTTTCAATTACCATAACATCAGGATTGTATTTCTTAAGAACGGATGTAAGACTTTCATAAAGATATTTCAACCTGTTTTCAGGTTCCAAATCAGCGTGGGTTACTATAACGTCGCTTTCCAGTAAACGAATGTTCTTACCGTCTTTTCCCACTTTTATAACACCATACCCCATTCTGGCTGTTCCTGGGTCAATTCCTATTATTATCATTTTTCAGGGAGTTCAAAATTTACGTAAATATCTTGAATATCATCGTGATCGTCAAGTTCATCGAGCAAATCCTCAAGTTTTTTCGCCGAAATATCATCAACATCCACCATATAAATAGGATTATCCGGATCGGATGCAAAAATATATGCAGTACTTCCGGCAGCTCCTAACGAACCACCATGCCTACTAAATATGTTTCTTATTTCCGCAACGGTTCTGTTTATATTATCAGTAAGCGCCTTAATATAAAAAGCTTCTCCGTTAGGACCAAATCCCTCATACACTGCTTCAACAAAATTTACTGATCCCCCCTGCCCCGACCCCTTCTCTATTGCTCTCTCTATATTCTCTCTGGGCATTCTGGCTTCTTTGGCCCGCTCAACGGCTAATCTTAGAGTGGGATTAGAATCAGGATCTGCACCGGATTTTGCCGCAACACTAATAAGCCTGCTCATTTTAGAAAACAATCTGCTTTTTTTTGCGTCCGTCACTTCTTTTTTTCTTTTAATATTTGCCCATTTGGAATGACCTGACATAACAAGTATATTACCACAATTCCTGATTATTTTTATAGCAAAAATCTCTATCGGCAGGTTACCTTGACCCAAATGCCCGTTTTATAAGAAAATTCTCTTATTGACAAAATTTTATATTTTAATATGCTATCTCTTATGAGTTTAAGCCTTGCCGTGTTGACAAAAAAGGCCGTTGAGGCTTCGTTGAAGCAAAATTGGGATGAAGCGATAAAACTGAATTCCGAAATTCTTAAAATTTACCCAAATAACATAGATGCAAAAATAAGATTGGGCAGATGTTATCTTCAGACAAAAGATTTTACAAAGGCAAAAAAGCTATTTAAGGAAGTGCTGGCCGTGGATCCTATTAATTCCCTGGCGCTAAAAAATCTGGAACTGGCTAAAAACAAGAAAACCGAATCTAACGGAGAAAGCACACTAGTGAGTACAAAATCTTTGCTTAAAGAACCCGGAACCACCTATGAAACCGAAGTACCTATAACGGCGAAAGGGCTAAAAGAAGAGGATTTTATTTCCGGTGAGGAATTGGAATTTAAAGTAAGAAAGGACGATATAGAGGTCTATAAAAATAAAAAAAATCACAAAATCCTAATAGGAACAATAAAAAATGATTACGTCGTACAGAAAGTTAAATGTGTGCTGGATAAGGGGGCGAAAGCAAAGATTACATTTATAAGGTGGAAAGAAAAAGAACTTGTCGTCTTAATAAAAACGTCTATCCCTGTGTTCAAACCTGATAAAGTGGAAATAAGACCTTATTTAAGAAAGGGGACCATAGAAGAACCTGAACTTGAAATAGAAATGGAGGAGGAGGAAACGGAATAACTCCCCTGCTCTTTGCGCTAATTCTTCGTAATTATCTCAAATCGTCGTCCTCTAATGCATTGTAAGAAGCTTTATTCTTTTCCGCGGGGCTACTCTCCTCAATTATTTTTTTACTTCCGGCACTTTCGGAGTCTTTTTTCATCTTTTTATTTACTGAACCCGAAACGTTATTACTATTATTCAACTTTTTCATACTTTTCGCATTTTTCAAACCCTGCCTAGTAGTATCTTTACCACCATGTTTCAAGGTAAAGGAGTTCCTATCTGCGGAAGCCTTCACTCCCCTATCCGCATTTTTATGAACATCAGTTTTTAATTTCTTTTTTCCCTCAATCTCAACTGAACTTTTAGCATCTTCGGAATTTTTCAGAACTTTGTCTAAACAGGCAAACGGAACTTTAGTATTCTCAGCTGGTATTAGAGCTACAGCACGATCATTTAATTCAGCACTATTGAACTCTGCAGAAGCATCGGATATTTTGTAAGAGCCCACATCTGAAAGCAAATACCACTTACCTTCTTTTTTCGTCAAAACGCCTTCGATTACTCTTCTTTCTACTCTATCAATCTGCTTAAATATCTGTCTGCCTGAATCCGTAAAAACTTTCAAAATATCCCCGTAAACAAGCTTTGATTTCGCAGCGTAATTTGGAGGAACCTCAGTTTTCCTGCCATCTTGGGCTACCAGATACTGACCGTCAAATACACCTTCCGTTCCTGGAATACTTTGATAATGAGCCTTCCTTTCTTCTCTTTCCATATTATCAATGATATTCTGAATCTTCTCTATTTGGTTCAAAGCGGACTGCAAGAGATTTTTTACATTTTCATATTTTTTCTGATAAGTGCCCGTAAAATCAAATTCATCCTTATTTTTTTCCTGCTCTTTCATTTTTATTTCTCCTCTGTACTCTCAAAATTATTACCTATTGAACCATTTATGTTCTTACCGGAATATTCTTGAGCAATTGCCATCCCCTTGTCAAATCTGGTCGACAGCCACTTGTTAACCTTAGACTCTACCTTTTCTCTCGGCACACCATATTTCTCCCTGCTCCTCTGCAATACTTTTTCTTTATTTCCTGTTTTTTTAATTAAAAACTCATCATCCCAAGGAACTAATATTTTAGCTGAAAAAGGATGAGAAGTCATCCCGTCCACCATCAATTTCATATAAACCTGGAATCTCTCAAGAGAAATAATATCCTCCTCGCTGAAATACGGAGCGAATTCTTTTGCCAATTCTTTGGCATCGGGAGCACCTAAGGCAAAGGTAATTATTGTGCCCACATTTCCGTATACGGCCTTTAAAAGATCTTCCGGGAGCTGACCAGTAAACTGATGTGTCAAATTCAGACCCAATTTATACTTTCTTGACTCAGACAAAATCTCTTCAAAACTTCCGGTGGCAAAATTCTGGAACTCATCAACATAAAGATAGAACGGTCTTCTTTTTTCATTCGGAATTTTAGCTCTTTGAAGAGCATAAAACTGTATTCTGGATACGAGAAGCGCCCCCAACAAATTAGCGTTATCCTGCCCTATCTTCCCTTTTGACAAGTTCATAAGAAGTATTTTTCCCGAATTCATAGCATCCCAAATGTCTATTGTGGATTTTCTCTGACCCAGTATATTTCTAATAGTAGTGGAAGCTAAAAATCTATTAACTTTATTTTGTATAGGAGAAATTGCCTCCGTAACAAGTTTTTGATTTCCCTTCATTTGCTTAAACTCTTCCGACCAAAACTTTTGCACAACAGGATCTTTTACAAAATGCAAAATATAATTAAGATAATTTTGGTCTTCTAATAACCTGGTAATTCCAAGCATTGTAGTCCCAGGAACTTCCAACAAGGTCAGAACACAGTAATTTAACAGGTATTCTAATCTAGGTCCCCATGAAAAATCGAAATGCTGTTTTATTGCAGAAACAAGACCGGACGCCATCAAGTTCTTCTGAGACGGGTCATCAATCTCGAGCAGATTAAGCCCGACGGGATATTCCGTATCCGAAGGATCCAAATATATTACATCTTCTATTCTGTTGTCGGGAATTCTATCCAAAACATTTTCAATAGTTTCTCCGTGAGGATCTAAAATAGCCGCCCCCTCACCATTGGCTATATCCTGAGCCATCATGGTAACAAAGAGAGATGATTTTCCGGTTCCGGACTTTCCAATTACATAAACATGTCTCAACCTATCATCGTTGTCATTTCTTATACCGAATTTTACTGATTGATTTCTGTAAACGGTTTCGCCCAAGTAGGTGCAATTTTCCGTCGGCAGATTAGCAGGAGGTTCAGATTTTCTTGAATATACCCAGGATATGTTTGGCGTATCTATATGGGAAAGAGGAAAATGATAAATAGTTGCAAGTTCCTCAGTATTTAGAATAATAGCTCTATTGGGATCAAACTCTCTTTTTTTGTAAGCATTTAGTGCTAATTCTTTATTATCCTCATTTTTGCTGATTAAGCTGTTTATACTGGTTCCGGAAAATTGCTCAAAAGAAGCTATTATTCCTCTTAAATTGGCATCTACCCGAGACTCTTCCGGCGCGGCAGAAACAACTCTGATAACGGCTTCAAAACCCATTCTGGAAAGTTTATTTTCTATGGACTTTAATTCCGTTTCTTTAGCGGCGCTTATCTTAGGAGTAGTTGTATATTTACCCTTTACCTCAACTCCTTCTGCAGGGCGGGTAAATAAACCAACTATAACTCCTGTAAATATTTCTGAAATCTCTTTCTTCACAGTATCAAAAAAGATATTGAACGTACTCTTTACTTTCCCGGGATCTTGCCCCTCTCTGACTTTGTTTACATAATCAAAACCCTCCTGTTGCCATTTATCAGCAATTGGCCTGGTCAGAATTTGCAACCATACTTCTTCACTTTTGGATAAAGTAGATACCGAGGAAGACAGAGAGGACATAGGATCGGTCTCAAAATCCCTAAAACTTCTTATCGGGTAATAATCCGGCTTGGAGAAAACCAAGCTTGATACTTTATAATTTATATGAGACGGATTTATCGCAGGGGTATAGTCGGATACTACGTTAACTATAGCTGTCGGATATTGTGCGTATATCTGGCTTTCCACAAACTCGAGCACACTTAACGGAGTAGTAACATAAAATCTTATACCTCTCTCCCCAGAAGCCACCATTTCAAAAGAAATATGCTCTTGAAGATCGGGATCGGATTTTAACAATCCGTGCAGTGCAGAAAACATATTCTCCGCACTTAAAGAAGAAGCCTGTATATCCCGCTTCTGGTCTTCATTCCTACTTAGCTGTACTTCCAATATTCCCCTATCATCGGATTTTTTATCTCTCGATTTTTCGCGCTGCCTAATACGCAGATACACACCAAGCAGTATTGCTATTACAGGCAAAATTAAAATTAAATAGTTGTTTAAAGTCATTTTTTCTCCCCGTCAGAACAAAATAAACCCCCGCCCTCTGATTTAGACAAAGTCTGAATCCGAAGGGGCAAGAAAAACTTCTAAGACCTGTAAGAAGAACATTCTAAAAGCCTTCCTTGCAGAACAAAATAAACCCCCGCCCTAATTTTGGACGGGGGATAGAAAGGAGAGAGTACTATCCTTAATATTAGTACAAGTCGCCTAAAGTGTCAAATCCAAAAATTACCGCCACATCGGATCTATCTATCTCCCCCTCCAGAAAATCCCAGGCCTCCTCTTTTGAAATAATCGAATATATCCTGAAAACTCTGGACAGAAAGGCGACTGTTTGGGAATTAACGTCATCGGCAATTATTACGCTTTTATCATATATTTTTGATGTACTCTGAGTAGAAATCACCCTTCCGCCAAAATTTGATATAACCCTTGCTCCGAAGGCGGCTAAACCCGTAGAATCCGTACCATTCAGAACGGCTATATTCTTTTGCTCTTTAGCCAGAAAAGATTCGTAAGTAAATTCCCTTATGGAATTATCAAAATCTCTTGTGTTATAGAAGTCCCGTGGGCCATTCTTTTCCTCAACTACTCTATCCTTCGGAAGTGAGTAAACAAAGGAAATAAGATTGTAAAATTCACGGATGTCCAAATTTGTTCTAAGTGAGTCGCTTAGATCGGAAACATTTTTTAGACTAACCAAACTAAAAACTCCACCTTCACGCCAAATATTGTCAAAGAATTTCTCATGATTCTCATCCGTCAGGACAAATTTATCCACTTTAAAACCAAACAGTTTAAAAATAGATCTGTTTATTGCTTCGGCACCGGAAACTAAACGATCATCGGAATTCAAACCACCCAAAGCGAAAACCTTCCCCAAAACCTCTGATCCAAATTTCCCCGGCAACGAATAGCTAACATCCACGGGAATATCATACATAAAGACACGTTTGTCCGCTTTATCAAAAATTATGAAATTTACTTTCTTTACAACAATTGGGTCACTTTTTAAATCCTCTACTACAATGTAGGAAATGGTAGGAATTTGGTCATCATATATGGAATAACTAGAAGAAGACAAAGCGGAAGCGAATTTTTGATTTAAATATTTAAAAAAAGTGTAAGAGAAAAGAAATAAAAAAGAGATCAAAAATATACCTGCCACAAGCCCCATCCTAAGAAATCTTTTGCGGATAGAACGATTAATGGCAGTTTTAGAACCGGAACGATATTTTCTTCGGGCAGGAGACCTTTTCATAATTATGACTGATATATCATATTATATTTTGAATTCCGTTGGCAAGGGGGACCTGAAACGCCTAAATTTTCCTGTAGTAGGGCTAACAAAACCTAAAATTTCCGCGTGCAACATCATTCTACTAAAAAGCTTAAAGTCCGATTTGAGTAAATTTTGTGCACAATATATCTCATCTCCCGCAACGGGGTGATTAATAGCAAATAGGTGAACTCTTATCTGGTGCGTCCTTCCGGTTTTCGGAAATACATCAACAAGTGTGTAAAAATTTCCGCCTAATTCCACAGTTTTAATTTTCTCAATTACGGTAAGAGCAGACCTTCCACCGGAAACTACAGCCATTTTTAACGGATTTTTAGGATTTCTACCAAGAGGAGCGTTAATTTCAACAATTTCATCCTCTATCCTGCCATGCACCAGAGCAACATATTTTTTGTATGTTTTTCTTTCCTTAAACTGCTTTTGTAAAAAATAAAAAGATTCTGTGTTTTTCGCAGCTACAATAACACCGGAAGTATCCTTATCTAATCTGTGAACTATTCCCGATCTGCTTACAAATTCAGAATCTTCGGTATCACCAAAACAATCGGGATATCTATCACATAAAATATCCTGCAATGTTCTTTCTTTATACGTATTTGATTTATTTACAACCAAACCATACGGTTTATCTATCACAACAATATTTTTATCTTCGTATATAGTTTCTATTTCTTTTTCCATATTGTTAACAAAAGCAAAATTACCCCAATTGTAATCATGATATCAGCGAAATTAAAGTGAAAAAAACTGAAAAAACTAAGGAAATCTTCCACACAACCCGTTGTCATCCTTTTGTTTAAATTATAAATACTGCCAAAAAAAATGAGAAAAAAACCAATATCCGAAACAATGGACCTAGCAAATTCAAGAAAATATAAAACAGAAAGCAAAAGAAGAAGAAAAAGGGAAAAAACTAGATAGTACTTTAAATCAATAAAATTAGAAAACGGATAACTACAATTGTAAGCCACTTCCGTCACTGGGCATTTTTCTCCAGTATTTCGTCCTCCCTTACCTCATCAATTTGAGAGCGATCGGTTGCACAATCAATACAGGTAGTAGCCTCGGGATAGGCTCTTAATCTAGCCTTATCTATATCCTTACCGCAAACTTCACATTTTCCGTATTTTCCCAATTTCATCGCGGCCAGAGCTTTTCTTACCTGAATTTTCAAACTCCTGACGGTGGAAATTCTTGCATCCGTAACAATTTTTCCCGTATCTTCCATAACATCATCCAGCGTCTCGGCGTTGTCTGTGGCCCTTCCGTACTGCAAATAAGGATCTTCTTTGATTAATTGCTGCTGTTGTTGATCAAGTCTCTTCTCCTTAGATTGTAATTTTTTCTTTAAATTGTTCAAAACCTGTTCAGGAAATTTAGTATCGGACATATTTTTTCTACCTCTCAAATACAAATTTACCAAACCTATTGTAAACAAAATAGAAGAAAATAGCAAAGACCCTTTTTTTCTTAAAAAGGTAAGGAGAGAAAAGACAACAAAAAAGATAAAGAACGAAAAAATCTGCCCCGACATAAATTTATATCCACGATGCCTAATTACAAAAAAATAAAAAACTAAAGTAAGAATAAACAAAATCAGACAATCTGTCTGCCCCGACACTATAAATTCCCCCAAGCTCAAAATCATTAAAAGAACAGAAAAGGCCATTGTGTATATATCCAAAATTCTAAAAGCAGACCACTTAAATTTCTTTGCAAAAATAAAAATCGGTGCCAGACTCAAAAGGAAAACACAAACTCCTAAGAGAGTTGTTTGATCTAAAATCAAAAGTCTGTTCGCCGGATGGTAAATTTTCAGCCATTCCAATAGTCTATAAATGAGAAAGGAAATACTTCCGGAAAGAATAACTGAGCTGAATATTAAATCAAAAAATCTTTGGGTATTAAAACCGTCTTTTTTTGACTCCCCCCAGAGTATAAACATCCAGCAGAAAACCCCCAGGAAAAATACAATCTCCATGAGCCTAACGTTAGCTGATCCTATTTTCACAACTTCGGGAATCATCTTTTAAGCCTTTGAAATATATTCGCCACTTCTTGTATCTACTTTTATTTTGTCACCTATTCTTATAAACATTGGAACCTTTACTTTTGTGCCATTTTCAAGTTCTGCATCCTTATAAACATTCGTTACCGTGTTGCCTTTAAATCCCGGCTCCGTATATTTTATTTCAAAAACCATGGTTATTGGGAGCTCAACACTAATAGGTTCACCTTCGAAGTATTTGATCATAACCCTCTCCCCTTCTTTTAAGAATTTAGCACTACCTCCTATCGTTTCTTCATTTATTGTAAATTGATCATAAGTATCCGGATCCATAAAAACATATCCGGAATCTTTATATAAAAACTGGGCATTTTTCGTTTCCACATAAGTATCCTCAACATGAGCCGTAGATTGCCAAGACCTTTCCAAAACCTGGCCTGTTATAAGATCTTTCACTCGCACCCTAACCTGGGCGCTTCCGCGGCTTAATTTTACGTGCTCGTATTTAAGAACAATAAAAGGATGCCCATTTTCTTTGAATATTGTTCCGTTTTTTAAATCCGTAACTACCATAATTTTTATATCCTCACCTCAAAAATAAATTGGTGCCGTGGGTGGGAGTCGAACCCACACAGGATTTAATTCCCAGTGGTTTTTGAGACCACCGCGTATACCATTCCGCCACCACGGCAAATACCACGATTATTCTACCACAGAAAAACCGCAGAAAAATTCTCAATAGAGTTGCATTTCGGAAAAAGGCCAAAAAATTGTAAAATTATGAGAAAGTGAAAAATAAAAATAGGTAAAGAGTTATTAATCTTCTTTTCGTTCTACCTCGTAGAATTTCGTGTATTCTGATCTAAAGAATAAATCTATCTCTCCGGTAGGCCCGTTTCTGTGTTTGGCTATAATCAGTTTCGCATTTGACTTATCCTCTTCATCGGGATGATACAAAAACATTACTATATCAGCGTCCTGTTCAATGGAACCAGAATCTCTAAGGTCGGAAAGCTGTGGTTTTTTATCTCCCCCTCTTTGCTCAACAGCACGGGAAAGCTGGGAAACTGCGAGAACCGGCACTTTTAGCTCTCTTGCTAAATTTTTCAAGCCCTGAGAAATTTTGGAGACTTCTTGTACTCTGCTTTCCGCCTGGGGGGCTTTTACCAACTGCATATAATCCACTATTATCAGATCTATTTTGTTTTCAAGCATAAGTCTTCTTGCTTTAGTTCTCATCTCCATAACACTTATACCCGCAGTATCATCAATAAAAATATTAGCCTCGGCGAGCTCTCCTGCGGCAACTCCATATTTTTCAAAATCCTCCTCATCCAAATTTCCGGTAGAAATCTTCCAATTATCTATACCGGCCTGAGAAGATATCATCCTATCAACTAGCATTTCCCTACCCATTTCAAGAGAAAAAATAGCCACACCAAACTTTCCCTCCACAGCGGCATGCTGGGCAATATTCAAAGCTAAAGAAGTTTTTCCGACGGAAGGCCTCGCCGCTAAAACTATCAAATTTTCCTTCTGGAGACCAGAAAGCATTCTATCCAAACTTTTTAACCCCGTTGGAACCCCTCTCAAACTTCCTCTTTTTTTACTTAATTCATCAAGTCTCTCGAAAGTTACTTCCAAAGTATCTTTTACCGGCACAAAATCCTGGTGCGTTAAATCCTGGGATAATGAGTATATAAGTTGTTCAGATTTGTCCAAAAGGTCTTCAACCTCACCTTCGTCAAAAACGGATTCTCCTATTTCCGAGGCGGCAGACATAAGAGATCTTTTTATAGCATCGTTTTTTATCAGCCTGGCGTAGGCCTCAATATTGGCCGAAGTTGGGACAAAATTAACAAGTTCAGTTAAATAAGCTACACCTCCAACATTTTCCAATTCTTTCATTTTTTTCAATTGATTGGGAACAGTTATTAAATCTGCGGGCTCCCTTTTTTCATAAAGAGTCAGAATTGCTTCGTATATTTTTTCATGAGAAGGTTTATAAAAGTGCTTTGGTTTTAAAAATTCAACAACTTTAACTATTGCATCTTTATCAATCAAAATAGCTCCGAGAACAGATTTTTCCGCCTCTAAATCGTGAGGGGGTACATGCACTCCGGAATCTTCACTTTTATTTTTTGCCCTTTGAGCCGCCATTAAATTTTCCTTAACCCTAATTTTTTAGTGTGTGGGTTTTAAAACTATCACCTCAGTCTCACCGTCTAAATCACTTTTAGCGTTTAACACCAATTTATCTAAGTCCTTTTTAACGCCATTTTCAACCCCCATCTCATCCAAAAACTCATCGACACTACTCAAACCGTCAATTCCGGTAAGATCAGGTGTTTTATAATGCATAGGAACAACATAAGAAGGTTCGAGGGAAGATATAACCTTTACTGCCGTTTTTGCATCAATCGTATATTTATTTCCTACAGGAATCATCAGCACATCTACATCGGGAATCTTTTCTAAATCCTCCTGGGAAAGCTCACAACCAAGATCTCCGAGATGAAGAATATTAAGTCCGTCCAGTGTAATAAGATACATAGTTACCTTTCCTCTCTCTGCGCCTCCTTTACTATCATGGCTGACTTCTCTGCCGTAAATAAAACACCCGCCGATTTCGTACTCGCCGGGGCCGTCCACTAAAAGCCGATACCCTTCCACACCCTGTATATAACTATGATCAAAGTGATTGTGTGTCACCAAAAGCGCGTCGCATGATAATTTAGGCAATTTATATCCTATTTTAGGATCGTACGGATCTATCACCAGAGTGATATTCTTATCCTTTATTTTAAAACAGGAATGTCCTATGTATGTAATTTCCATGAGAACAATATACCAAAGTAGATTAAATTTTGAAAGATTGAGATTGTACCCAAATTATTGGTAAAATAATTGCATTGCACACCGATATGGCACGATATGGTGGTTGTAGCTCAGTTGGTTAGAGCGCCTCTCTGTGGAAGAGGAGGTCGCGGGTTCGAGACCCGTCAACCACCCCATATAAATGTATATGAACCCGAAGTATTTGCACATACATATGCTAGGTTTTGCGGGGTGAGAATGATCCGCGACGAGCGGGAGGGAAAAGACCGATGGATACATCCACAGATACGAACAGAAGACCGGGACCTGTCAACTACTCCACTGTCCTTCACAAATTTGACGTCTCACGAAAATAGCATTAATATCAGCACAAAATACAGGGAAAAAAGGAGAAAGAAAAATGACTGAACCGGCTGAAATTAGACGTGTTGTCCTTTCCGTTGAATTTACCAATACCCAAAGTGCTGATAAAATCAACATGAATATTGGGCAATCCGCCCCCGACTTCATTCTCATAGCTTTTCAGGATAGCTCACGTGATTTCATACTTTCAACATGGGAGCCACTGGAAATGCTAAGAAAAGAGAAAGAGTTGAGTGAGGAATTACGCCAAAAAATAGGGGGAAAAGCTAAATATTTTATTGCTATAACACTAGGAATATTCATTCAGAAGAACGATGAGGAAGAGTGGCCAAACATTATATTCGATACAATGAGAATTGTATCCGAAGTGCTTAACTCGAGTTGTTACTTATCCGGTACGCTGGAGCTCTAAAAAACCAAGTCCCTGTCTGAAAGAACAAAATCTTCACAGGGACTTTCCTTTTTCATCTTTTCCACTAATAAAACATAATTAAACCCCAAACTTAAATAATTCAAACAAATCGCCCCAAAAATGTATAATAAATATCAGTCCGCTTTTTTTAAATAAGATAAAAATGGATAAAAACGCAAAAGAAAAACTAAACACGCAGCCCTATAAAGGTGCGAGAGACTTTTACCCCGAAGATATGAAGGTAAGAAATTTCATATTTGAAAATTGGAAAAAAGTATGTAAATCCTATGGTTACGAAGAATATGACGGACCTTTCTTAGAAAATTTTGACTTGTACGCCGCCAAATCCGGTGAGGAACTCGTGAATGAGCAACTTTATAGTTTTACGGACAGGGGAAACAGAAAAGTAGCTATCAGACCGGAAATGACACCTACTCTCGCTCGAATGGTTGCAAAGAAACTCAATGAACTAGCTAAACCGATAAGATGGTTTTCAATTGCAAATTTCTGGAGATACGAAAAACCTCAAAGGGGACGCGGAAGAGAGTTTTTTCAGCTTAACGCCGACATTTTCGGATTTGAAGGAATAGAAGCGGATTTTGAAGTAATTTCCCTTGCGATTGATTTAATGAAATCTTTCGATGCAAAAGAGGGGATGTTTGAGATAAGAATAAATGACAGAAAACTTATAGACGATTTTTACAGAAAACTGAAATTAAATGAATCTCAGATAAAAATAGTAAACAAGGCAATAGACAAAAAAACAAAAATATCAGAGGAAGAATTTGAAGAATGGCTTGCAGATGAAGCAAAAATGAGCAAGCCACAGCTGGAAAAACTGGTTAATTTCATGGAAAATCCCTACCCTACTTTAGAAGAATTATTAAATGAAAAATCAGAGGGAGCTTTAGAATTAAAAAATATCTTGAATTTAATTGATAAGTACAAATTGAACAACTTGGTAAAATTCAGCCCATCGGTAATAAGAGGCCTCGATTACTACACAGGAATGGTATTTGAGATATTCGATTTAAATCCGCAAAATACCAGGGCTATTGCAGGAGGTGGAAGATATGACAATCTTATAAACCTATTCAGTGAAGAAAATCTTACAGGAACAGGATTTGCCATGGGTGATATCACTCTTCAGGATTTTTTGCTAACATGGAATCTTCTCCCGGGTTTTGAAAGTGAATGCGAGTACTTGGTTACCTTATGGCCCTCTGAAGACACAAAATTCCTTGAAAAAACGCTTGAAGTATCAAATATTTTAAGAGGTAAGGGTAAAAATGTTTCAACATGGCTTGAAAAAAACACAAAACTGGATAAGCAACTAAAATACGCCGATAAAAAAGGATTCAAATATGCCGTTATCATCGGAGAAAATGAAATAAAGAAAAACACGATAATGATAAAAGATATGGTAACAAAAAACCAATCCGAAATTGAA
>Ga0116149_1001085_pt1 | contig 34274 bp, 30 predicted proteins | sample AD_UKC057_MetaG_FD_89787 | JGI IMG/M metagenome (GOLD analysis project Ga0116149, IMG submission 89787) | Active sludge microbial communities of municipal wastewater-treating anaerobic digesters from USA - AD_UKC057_MetaG | ecosystem: Engineered > Bioreactor > Anaerobic > Digestate | place: USA...
CAAGGAGCAAAGGAATGAAAACAGAAATCAAAATCAATACCGGAGCATACAACCAGCGTCGCTGCGGAAAACCGTGGATAGCTACAGTGGATTTTGCCACCAACCCCCGTGGCGAATATCGCTGGGGAACATGGGTCGGCGACCATAGAAATGGTAGTGCTGGGATACTGATTGTAGAAGCTGACGAAGGCGATATCGTCGCAAAAGGACAGAACGATTGGCGCCAACCTAAAAACAGTGTACCGACCTATTATCAGGTACGGAATGGTGAGCTTGTAGAATTAGCTGACAGAGCAGAAGCTTATAAATTATCTGTTCAAAAATAGGAAAAAAAGTAGGATAATTCCTTGGAGATAATGTAAAATGTCTTAAATGTCATCAACAACAAGGATACCGAAAAAAAAGAGGCGAGCATCCGGGCTAACCGAAAAACAAGAAGCGGTTTACAACGCCCGGATACTCGGGTTTAAATTCGAGGACATAGCGCAATCAGTCGGATATCGTAATGCGTCGGGTGCCCAAAAGGCATTTACCAAGGCGTGTCAGATAATGCGCCTGGAGTCCCGCCAGGAACTCCAGATGATAGCATTCAGTACCTATGAGACGTTAAAAAATAAATTTATGAACAGAGCATTAGCGGGGGAACTGAAGGCAGCATATTTTGTCGCAGCGATGATGGACAAGCAGGTGGAGCTCCTGGCTGCCAAAGACCAGTCAGCAGCGGGAAAAGGGGATGGCAATACCTATCGGATTATATGGGATGTGCCTGAAGAGATAATCCGACAGCGAGAAAGACAGGAAGCCGAAAGAAATAAAGAACTCATGCCACCAAAGGAAATTAATCAGGATGCCAATCATTGACAAGCGCTGGACAGAGTTTCTACATTTTACCAATAAAGAATGGGACGCAACTCTGGCAACCGAGCAGTATAAATATCTGCTATACGGAGGTACAAGGGGATGCAGCAAGAGTCACTGGCTGCGCCGGATAATACCGCACTGGCTGATTAAGTGGTATCAGGAGTACGGGATACGCAATATACCTGGTATGCTGATGGCAGAGACCTATGGCACCCTGACTGACCGCCAGGTCACCAAGATCGCCAGCGAGTTTCCAGAATGGCTCGGAACCATTAAGACGACCCAGGTGGACGGATTCGGATTCTACCTGCACGAGCAACACGGAGGGGGCAAAATGCTCTTTCGCAACCTGGACGACCCAAACAAGTATAAGGGTCTGGAAGTCGCCATCATCGGCGTAGACCAACTGGAACAACAACCGGAAGAACGGTTTGAAATATTGAACGGTTCTCTGCGCTACCCAGGAATACCAGAAGCCAAATTCGTAGCAAGCGGTAACCCACTTGGGATCGGTCATGCCTGGAACCTGGCATATTTTATTGAGCACCGGCTGCCGAAAAACCTACAAGCAGACAAAGACAAGTTCGGGTTCATCCGGGCAAGACCGGAAGACAACCCATACTTGAGCGATGACTATTGGGATTTTCTGAAATCTCTATCGCCAATGATGCGCAAGGCATGGTGGGATGGCGATTATTACACATTCCAGGGACAGGCGTTCCCGCAATTTAATACCATCACGCACGTTATACCGTGGTCCGACATGCCGCCGAAATGGAGCCACTGGACCAAGTGGGTCGCTATTGACTGGGGATATGCCAAGCCATGGTGCTGCCTGTGGCTAACGAGAGACCCGGACAATGGCAGGATTTACATCTACCGAGAGGCATACGCCACCGAATTAACCGACCGAGAGCAGGCACGCAAAATCAAGGACAGCACCCCCCAAGAAGAGGTTCTGGCATATGCATACGCCGATCCAAGCATGTGGGCAACGAAAAATATGATGGGCGTAATCTCATCAACAGCAGACGAATATGCGCAAAATGGCATACCGCTGACCAGAGCGGATAACGATCGGCTCTCCGGCAAACGCAAGATAGACCGCCTGCTGGGCAATTTACCAGATGGCAGACCAGGTGTATTAATTCTGGAGACGTGCTATAATTTTATTAGGACTTTCCCAGCATTAACGTTGAATGAAAAAAAACCAGAAGATGTCAACACAGAACAGGAAGACCATGCGTATGATGCATTTAGGTACGGACTCACAGCAGCCCGCACCTATATGGCAGACAACCACACAAAAACCACCCCTTCGCCGTTTGAGAAGATAAAAGGATTATAAAATGGCAGACACTTACGATCCAGTATTGCTAAAAGAAATAAAACAGCACGCTGAAGATATGGAGCAGAACTACTCTGAGCGCAACAAACTCATCGATGAAATCATGAAGCTATACATGATGGAAAATACTATGATCACGCCAAGCCAAGTCGATGCAACCAAGTACACCATCAGCCCAAAGATTCGCAACAGCACAATCGGAGCCATCCGCCTGATGACTGCCACCGATCCCAAAATCAGGGTTCCATTCGATAAAAACGTTGAGAATGCACAGCAAATCTCAAGCAAAATTGAGAAAGCAGCCAAAGCGATTATAGATGTGTCTGGCAGGGTTCGCCAAAACCCAATTGTTAATGACAGCGTAGAGATGGGCATCCTCCAAGGTGAAATGCACTTTGGCATTGACCTGACCAGCGACCTGGTAGCACATGCCAAAGGATCCAGCAAAGCTAACGAAGTCCGTATGGAGCGGATCGCCGAAAGAACACCAATACTTATCAGACCACTAACCCCACGAAATGGATATGCTGATAGCGATGATTTTGGGCTAACCGCCTACTTACGTAAGACCAGCATATCAGGTGCTCAACTCGTCAGAATGTGGGGGGAATCAGCCAAAGCAATGCTGGGCGACAAGATAACCAACACCGATTATTATGATTATTGCGATTACCTGGATGACGAGTTACACGTGGCATGGATAGATGGCAAAGAAGGAGTCCTGATGATGGAGGAACACAACCTGCCAATTATTCCGATCGTGGCACAGACAATATCAGGTTCCAATTTATACAATGATCGGAGACACCAGATCCAGCCATTTCTGTACACCGCCCTGAAGAGTCACCTGGCAGACAGGATGAACCTTGCCCTGACAATGATTTATTACAATATATTTACCTTCGGCGCCAGTCCGACATTTACTTTCCAGTCGCCTACACGCAAGAACCTTACTGTAGATTGGTCAATTCCCGGTGGTGTGATTGGACTCGATACCGGAGAGATATTCCAAGCAATGAACAAACAGGTCGTGAATCCTGAGTTAGTATCCGGACTACAAAAAGCAGAACAACTCATTCAGGATGCTACTATCCCAGATACAGCTCTCGGACAAGCGGTATTAGGCGGAGACACAGCATTCTCGACTATCGCACTGATGAACCAGATCGGACAACTGCCTTTGATGCAGCCCCAAAGACGTGGCTCCTGGGCATTTACAACGTTGTTGGAAAATATCATGCTGATACTTAAAAATCAGAAAGGAACAGCCAAGATAGCCGACCGAAATAGCGGGGTAATCCTGGAACTTAAGACAGCCGATATACCAGATAACCTTATGATCGAGGCAAGCCTTAATGTAGACCTACCCCAAGACCAGCGCATGAATGCCTTGATCGCAACCCAACTCACCAGTGGAGATAGACCCCTTGTTTCATTCGAGTGGGCAAGGAGCAAGATTCTTGGTATAGACCAAAGTGACGAGATGGAACAGCAAATCAATAAAGAACGGATGGTCAATGCCATCGCCATGGCAACCTTCCAGCAGACGGTTGCCCAAGGTATGCAACCGCCTACACAGCCAGGCATGACCGGAGCAACGCCAGGCACCAATAATATTGCTGAACAACTTTCACAGCAGAACATGGGCGGAGCTCAGCAAGGACTACCAATGACCCAACCACGAGAGATGGGAATTGGCAAGCCACCAATCCCAGCCGAGAATATTAAACTATAAAGAAGAGAGGAAAAATGCTACCAACACAAACAGCACCCCAAGAACCAACTGGCAACCCCATGGGCAGCCAAATGCAGCGGTTGATGATGCAACTGCGACGTGATGTACAGATGCTTATCCAGGCAATGGAGATGCAGGGTATTCCACCTGATCAGATCCAAGCAGTCATTCTGCAAGCTATCCAGGGCGAGCAGCCAACCGCAGGACCAGAACAAGGCATGCAGGGAGAAGGCATCCCAGAAAGCCCAGAGCAGATCCAGGTACCACCAATGCCATGACAATCTGGATGTGGTTGGCTATAATTTATTCATGTGCCAGTATTGCCCTGTGGATTATTGACATTTACGGAAAGAATGGAAAATGATAAACATATCAGATCTCGACAATGCCATCCTTCTGGGTAAGAACCAATGGATGAAATTCCAGAAGGAATTCGTGGGAGAATTCTACGCACCATATCTGCGAGCAGGAAGCGGATTGATGCTGGATGCAATAAACCCGAATGCCAAAGCAGCATTAGAGAAACTGGCTCCTGAAGCAATGAAACGACTCAACGAAAAGTATGGAAAGAAAGGAGACCAAAATGGAAATCGGAATGCGTGACTGGGAAAGAAAGTTAGGCAGAAAGACAAATTATAACTGGAAAAGAAAATTGAAATATGGGGATGATAATGAACCAGAACCCACAAAAACGCCACAGATAATAACGGGTAAAGCTACTGTTGGGACCAAAAATCGCAAAAACTGGTGGGAACAAGGAATAGCAAACACGACCAATATTCTTGCCGAATCATACAAGCCCCTATTCTATAATCCAAAACCCGCTGGAGAACCTAACTGGTGGGAAGAAGCTCTTAACAGAGGGGACAGAGTAGCCAATATTCTTGCACCATCCCAACTTTGGTACAACCCAGCCACCAGCAAGTTAGGAGGAGCAATAGAAAAGTCAGCTAATATTTGGGGAAAAACACTAACCAATGTAGCCAATCAAACGACCACGACCCCGACCAACACCCCGACTGATTATTCAGAACTGTTTGAGGGTACCGGAACCGAATCTGGCGGAAAACCTGATGTGTATAAGTATATTCCAGGTGGCGGTCAGCCAGCCAAGGACATTGAGAGCTATAGTGGATATGTAGCGATCGGAGAGGATGTTGCAAAAGCATGGATAGAGAATACCAACAAATGGTTATTGAGCCAAGGTTCTGATTATCAGATTGTATATGAATGGGATCCGACTGGCGGGATCAACCCGTGGACAGGCGAGTGGTCTGATACTGGTGGATTCAAACTTGTAAGACCAAATAAGAAAAATGTTCGTAGCTCCTGGTGGGGATGGGGCGGAGGCGGAGGCGGAGGCGGAGGCGGAAAGTCATACGCTGACTGGTTCAATGCGCTCTACTGGAAGGTCTAATGTTTCCACCAAAGCCCAATGATCCATTTAGCGTTCCCCAAAAACGCCCGGAACAGATTTATTGGGAATCGATTGCACCGGCATATGGAAACCGAACAATCCGAACGCCATGGATAATTAATAAGCGTTATATCCTGCTGCCAACTGGCAAGACCGTAGACGCAAAGCTCCTACAAGACCCAAACTTTGTCAGCCAGATGAGACAGCGCAATCTGGCAGTGATTGATACCAACGTGCCTGATCAATATGAGATCGTGCGACAGGACATGAAGGGATATTGGACCAATCCGCAGACAATTGCCAGGTATTACAACCTGATCAAGACCAATCCAAATTATGTGCCACCAAGCTGGGTGGATAAACAGGCGATTCAGACCGCCTATAAATACCTTCAAAATAAATACAACGGAGAACCATACACCAAATGGGAATCCATTGATCCATCAGACCCAATCTTCGAAACCCTGCAATACCTGCCAGCACCGCCAATAGAAGGGCTACTTCCAATAGAGGAAGAATACAAACAGGAATATCTGAAAGCCCAAGAGGAGATCCCGGACTGGAACAAACTGCCATTGTCAGAGCAGGTCTCTCTCACAATGATCAGCCCACAGCCGATGAAAAACCGACCAACATGGACACGTATAGCTCTGGCAAATTCCCTTATGCAAGCACTCGGTAGTGCAGCGGTTTTTGGTGCTTTGGGACTCGGCGTGGGAAGTTTACCAGGTGGCGTGGTCGGGTTCTTGGTCGGGTTCGGCGCCAGCGCATATTCAAACATTAGCGGAAATGAAATCCCAATCGTTTCCGATTATATGAAACTGGTTGATATACCCAGTCAGGAATTAGAAAAGTATATTGGTCTCGCCAATCAATTATTCGACGATGAGGATTACCAGGAAGTCATAGCAAATATAGAAAAAGCCAAGCAAGCCGGCGAATTCTATTGGGAAACCACAGCCCAAACTTGGCTGCAGAACGCCATCGAAACAGGGTTCATGAAAGCCGAGGATGTGCTGCAGATGCAGCGTGGAACTTTATCATCCGGCACAACCGCAAAGAAGGGAGAGGTCTGGCAATTCCAAAAAGGTATCGTTAAACCAGTCGCCATTCCTGGCGGATATGAGAAAACTAATGAGGCATTAGACCTGATCCGTGACCGCCTGATGAAAGGCGATGACCTTATCGCAATCCGGGAAGACATCATGGACATCTATGGCATAAGTGGCATTAGCAGCGATTTACTCATGCGGACAATTGTCGACCCAATGCAGCTTCTGCCATATGGTCAAACTTTATTATGGGAATTCGTGGGAGATATATCCGGAACACCAAAGCTGGCGCAAGCTGCCAAGGAAGCAAGAGGTGCAATCCCGGTTGATCTCATGCCAATTGGAATTCAAAACGTTGGACAAGCCGGACTGCAAAAGCTTGGCAGCGTGGGAATGAATATGTTTGATGTACAGACCCACCCCAAGATTTACACATTCATGAGTGATCTATCAGGAATACACGGGTCCACTGGCACCATAGGGATTATGAAAATGTGGAAAGGACTTGCCCTACAGAACTGGCAACCAGTCGGACAGATAGACGCTGAACCAACTTATAAGCAGAAGAACTTTGGTGGATGGATTGAAAGAGCCATCGGCGGAATCAATGAGGAAGGACAGATAAAAGAGCTACTTCCAAGCGAAAGCCAGCCTGGAACTATTGATATTAAAGCATGGCTCAAAAACATGCGAGAACTCAAACCAGAGTCAAAAGTATTTGCCATTGAAAACATGGCAGCAAAGAACATCTCTGCTGCTATCAGCGATCCAAGCATAGACCTGGAAGCAACAAATAAAATCCTCCAAGCAATGACGAGAATGACACCCGGCGAAGCTGGATCCATTGGCAAGCAATTGGCAGACACTCCGGAAGTCGCAATGTTTTCGGGTGCATTACGGGACTTTGTAAAATCTGGCAAAAACGATGCCATGATGGTTGAATACCAAGCAGCCGACAAACAACGCAACCTACTGAAATACCTGTCGGATGCGCTCGGTCAGGGAACTGGAAAGACCCTGGAAGAAATGGGAACCGATCCCAGAGCATTCGCAATCAGGGTGCAGAACAATCCGCAGGCAGTGGAAGCAATCAAGTCATATGGAATCGATGGCAGCCCAGAATCGCTGCAAGAAACATTCCAGGTATTCACCGGCAAAGACCCAACACCATGGGACTTGCAGCTTTACAAGGCAAAACTGTCCAATGCAATCCTGGATCATATAGATGGCTACCTGACCAAAGAATATGGAATCGCCCCGGATAAACCTATGGTCCGCCTGACCAATATGCTAAAGGGAACCATGAGCATGCTTCTAATGAATACCCCAGCATACACCGCCAGAAATGTACTAACTAACAACGTCTTCATGGGATGGGAAGGTGTCTGGGGATTTATGACACCGAAGCAGATGGAAGCTTTCAACCAAAGATGGGGAATTGGAGCATTTGAATTAACTGGCAAGGATATCGGTACTTCGTTAGAGGGAGGAACTACTCCAGCCAGCCAAAAAGCCAAGGAAGCCAGGGACACGATCTCCAAGATGAATCGGATGGTCAAAACGCTGAACAAGGCAAATATTTTTGTTCAATTATCAGGAAAGATGGAGCGACTCGAAGGACAGCAGGCAGCCGTGATTGCCACCATGCAGTTATGGAACAGCATGTGGAGACCAGGCAATGGATACCGCAAACTGCCCCCAGCTCTTGAGCAGCGACTGGATCAACTCGCACCAGGGTACAAAAACCAACTCTATGCCATGATTAACTCTGGGCTGAATGTGGATGAGGTCATGCGCCGGGTTTATCAACCAGCTACAAATTACATGGTCACAGACATGATCCGCAAGGCATGCGCCGAGATGTTTCCAAATAGCCCCCAAGTCGGTGAGGATCTGTTTGTCAATACCGGAATGGATAAGTATATGAGCATGCTACTCGCCGGAGCCGATACACCAGATAAGGTCAAGGCAACAATGGGAATTGTTCGTGAAATGATGACCAGCCGAATCGATGAGTTAACCAGCCGGGAAATCTCCAACCGGGCAGTAGAAGTGGCAGCCCAAACCAAGACCGAAGGATGGACAAAGGCAAAAGCAGTCTTCCAGGAGGTCAATATTGCTATTATGGAACGATGGATGCTTGGATATAAGAAAGCCAGCGACCTGGCACTCCAATCCGAAAGCATGACCTATGAGGAATCTGCACCATTATGGCAGAAATTCTTTATGGAAAATGAGAAGGACTGGAAGCGTACTAACGACTTCGAGATCCAGACCATGGCAGGCGTGGTTAAAGGACTTGGACTTGACAGCGCAGAATCCCAGAAGTACATCACTGCTCTGACATCTCTGCGCCAAACCTGGCGTGATTTCTTCACCGGCTATGACATCGACACTGATAGCGGACGCCGGCTGACTGTTAAGGAAGCATTAAATTGGGAGCAAAATAAAGTAAAGCACATCGATGGGAAAACTGATGTCTTACGGAAATACCATGGACGTTTGACCAAAGATAAGAACATCAACGCAATTCTGCGCCAGCAAATGCAGATGGAAACCATGGACATGTGGGAACAGACCATTGAAAAAGCACGCACATACCAGAACCAAGCAGATGATGCATTTGCCCAAGCATGGATAAAGGACACTGGCGGAAGCCCGGATGAGGTCATGCCATACATCCGAGAGGTCAGCATGATCCAGGAAGAGATGAACGCTGCCATGAGCGAATTCCAGAACAAACTCATGATGGAAACCGACTGGAAAAAGCGCAATCAGATGTGGCAGAAGTTTTACAATGAAACATACAAAAAGCTGATCATGCAGATCCAGATTGCCAAAGGAATGATCCCAATTCCAGGCAACAGTGCAGGTGCAGGTGCAAAAGCTGGCGCACCAAAACCAGGACAGCCACCAGCTCCAGCCCAGCCAATATTAGAAGTCAAACCAAGAGAGCTACGCATCAAACTGATGGAACAGGGATTATCCGAGCAGGAAATCGATGCCATGACACTGGCTGAAGCCAGGGCAAAAGCATTCAAGGAAGAGCCCGTGACAGAAGGTATCCCGACCATGATCACAAGACAGATGGAATCTGACCTGAAAGCAGCCGGATACACCCAAAGCCAAATCGACCAGATGACGCCACAACAGGCATGGGAAAACATTCAAAGCAGAAAGAAAGCTCCAGCTCCCGAAGTCTCTCCCGAAACATCCGAGGAGATTATAGCCAAGGTCAAAGCCCAGGCAGACGCCCAGCATGTACTGACCGAATCAGAACGCATTGCCAGAGAATCAGCCCGACACGCTTATGCTCTGCAGACCAGACGTGGAGTCCAGCAATTAATACAGGACGCTATGCCAAATGTGACTATGGACGAATTGTATGTTGCTATGTACATCATGGACTTGCGAGCAATCCAATGGGGAAAGAAAAAAGGATTCTTTAAGAACCCGAACAACCCAACTGCACAGGAAATAGCCGACATTCAAGACAGATGGTATTCAACTCATATCGCCATGATCAACAGTGAGGCAGACAAGATCGACCCGACAATTCGGCTGAACCAACTCTACCAGTCCACGGACAACGAGGTCGATGCCTGGTATTACAGCCGACTGGTTAAGGCGATCAAGGATGCCCCAGATTACTTTTCAAAGGGAGAAGACCTGGTCAGCAAAGCAGTGCAGGTTAAAAAGATTCCCAAGGAAAAGCAGAAGATCACCGATAAAACACCACCAGAAGTCATCCAGGGATGGGATACAGGATTCCAACCAGAATTCGTGCGTCCAGGAACTGGAAAGACACCATGGGAAACTATGGCTGATTGGATGGAAAGTCAGGGAGTTAAAGAGGATGAACTGAAATGGACAATCGGAGCGGAGTACATTGCTGAACTTAAAAGCAGGACAGACAGTATCAGCAAATCCGAATTAATGAAAATTATCGATGATCACCAGGTCGATATCGAGGTCACACACCTTGGATATAAAACGGGAAGAAACCTACAATTCGATAAGAACATCCTCCGGGGGTACGACATTAGAGAACCGGAATCACCAGAATACAAATCGTATACAACCAGACCATTTATCGCTATGAAGATTGCGACCAATAAGAATCTTTATGAAGGATTTATTGAATATGCGAAAAGCAGATTTGCAGTTAATGATATCCAAACAAATTTAACAATTGACCAACTCCAAAATATGATAAACACCCCAAAAGCTCTTGAGGCAGTCGTATCATACGCATATGATTTTGATTTATTAGAATGGTTATGGTCTTCAGGCAGGATGACGCTACAAGACCTTGCTGATTGGAAAGCCAAAGGGGCTGCTTTGCAGACAGAATATGCAGAATTAGTCGCAAGTGACCCAACCTTTTGGGATGGAGCCTTCACATACATCGATCCAAGTAGACCAGATGAAATATCCATTATAAAAGATTACGATGATGCATCCTTTACTGAGGGTGGTAAATATGACGCTGATGGTCCAAGAGCCACTGCCCTCAGATTGAAATATTTGACTGACTCATGGTCACCTACAGCTATTGGAGAACAGTTTCGTTTCTTAGCGGGATTTGAGGACTGGTTACTGAACAGTGGAGATTTATTTCCATCAACACAGAGAATGATTGACCGATTAATGCGCTATCAGGGCGGAGTCAAACATTACAAATACAAGAGTTATTTCAAAAACACTCTGGTGGACAACGATACCTATCGAGAGATCGTTTTCAGCACAAACAAGATTCTGGACAAAGGATTCAATGAAGGTCATTATGGCGAGATCAACAATGTAGTTGCCCAAGCAATAGCTGCTGACATGATCGACAAAACGACCGGCAAGAAATATCTGTTCATCCAAGAACTTCAATCGGACTGGGCGCAGGGCGCAAGAGACGATGGCGTCTTGACGATTGATAATTACATCAAATTGAAGGAGCTAAAATCTAAAATAAATGAAATCCCAGGTGATGCATTAATAACCGATAATTTTAACATATATAACGAATGGCAAAGTTCCGGAGAAGCGCAAAAACTCAGAGATTATCTGGCTCAAAATAGACCTGACCTCGTGACGACTTTAGACGAGATAAAGCAATTTGCAAAGGCATTTCAGGATCCAAATATTGCTGAACAATATGATCCAAAAGTAGTTAGAGCAGTACAAGTAATAGCTAATACAAGAAATCAAGTTAGCGATTTTTATCGCCAAATTTCAGAAATCGAATCAGTCAGATCAAGATTCGAGGATTTTCCTCTGCGTGATCGATGGGAAGAGATGGCACTGAAAAAGATCATATCCATGGCAATCAAGGAAGGATACGATGGCATCCGCTGGGCAACTGGCGAAATGGAAATATGGGGAAGCGAGAAGTTTGACTGGAAGGTTCAGAGTGAGAAACAACCAGGTATAGCCGGAGCAGAACCACGAAAGACCTTGATTTTCACTACCAAAGAGCAGGTGTCCCAAAGCCCATACGGAATAAATTGGGAAGAACTAATCCAACGATCTGGACAGAAGCTTATCGAGAAGACTACCAGAATCGATGTTAGTAATATCAACACAAAAGATGGATTTGAATCAGCTCTATACGCTCTAAAGGTTGCAATTCATGACTCCAGCCAAGAATTGATAAGAAAACCTATAAAGACATCCGAAATTAAAGCCGAAAAAATTCTGAAAGAAATTAAAAATGGAGTCACCGAAGGAACTGTCATGCCCAGATACGAAGGCATGCAATATGCCTACGATAAGCGCATGGTAAAGGTTGTAGATGAACTTGGTGAAGCATACAAGATCAAGAGCGGGATGGCGGATGCTGTATTTACTCTACAAGTACCAAAAGGACAACCTGCTAAAGAAATTATTACACCCGTCCATACCTTCGAATTCAACGATGCAATAAAGAAAGCTGGGCAGGATACCCAGCCGATGTGGGAACTCTTCCAGGCAGAGCAGAAGAACCCAAGAGGAGCAATCCACTTCCTGGCGGATGGACGAGCAGTTATTACCGCATTTAAGAATGGCGATCTGTCAACCATCGTTCATGAAACAGCACATATCTTCCGCCGAGACCTGGAAGGCGCAGACCTGGAAACGGTCGCCAAGTGGATGAAACTCAAGGATGCACAGGAACTGCTCGATCTACAGAATAAATTCGATTCAGGCACGATCACAAAGGAAGAAGCCAAACGTTACAGTGAAGGTGAAGATGAATTTGCCTATGGATTCGAGCGATATCTGGCAGAAGGAAGCCCAGCAGTACCGCCTCATATGGCACCCATCTTTGACAAATTCAAGGTCTGGCTGTTCAACATTTACAAGAATGTGGTCCAGAAGCTTGGAATTCAGATTGGAGAAGATGCAAAGCCAGGAGAAGTGATTCCAGGAACCAAGCCAGCCAAAGTGGACATTACCGACATTCGAGATATATTCGACCGGCTGCTATTTGATGAGCGTATGACTGACATGCGTAAGGAAAAGGCAGCTATCATTTCCACCCTAAAACCAGGACTCAACACATATGCCTGGGGATTGACCGACCCGAACCAGAAGATTCCAATGCGCTACCGAGTGGTAGACCTTTACGACCTGATCATATCGCACAACTCAGACTTCAGCGAAAACGAGAACTTTCCACCGCAGATCCAGGACAAGAACCGAGCCAATGTAGCCAGCCAGGAACAGGTTCATAAATTCGCACGGAATCTGGCAACTGATTATTTATTAGATGAATCGCACGCTATGGACAGAGGAACACCGATCATCAGCCCGGATGGAGTCGTGGTTAGCGGAAACGGACGCAGTATGGCAATCCGAGAAGCAGCCGAGATATTCCCAGAACAATACGCCAAATACCTGGACTCACTAAAAAAGGTTCTTGGCACCTATGGATTCAGCGAAGACGATATCGCCAAGATGAATCACCCAATCCTGGTACGGGAGATCAGCAACGAGAATGACCTGGTCAGGATTGCCGGAGATTCTAATATGACCGACAAGCAGCGATTGTCACCCCTGGAACAGGCGCAACAGGACTCCAAACAAATTGACCGTTCGCTACTGGCAAGAATGAAAATAGGAGAATCTCAGACCGTTGAGCAGGCATTATATAACAGTAGTGATGAGATCAATAAACAGATCGTGGAGCAATTCAAAAAATCTGTCCCGATTGGGGACTTTGGAGAAATCTTGGATCCGACCGGGAACCTATCCCAGCGAGGAATGGAACGAATAAAACTGGCGATCTTCAACCTGCTGTTTCCAGGAGAAGCCGGGCAGAAAATGCTGGTACAGTTTGCCATCAGCAACGAACCAGGCGTGGCAAACTTGGAAACTGCCATATTCCGATCACTCGGCAAGATCACCAAAGGAGAAGCCCTGATTGCAGAGGGTAGACGCAGCCCGGAGCTGTCATTGGTGGAAGACCTATCGATCGCAGTTAACCGATTTGCCGAACTAAAACAATCTGGAATCAACCCAGGTGAATGGGCAAGCCAAATCCACAGCAAGGAACTAACCGGAGTAGAACCCCTGACACCCGTGCAGATGGGATTGATCCGTTTCCTGAACGACCACGGACAATACCTGACCCATGTGGTAGGAATGGTGGATGGATATTACCAGAACGTGATCAACCAGCCAGACCTTACCACGGGACAAGGAACCCTGATCGAAGGTGTCATCCCGAACAAAGGTGAAATTCTGGACGGTATTATTGCAACACTGCCCAAGGTCAGAAAGCCAGGAGTCACCGGCGAGTATGGATTCACCGAAGCCCAGGCGGAGCAGATTGCAGGCAAAATTCAGATGGTCGTGAATCCTGAAATAGAGAAACAAATGCCGGTCACCCTGGAAGAAGTGATCCCGGTCAGAATCCAGGATAAGATTATCGTCAGCGTTTATCGGCGTAATGGTAAGGATATTGCCCTGATACCGGTCAACTTCAAAGGCGGAACTATTGATTCAATCAATGGAAAAGCAAAGATTCTTGGACTGGATCCTAACGACCTGGACAGCTATGTCTGCCAGCTTGAAGATGGCACCCTATTCAGCACCAGCACAAAGAAACCGCAAGGGGAATTGTTCCAGGGCGTAGGTGAGGGGGTGAAAGCAAATGAAATATTTGATCGAGCAAAGAATATCTATGGAACAACAGACAAAATAGAGGAAAGTGGCTGGTTATTACCGGATGGAACGATGCTTAAAATGGGCAGGAATGAACAGCCAGGACCAACCCCCAACTTCAAAACACACGAAGAAGTGGTAGCAACAACGTATAAATCTCTTGGTTTAGAAGTGACAGACAAAGTTATGGCAATGACTGACTTTATTTCCAAAGGAGCGATCAGAATGATACCAAATTCTGAAGATCCTGGTGGAAATTTTGCATATCTTGACATAAAGAATGTTCCAACGCCTGAGCAGATGATTACATTAAGAAATTTATTTAAAGGTGATGCAACAAGAAAAGTTGGAATCGCATTTCTATGGTCAAACACATGGGCAGCGCAGGAATATGTGGATGAAACAATGAACTGGAACAGGTTCAAAGAAGTAATTCAGGATTATCAGGACAGAAGAAGTCAAAGACTCTACCAAGAACAACCCCCCGAAATCCCAGAACTCCCTGGTCTGCCAAGCCAAAACATCCGCAAAGAACCCATGCCCCAGGATATGTCCGAGGTCTGGAAGCTGGCAGCCCAGCGAGGACTTGGCGGGGTGAAAGCGGATGGAACTTTCGATCCAGAAGCCAAGCTTAATCTAATCAAATATGTAAAGAAATGGGGTGGCGCAGCCGAACGCCGAGCAGTACGCCGATTCTTTGACATCACCCCTGAAATCTTATGGAACGCCATGCAGAACGAAGACAACTTCAACGCTGAACAGATGCGCATTCCAGATCCGTCAGACATACCAGTCGAACAAGATATTCCAGGAGATACCGCCACCGCAGGCGGAAAGGTACCACCAGAATCCATGGATGCCAACGTTTACCAGGGCATTGGCATGGATGAGATCGCCAATGTTTATATGAAGCCTATGATGGACAACATCGAACAGCAACTCCTGCAGGCACAGCAGAGCAAGCTGCGAGGAATCGATTCTCTCCCGCCGGATGTACAGCAGCAGGTCAGGGCATACGTGAACGAAGTTACCCAACAAGACATGCCCCAGGCAAAACTGGCAGCCACCAACTATGGACAGTACAAGCGTGAGATGGCACTGCTGAACTACCAGAAGCGATACGGATTTGATGATTACCTGAATATGGTCTTCCCTTACCAATTCTGGTATACCCGAATGTTCCTTAATTCAGCTATGCGCATAATAGACAAGCCCGCCTGGTATGCCTTCTATGCCCGGCTACGGGATACACAAAACAAGATGGCGGTCAATGGTATGCCAAGCCGACTTGAAGGAAAAACACGCCTGCCAATGCCGTGGATGGACAAATGGATGGGTGGCGGATTATGGATAGATCCATATCGAGAGTTATTTCCATTTGAACAGATATTCGGTCAAGCATTCGACCAAGCTAACCGTATGAACGATGATATAAGCTGGGAAGCCCAGAGTATCCTGTACACCTGGAAAGACGATGAAACTATCAGTGATGTAGAATTCCAGGAAGCCATCAAGAACCACACCGGAAAGGTCTGGGAAGCAGCGTACGCACAGGCGAAGGCAACCGTGGGAAGTGAAGTAGAAAGCCCAATGAATATTGCCCAGATGATGATGACTCCAGCTCTGTGGTTACAATTGCCCTATTATTGGCGTAGAGGAGAGATGGAAAAGCTATCCGTCATGCCAATCACCAAGACCGCAAGAGGTCTCGAAAGCGCACTGACAGACACCATCCTGGAACCGCTCGGAAGATTGATCGGAATGGTGGCTGTCCCGGAAGAAGCCCTGCGAAAGCAACTTGGTTTATCAATTTATGGGGAATGGGGAGAATTCAAGATCAATCGGCAACTGGCAAATATGACCGCTGAAGGCATAATCACGCCTGATCAGGCATTGACCGCTATGTCAGAAAGGGGTGGCAACCCAGCATATGAGGTCGCCAGCAAGAGAGTCGGCAAAGAAGAAGAAATGAAAACTCCCCTGGCGCCCATGATAGAAGCCCTGAAGAACAAATCTGGCATCAGCGGATTCATTAGCTCACTATTCGCAATATTCGGCGGAGACCTATTCCCAGAAGGAGAACTGGAGCTGCGCAACCTGAAAGTTAAATATAATGATGCCATTGCAGCATTTAAACGTGGAGATACCAAGGCAATCGAACGGTTCTTCGATGAAAACCCAGAATATAAAACACGCCTGGCTATGAACCAGACACCCCAGGAAATCCTGCGCAACCAACTAATCAGTATCATCTGGGATCAATACGGAAAGCTGGCAAAGCCAAACCGAAGTTTGTTGGCGGATACCCTTGGCAACACATTTAAAGTAGCATTCCTGAATAAAGAAACACGATCATATGACTCAATCCCGACCGGCTCTCTGGTTCTTTGGGCAAGAGTACTTGGTGCAGAAGTACCACAAACAAAGGAGACCGCAGCAGTCAATGCAATACCACCAGAGCAACTTATTCAGGTACCACAATGGCAACCGGAGATCGCTGGCAAAATTGAGCTTTATCAGAAACAGAGAAATCACATGTTCCCCCTTTATTATCCGCTCCAGCAGCAATATTACAGTTTACCGGAAGGAAGTAAAAGAAAGGAATTCTTGCAGCAATTCCCAGAACTTAAGCTGTACTGGAATTGGAAAGCACAATATAGACGAGACCACCCAGAATTGGAAGGATACTTTACCTGGTTATCCCAGCAAGGTGGAGAAGAATCACAGCCGGAGATGACCACTCTGGCGCAGCAGCAGGGAACCGCACCCATCATAGACATTAGCAAGATTGACCCGATTCTGCTGCGCCAGTTAACCGCTTACATATACGGAAATTCACCGCTGGGAGATGGAGCAAGAGAAGAAATCAAAACTATGTGGGAAAGCCAGGGCAAACCATTTGGAGACCTGAATTCCTATCTCCAAGCTCTGCTTAACGCAATACAATAAAGTATTGTAAAAATGATAAAAATGTCATATAATTTATAAAAGGAGAAAGAAATGAGTGAAGAAAACCAACCGATCGGGAACCAAGGGATTGGGAATCCCTTAAATCCTCAATCACAGGATGGAGTAGGTACCTCGAACAAGGCGGAATTCGTAACCAGAGTAGAACTCGAAAATTTGCGAAAGGAATTTGACGAGAAAGCACGTCGCCTGGCGCAAAGCTACTCAATGCAAGCTGAAGGACGCATCGATAAAAAGATCAAGCGAGAACTCGCAGAGTACGAAAAGGGAATCGAAACCCTCAAATCAATTGGGAAAGAGATATCCCCAGAGGAAATCGAGAAAGGCAGGCAAAATATCATCACCAAAGCATACCTGCAGCAAGATCAACCGCAAAATCAAAACCAGCCGGTTACCCAGCCAGCAGGCAATGACCAGCGAACCGATACGCAACCTGGCAGAGCGACTCCCGAAACAATACTGCTTAACAACATGGCAAATCGCATTCTGAAAATGCACGGAGTCGAAGACCTTGCAAAAGAAGACCCGGAAGCAGCCATGGTCAGGTTCGATGACTATGACACCTTCCTCGACACATTCGAGCAAGCCGTGGCTGCCAAGGCAAAACGCATAGGCACAAGACCGGAAGCCCGCATCTCGACCATGGCAGGATCAGGATCATCAACACCAGCATTGAAACAGCAGTATGAAAAAGAATTAAAAGCACTGCCCAGAGGACCGAACTCAGCCATTGCACGACAGCAACTTCGCATGAAGTACAGAAAGCTGGGATACGATCCAGAGTCATAAAGGCAGCGCACAAACAACATAGATTCATAGGAGTACTAAAATGACTGCCACCGCTGTTGATTCACCCTTTACCAGCTACAGCGACACCACACCACAAAAGCGTGTAATTACTGACGTGATCAGTTTGATTGATCCGTCAGACGCCCCGTTCATCGAGAAAATTGGCGGTCTCGATGGCGCAGCCGGTAAATTTCGCTTTGCAAACGAACCCTCGACCACGGTCGAATGGCTCGAAGATAACCTTCCTTCCCTGACTTCGACCCTACAGACCGCCACCATCGGAACTGATGCGACTTCCGCCACAGTCGCCGATGCATCCTGGTTCCAGCCCGGACACATAATTGAAATTGACTCGCAGACCTTCTGGGTTAGCGCAGTCAACACCACGACCAATGTGCTAACCATGACTCCTTTGGGTGGAACCGCTGCCAGCCATGCTACCGGAACGACCATTACCATCGTTGGCATGGCACGTTTGGAAGGCGATGATAGTGATGCATCGCCGTATACCGACCGCTCAACCGGAAGTAACTATACCGATATCTTCCATGCGGAAATCAAGGCAAGCCGAACCCAGGCGAAAATCTCGCAATGGGGAATCGGCAATGAATTCGATTATCAGGCGAGCAAAGCCGTCCCTGGTTTGATGCGCCAAATCGAGCAGCAGGTCCTGAAAAACGACACTAAGTCGCTTGGCTCCGCCACCACACCCCGTGTGATGGGCGGTCTGCCTGCCTTTGTTACCGCAAACGCCACTTCAGGTGCCTCACTGACCAAAGCAAAATTCCAAGTGCCAGTAAGATACATTTATGAGGATGGCGGAAGCTCTGAACTGGTCGCCCCAGTCAGTCCAACCAACTTTGAGAAGATCGGCGGATTCTATGAGACCAGTGCATTCCTGCGCATCAAGCGAGAGGAAACCGTCGTGGGTATGCCCCCAGTCGACCGCATCCAGACACCGTTTGGAACAGTCGAACTGATCCTTGACCGCTGGGCAAAAGATTCCACGATTTATATCGTGGATCCAAAACATGCCGGTATGCTGACCTATGATGCATTCCGTCAGGAACCACTCGCCAAGGATGGTGACTATGAGAAAGGCGAAATCGTGGGAGAATTCACCTTCTGCTTGCGCCAAGCTAATGCTCATGGATCACTAACCAGCGTGTCTTAAATCAATAACCAATTGGAGCCGGGGAGAAATTCCCGGCTCCGCTAAAAGGAATTTGATGTCGCAAATGAAAAATGTAGCAGTGCTGACCTGCTCACGCTGCCATCATCAGTATGTCCTCAAAGATTTACGAACCTCCATCGAAGACCCTGAACTGAAATTATTACATTCCTTCATGCAAGCCATCTCTAAAAATGGACTCTGTCCTGATTGCAAACGCAAAGCACGATTCGAAGCAGAACAAGCACTCAAAGGAGCAAAATCAGATTATCATGTCAGACCTCAAATTATCACAATCGCAATCGACCCCCATTACTACAGAAAACAAGTCGAAAAAAGAAACCGAATCCTCGGCAAAACCTAAACTGCCAAAGGTAGCAATCGGATTTCCCTGTTATTCCGTCCAGCCAAGCGAATGGTGGTTTGGCGTGCTGGACATTCTCCTGGCGGAGAATCACACAGCAGTGGAAATCACCACTATGATCCGGTCATCCAGCATGCTGCGGGACAATAACAAGAACAAGGCAGTGGAAGCACTGCTCTTTGAGAAAAAACGCCCGTCAGACGCCGACATAAACCGAAACATTATCACCAGCAAATTTATGGAATCATCCGCTGATTATTTATTCTTTATCGATGATGATACCCTGCCACCCAAAGGCGTGATGACGCACCTGATCAGTCTCGGAAAGCAATTCGTCTCTGGACTTTATTTCCTGCCATCAGAACCATACAACCCAATCGCATATCTACGCAACAAGGAAGGTTTTTACCAGCCAATCTGGAATTATGCCAAGGGAACCCTGCAGCAAGTCGACAGTGTAGGAATGGGATGCGCTATGATCCACCGCTCAGTCTTTGAAAAAATCAAAGAGGAACATGTCATTTACAAAAGACCAGATGGATCCATCTTCCCAATCCACAAGAGCCAGATCACGGATACTAAACCCAAGATTGGATCCAATCACAAAGCTCATATTAGCCACGGAATCTTTCATGTGCCAGTCGAACCAGTGAACATAGAAGAAGACGGACGCCCTTACCCATTCTTTGCTCTGGAATATAGCCGTACGGAAGACCACTTCTTCTGCGAGATGGCTGAACAAGTAGGAATAAAGCCATGGCTCGACACCACTATCGTATGTCAGCACCTAAAAATCCATGGCAAGGGATATGATGACTATAAGGAAGAACTCAAAAAGATGAAGGAAAAGAAATGAAAACAAATGCACTGGTTATTTATGCCGGCGCAAAAGCCCCAAATTACCAGCCAAATCTGCAGGGAATCGATGACATTGAATATATCCATTATAGTGATTACCCAGCCCCCTCTACCCAGGATAGCTATAACCTGGTAATTGCCCATCATTGCTTACCGTTAGTCGAAGCCAATGATGTGCTTAAATTCGTTATCGAACTGGCGGGTAGGGTCAAACTTGCTGGCGAATTATGGCTGATCACTCCGTCCCTCGAAATGATAATGAACGAGATAGAAAAGAATCAGCCCAATCGTATATTCCACACGCTCCTGTTCGGCAGTAAAAACGAACACCACCGCAGCGCATACACTCTTTATTGGCTGCGAGGGTTGGTTGAATCGGCTGGCATGGTCATCTATGCAGCCACCCAGGAAGTTTACACATTACACATGAATGGAAAGGAATATATGATGCTACAAAATCATGTAATTGGACACAAAATTCAGGAGATGAAATATGCAGATGAACCTGCTGTTGCAATCATCACTGCTCGTCATTAACCTGTATTTATCCTGGCGACTTTCAAAGACCGAAACAGATCCAGATTGGGCGATGTTCAACCTGGCTGGGTTCACCGGATCCTGGTATGGAAGAGATTTTACAGACTGCAAGACACCCGGCATTCATTTATGGTATTGGCTCCTGGCAAAGATTGTAGGCAAGAGCGAAATCAGGGTGAAATTCGCAAATCACTTCCTGATCGGAATCATTGGCATGATTTATTACCAGGCAACCGGGAATATCATGCCAGCCCTGATTTACACAATCATGATCAACAGCGCATGGCTGTGGACATTCCATGGAAATGTGACCCAGCTACCTGCAGCCCTCATTTTCTTATCATTCGCAACCAAGAACCCATGGCTCGCCGGGTTCCTGTGGACATCCGCACTGGCAGTCGAACCAAAACTACTGCTGACATGGGCGGTATGGACAGCAGCAAACCAAATTCTTATCCCGGCAATTGCAGCAATTGGAATTTATGTCCTGGCAATAGCTCTGGTGGCAATAATTAAAGGTCGACAAATTATTGATTGGATCATAGAAGGAAGTATCACCATTCCATGGCGGATGACAATAACCAGAAAAGGACGCTACAAATGGATGCCGTGGTGGACAGCCAATCTGATGGTGTACATTATCCCATGGGTGGCAGCCGGAGTACTTGCAAAACCAGAGCTGAATTACTGGCTGCCAATCGCCCTCTATGTCGCCTTTATTACACTTGGAAAAGTTATCCGACCAAATCACCTGCTCCCCCTGGTGCCATTTATAGCTATGGCGGGAATCCCCAGGCATGCAGCAGCTATCTTATTATTTACGGAATTAATCAGCACAGGTTTCTACATCGGTAATATCTGGGCAAGGCATTACACCACCTGGGTGGATCATATCCGGGATGCCTGTGCAACCGGAGATTGGCTGAAGGATAAACCCGGAACCTTATGGGTTAATGGCATGCATACCGAAATATACATTCATGCCAGAAAACCAGTCCCATTCGGATTGGCAGAGCAAATCGAAATCAACTCAGTCGCAAGTGAGCGCCGGAAGATTATGGAACACCAATGGCAGAGAAACCCACCAGATTGGGTGGTGATGACTGAAAATGCCATTGTAGCATTTGTTCCAAATGGATACGACCTGGTAGCCCAGGGAGCATTCAATAAAATTTATAAGAAAAGGAGACCAAAATGAGTATCACACATGCAGCCCTTGAATCGAGAGTCGGAACTTCGCCCCAAGAACCAGTTGAAATCAAACATTCCGATTGGGAAAAAGCCCATTCCAATGATGGAATCACCATGGGCGGAGACCTAACCATGAATACGAATGACATCGTCTCGGATACCAGCACCGGAACCAAGATCGGAACCGCAACCGGTCAGAAACTTGGATTCTGGGGAGCAACACCAGTCGCCCAGCAGGTATTTGCTACTGGAGCATCACACACAGTAGACGAACTGATCACAGTCCTGCAGACCCTTGGATTACTGAAACAGGAATAAAAATGCCTTACGGAAAAAGAAAAAGCGGAAATAAAATTAAGGTGATCAACAAGGTCACTGGTAGGGTCTTGGGAACCCACTCAAGTGATGCAGCAGCGAACAGACAATTGGCAGCATTACATATTCACGTCAAAGATAGCCGACCAAGAAGAAAGAGAAGAAAGAAATGAAGCTCCAAGAAATGATGCTCATCGTGGCAAAACTTGTCCAGGAAGTATATGATGGCACAACCACCGCTCTGGGCGGAACTACATATGCCTATGATACCGCCATGTCAAAGCAGAACGATTACTTTAAAGGTGGAACCATCTGGATCACATCAGGCACCTATTCTGGACATGTAGCATTGGTGACCTTTCAGGATGGAGAAGGCAAGATCATGTTCACGCCGGCAACAGCCGGAGCAATTGCTGCCGGTGTGTCGTTCTCGATTGCGCCAGCATTGTTCAACCGTAGCATGCTCAAGATCGCCTGCAACCTGGCGATGATCGAAGAAAATTACATGATGAAGGACGACTCTCTCACCACAGTAGCAGACCAAGAAGAATACAGCCTCCCGACCAACGTGAAGAACATCCGCCGGGTACAGATCGCTTCCGCAACCTCATCACCCTATAAATGGATTAATAATTATGGGTGGGAAGAAATCAATGGCACACTTGTCTTTGATGATTGGGCGACACCAGATGGAACAGGGTATAAGATCAGGTTGTGGTATGTTGGTAAACCAAGCGAAATAGCCGAATCAACCGAAATAAACTCCGGCATCGATCTGGAACACATGCAATGGAAAGCAGTCGAGCATTCATGGCGCATGGTCCTGGAGAAACACCAGAAAGATATAGCAATAGCTCCAGACCTTTTCAACGAAGCAAAAGCCAATGCAGAGATGGCAAGAGTAAAAGCTGGTGCAGTGACCATCCTAACCAGGGATCCAAAATTACAGGGTGATTGGTAATGGATAGAATAGACGTAGGCGCAGGCATTCAAAACCCGACCCATCATATCAGCCTTTCAGATGGCAAACTGACCATTGGAATAATCACCTGCGATGAACAGGGAAATGCTAATCCCCAGGCAGTAACCCGTGGCGCACCGGAGCGCACCGCTATGAAGACCGCAACCGGAAATACCACCTATTCGGACCAGGAGCCACCCTGGTTCTCAGCAGCCCAGGATGACTTCTCTGGCGGGCGTGGAATTAAGGACTATGATAAAAACGTCAACCGATATGCTGATGGGTTCCGCTGCGATACCAGCCGTGCAGAAATCAACCTGGCACCATTGGAAACATATGCCACTGGATATCGGTCACAAACCTTCAGCATGCCAGGATCCGTTAAATGGCAGCCATTGACCGCTGGCAGCAGAAAATATCTGGCAGTCAAATTCCAACCAGCAGAAGATTATTCGGCGGTCTCCATTTACATGAAGATAAAGCGAGTTGGAACACCGACCGCAGACCTGACAGTAGAACTTTGTGCGGATGAATCCAGCGAACCAGGAGACGTCTTGAAGACTGCAACAGTCTCGACCACCACAATCTCAGATATTGTTTCTGTCCTGCATAAATTCACCATCACAGCCGAAGCCCTAACTGCAGCAACATTTTATTGGCTCAAGGTTTATTCCTCTGCTGGCAATGATAGGAATCACTGGTGCATAGGATATAAAGACGAAGCTGGCACAACCATGCAATCGAGCGACAACTCGACCTGGTCAGCTTCCAGCATTGACCTGTATTATCGTGTTACGGATGCTGAAAACAGCGACCTTGAAAATGTGATTTTCTTCCGTTATAAATATGCCCAGTACATGATTCAGAACTTTGCCTCGTCTGCCCCCAAACTTTATATAAATGGTTATCGGGGAGTCGCCAAAGATAATGCTGCTGACCTCACATTATTGAATGATAATGGAAATCCAGGCTGGACAGTGAATGAATGGGCTAACTGCATTGCCTGGGTCACCAGAGGACCAGGAAATGCAGAATACCAGCCCTGGCGGAAGATCGTAAGCAACACCGACAAAGTGCTGACACTCGATGAAAGCTGGAAAATCACCCATACCAACGTCACCGAATACGTGATTCTTGGATCCAACAAGTGGACAGAAGTCACCGGACATGGACTGACCGGGAAGGTAACCGATGTGCTGATCGCTTCTGGTTTTGTTTATTTTGCCCAGGGGGATGCAATCAACATTAGGCGGATGGAATGGTACGACAATGCCGGGACTGCTACATACCGATATGCTGACGATGGAACCAATAAGGCAGAATTCCTTACAACTGTTATGGATTCGACCAATGGGCAAGAAGTCTGGAGAGCGCAAAACAGCGATGCCACAGGGATTCAAAGTGTATCGAAAGCCACGCCAGCAACCTCATGGGCAAACCTGACATTTGCTGCAGTCATCGCTATCCCCAGAGAGTATGGCAAAATCACAAACCTGGACGAATACGGAGAAACCAGCATTCGAAAGCCATGGGTGCAGATGGAAGGCAATGTTTTCCGCATCACATCCAGCAAACCAGATCCGCTACCACTGGAAGAAATCCAGGTTCTCATGGCGCACACCAATGGACGAGCGACAATGAAGCACAACGTCTATTATTACTGGAATCTTGGCGCATCTCTCGAAAGATATTATGACAGCAACCTGGATGATATCGGCGTGAACCGAGATGAAGGACTGCCGTCAAACCGCCAGGGCGTGGTCAGTGCATTGCTTGGTCACGCCGGTAAATTTTATATGGCGGTCAATGCAGGCACCAGCGGTTATTCAACGGTTTACTGCAATAACGGAGCCAATGCAGGAATCTCGTATTGCGAAATTTATCGGGCGCCGGTATCCGGACAGCAAATTTATGCAATGGCGTACCAGGTCATTCCAGGAAGCACACTGGATCGCATGTGGATCGCTGTTGGCAATGACATCGTCTGGATTCCATTTCCAAGCAATACCCTGAACCCAAACAATGACTCAACCATGGAATACACAGACGAAGCAACGTTGGAGTCCGGATGGATTTATAACACCATGTTCGAGACATACAAAATTTGGTACTCGATCAAGCTGGTCACCGAAAAACTCGCCGAAAATGCCCAAGAAGTCGAGATGGATTATAAGATCGATGACGATGATGACTGGACAACCGTGGAAGGAGTTTTCGATACATCGCCCAGCAAGGAACTGAAGCTGACTTACTTATTTACATCCATGCCAGCCGGCAAGCGGTTCAAATACCGCTTGCGAATCAAAAGCACGGACAAAAACATCACGCCCAGGATATTCTCAGTGGTGATTGAATCTGCCTACCGGGTGCCGGTGAAATACTCATATACATTCAATTACCGGCTGGTGGACAATGACTTCAACCTGCTTGGAGATACGAAGGAAACCCTCACCGCTGAAGACAAGCAGAAGATCATAGATGACTGGGCAAACGCCATCACCCCCTTGCGCATGCGCACATTGGACCCAATAACCGATGATAAACTTATATTCATCGACCCAGTACCGCTGAACCGAAAGAACGCCTCGCAATTAAGCGATCGGGCATATATATTAAAAGTCAATGCTATGGGAATCGAATGAAAATACCAGAACCCTATTTTATGAAAACAGCCAAGCCAAAGAAGCTTTCCACGCCCGGATTCCCAAGGCAGCAGAGGAAGGTGGAGCCAGAGCCGGAAGAAGCGCCGATTGGACTGGTACAAGGGAAAATACCCCAATCCAAAGAGGAATGGCGGGTGGCAAATGCACTGTGGAAACTTGGAATTCCGTTCCAATTCCAGGTGGACTTTGCCGGTGGAAGCCAGGTGCGTGGCGGTCAGGTGATTGACTTTCTTGTGATGACAGTCCCGCTGCCAACTCCGCTCTATGTTCAGGGAACATATTTTCACCCACTGGAAAGACGTGGTGAGGAGGAATACAAACAGCGCAAATTACGCCTGTACACCAGAGGAACCTATGCCATGCCAAAAGAAGTTTTTGATTATGAAATCCCAACCATGGAAGCAGCATACCAGCGCATGAAGGAGATGTTCGCATGACCAGCAACTCAAAGTCACCCGTACCATATAGCGATTGGAAGATCAAGCAGGGCGCAACGATTAAGCGCAATTATTATCTTAAAGATGCAAGTGGAGCGTCCAAAGACCTGACCGGTTATACCGCCAAATGCGAGATTCGTGACAAGCCGGGCGGAAATGTGATTCTGGCATTGACCAGCAGCCCGGCAGCCGGTATTACCATTACTGCAGAATCCGGTCTGATTTCTATCGTGATCACCAAGTCGCAATCTGCATTGTTTAACTTTACAGTGGCGGAATACGATATGCGAGTCACGGATTCCAGCAACGAAGATACCTATATCGCAGAAGGCAAGGTTTATCTCACATCAAGGATAACCCAATGAGCATGCAAATAATTATTGAAGATTACATCGAAACGCTGACTGAGGTCGAAACAGAAGTCACCTACCTGCAGATTGGCGATTTCGATATCGGAGCAACCCGCATCCCGGATTCGACTATAGAAGCCAAAGGCGATCTGATTGCCGGAACCGGTGTAGCCAGTTATGATAACCTACCCATAGGCGCTGACGGAAATGTGCTGTTCGCTGATTCCACACAGACCAAAGGACTGCGCTGGGGATCGCTGCCTGGAGGGCTCACAATCGAAGCCGAAGCATGGATAGGTGCTGGATCAATCAGATCATCTGCAACAGCAGGATGTACTCCTGGCACAGATGAATTGTCGACTAATAAGGTCAATTCCCTTTATATGGCATTTAATAAAGATACCCAGCAGTACGGAGAATTTGAATGGGCAGCCCCAAGCACCTGGAATGCTGGAACAGTTACCGCTGTGTTTTATTGGAAGCACCCAGCGACAACAACAAACTTCAATGTAATCTGGGGAATACAGGGTAGAGCCTATGCCAACGATGATGCGCTTGATCAGGAATGGGGAACCGCAAAAGAAGTCACGGACACAGGCGGAACAACCAATGATTTATATATATCCCCAACCACTGCAGCCATTACCCTGGCAGGTTCCCCGGCAGCTAATCAACTGCTCCGCTTCAGGGTTTACCGCAAAGCAGCCGATGCAGGAGACACACTGGCAGTGGACGCCAAACTGATCGGCGTGAAGCTCTACTACAACAGGGCGTAAAATGATAAACTGGTTAACAGCAGCAAGCGCAACATTTACCAGGACATATAGTCCTGGCAGTGGTTATACTCGCCGACAACTGATACCAAGTTCGGATATAAGTAATTCTGGCAGACCCTATACAAGAGTTACTTTCAACAATAGTATTTCAGATATTAGTCTTTCATTGAATCCAGTTTATATTGGGCAGAAAGCGGATAGCGGTGATGCTTATGATTTTCAAACAACCCCAGTTGAATTAAAGTTTTCAGGCTCTTCTGGATTTTCAATAGCAGCTGGTCAAACCATTACATCTGATCCAGCACTGTTTACGATACCCACTGGGAAAGATTTACTTATTTCTTTTTATGAATCTGGTTCAAGTAGGCTTTCAAACGGCGTAAAAAATGGATGGAATTATTATTATAAAGCTGGTAATGATGCAGCGACTGTTAATGCAACAGGATATGCAGCTTTTTATAATACTGTTCTTAGCATTTCTTTGATTGAGGCTGGCATTCTTTCTGGTGGCGGAATCGGTATCTCGCCTTACCCAATCCTCACCAAGCGATGGTGGCAGGGATGGAGACAAAAAGACAATCTTTGGCAGCCCAAAGAAATCGGACTCAAAAATATATAAAGGAGCAATAATGTTACACGGAATAGACGTATCCCATCATCAGGGCGTTATTGACTGGCAGAAAGCAAAAGACAAAGGCGTGGTCTTTGCCTTTATTCGGGCAACCTATGGAGTCACAAAAGACCGGCAATTCGCCAGAAACTGGACAGAAGCCAAGCGGGTTGGCATTTATCGATCCGCCTATGGCTGGGTGATCGACAAGCTGAACCAGATCAACAATGCTGCCATATTCTGGGATCAGATCAAGAATGACCCGGGTGAAATTCCCCCAGCGGTGGACTTCGAAAGCTTTGGAGCCAGCAAGCCAGGATTCTCGGCACTGCAGCTTTACATTACAGAGGTGGAAAGGCGCTGCAAAAGAATGCCGATCCTGTACACATCCGGAGGATACTGGCGTCAGTTTAGAGAACACAAAGCCCAGACATGGATAAAGGATTATCCCCTCTGGATTGCTCACTGGACAACGTTAGATCAACCGACCCTGCCACCGCCATTCGACAAGTGGGTATTCTGGCAATGGATCGGTGACGCCAACCAGGTCGGAAAGGAATATGGCATGGAATCCAAGGCGGTTGATTTTGACCGCTTCAATGGAGACATCAATGACTTCAAGAACTTCATCGGTGGAGCTATCCCACAGCCACCGGAGCAGTCAGGTACTATTGAGCAACGTCTTGCCAAACTTGAATCCTGGGCAAAGACGCAGGGCTATAATCCTTGAAAATCCAAATCGTAATATCGGATACCCATGTGGGCAGCTATATGGGTTTATGCCCACCTGACGGTATCCGGCTGGATAACGGAGCCATGATGACTCCGAATAAATACCAGCGGTTTCTGTGGGAGTGCTGGCAAGACCTTTGGGAAAATTGGGTTCCAAAGACATGCAAGGGAGCGAAAAAGAAAATATTGGTTCATAACGGAGATGCCATCCAGGGAACCGAACTTCGCCAGGTGGATGCTGTCCCAAGCGAACAATCTCAAAAGGCAGCATTCGTTGAGATCATGAAGCCAATTATAAAAAAATTTGACGATTTTTATATGGTCCGAGGAACTGAAGCCCATGGACGCACAGGTGAACAGTCAACCGAGGAATTGGCGCAAGCACTCAAAACAACACCAGAAGAACCAACCGGGAACCATTCCAGGTCAGAACTCTGGCTGGAAGACAAAGAAAATGACGTAATAACCAACTATTCGCACCATATCGGATTTACCAATAGCGCAGCTTATGAATCCAGCGCACCCATGCGAGAACTGATATCTGCCGAGATCGAAGCTGCCCAATGGGGAGCCAGGCTGCCCCAAGTAATCGTCAGAAGCCACCGCCACCGATACACCAAGGTAGTCATCCCAACCAATAGAAAGTCAGACATTACCTGCGTGATTACCCCATCCTGGCAACTAAAAACAGTCTGGTCATACAAGGCAGATCGGCTCCGCATGCCCCACATTGGAGCCATTGCCATTATCACGGAGAACGGAGAATGGGAAATAAAAAGAAAACTTTACATGACGCCCAGACCGATGACGGTCGAAATATAAAACCTGAATTTACATATGAGGAGTGGGCAAATACCCTGCGAAATATATACCAAAAACCATTCCTAATACCAGTACAACCCGGCGAATACACTGTAGAAGATACAGCAAAAGCAACAGGGATGACCTATGAATCAGCAAGGCGTATGCTGATAAAGATGATGGAAGAAGGCAAGCTGGAGCGGTTCGACCGATTAAAGGACGGGCATGTATTCCGAGTTTATCGAGAAAAAAAAGAAGTAAATCCACTTGACAAATAATAAAAAATGAGTATAATATGAATAAAGATTAGGAGACAAAATCAATGAAAGAGCCTAAAACAAAAGAAAGCCACACAATCAAAGAGCAAGAAAAGAGCGCATGCAAGGTAGGCTGCGCCTTGTCACCTGATGGCAAACACAAGATAAAGACAGTATTAGAGGGCGGACAGCACTTCTCCCATGACATAGGTTATTGGGATGATATTAGAGAAATTAGAATTTGCACCATATGCGGAAAGGAAATTAAATGACAGTAACCGCCAGCCAGAGAATTCAAATAGCCGAATTGGTCAAATCAGCCAGAAAGCGAAACAATATCACCATGGAAGTATTCGGAAAGAAGATATTCGGAAACAACCAATATTACTCCAAGCAAGCGATCCATCACTGGGAAAAAGGACAGACGATACCGAGCATGGCAATCTTACATGTCATGCGCAAGAACAAAGAAAAATGGATCCGTGACCTGGCAGATGAAATCATTAATATAATATTAGAAAGTGAGGTGCAGCAGGAAGCAAAAGAGGTATAAGAGATAATATGTGACAGCTATTAAAAAATCAAATAATAACAGGAGAAAAACAATGAGCGCAATAAAAAATCAGAATGAACAAATCATCGAGCAAGGATTGATGGTATCCAAAAAGAACGAGGTCGTAGTCAGAGACCCAAGGGTGATTGACCTATTCGAGCAACTCCGGCTGATGATCTCCGGCGGACAGCGCCTAACTGACAACGAAGCCCTGGCACTTGCAAACTTTGCAATCAAGGAAGGGCTGGATCCAATGAATGGCGAATGCTGGCTGCTGAAGTCAAGGAACCCGGACGGAACCTATAAGATTGCCGGTATTATGGTTGGCATCAAAGGACTGCGCCGAAAAGCCCAGGAAGCCCTGGACAAAATCAGCCCTGGAAATTTCTTCAACATCAGCTATAAAGATATTAATCCACCAAGCAATGAATACGAAATTGCAATCGAAGCTACGCTGAACGATTCGGTTAGCACCCGGCAATACATTGAGAACCGCCAATTGGCATACCAGATGATGAAAGACATGCCAGGCGACAAATATGATGCAATCAACAAGATGGTAGGAGAATCAGGACCAAAGTGGATAGGATACGGATTCTACCGCAAAGACGAGCATAATATTTCTATGGATAAAAAATTCACCCCAAGAGAACGAGCAATGAAAAGAGCCGAAGCCAGCGTGATCAGACAGCGATTTAATCTAAATTACAATTACCGGGATGATAATGGAGCAGTAATAGAAATAACACAAGGCGAGAAAGCACAAAGCCAGCACGATGCACCACCAGCCATGACATTTGAGATCCCAAATGAGATCATTAGCACCGCAGCCGAAAAACCATCAACAAGAAGCAGTGATCAAACCATAACCATGCCACGCCCGATGCAGCCGGAAGATCTCAAGACCTGGCTGAATGCAGAGGTAAAGTCGATCACCGCACCAGCCAATGACCGGCAGCGAGCATTATTACGAGGAGTTTTGGAAGGATGCTTTGGCGGAACCTACGAGAACCCGGAAGCAATGCGTCACATGGTTACTAATTACCTTACTGGAAATCAATCGGTCAGAGACCTGACGGACGCCTGGGTGCTATGCTTACTGAACCGCTGGCTGAAGCCAGTCAAGGATTCTGGCGGATTATACAGAGCGGACCCAATAGCAAACAAAGAAGCAAACCTGATAGCCGAAATGCTGCGAGACGCCCAGGACAGCCAGGAAGGAGAAGAATATGCCGACATCCAATAGCGGAAAATTCAGCCAGGTTAAAGTGGTGGACGTGAAAGAAGTAAAAGACCTGCCAAAATTCTGGATGTACCAATACACCGCCACAAACGTCCAGGATGCCATCGAAAGATACCTGAATATCACAAAACGGATCCCAGAAACTGTTTACCGATATGTGAAATCAAATAGGGAATCAGATTTCTACATCCCGATACCAGGACAAGATGAATAGCTCAATGGCTGGGAGAGGAAGCAATCCCTCTCCCGGCAATATAGGAAACGAGAATGAGCGAATTATCAGAAAGATGTCAAGCAGATAATCAACCCTGCTGGGGAACGTGGAGCTGGATAATAACCAGAACATTGCCAGATACGATACGGCAAACGGATGGTACACAAACGTTTGACCCTTACCTACCCTGCCAAGTTATCATAAAAAATAAATGGATGAGATTTATAGCCAAAAGCGAAATAAAGGCGCTATGTTGGAACTGACCGATGGACGCAATCATATGACCGAAAAAATAGGTCGTTAGCTAAATAGATGAATAAGGAGCAAAAGAAATGACTACTGATATAGACCGCCAAGTTGCCGAAAAAGTGATGGGGTGGAAATATTATTATAAAAAAAATGGATATAGCGACCCAGAGTATCGGGACGCAAAAAACATATTCGTGGCAGATGCTTATGGTTGGCATCCTACGTCTAATATTGAACAGGCGATGATGGTATTGGAGAGGATGATTGAGCTTGGGTATGGCGACTGTTCATTAATCCGTATGTACAAAACAGAGGAATGGGTAGTAGGATTTTACAAAAATGAAGATGGCTTGGGATGGGTTGGGAGCTATACCAGAGGCAAATCTCTACCAGTAGTTATTTGCGAGGCAGCGCTGAAAGCGGTTGAAAGTGTTGAAAGTATTGGAGATTAAATTATCATGAGCGGATTTGAGTCACCAAACTATACACAGATCCCAAATGACCTATTCGATATACATATGGCGCATATGGGTATGGCGGAGCTTAAAGTCCTGATGGCGGTCATGCGCTGGACCTTTGGTTTCCACCTGACCGAGAGGCATTTATCGCTAACCAAACTACAGGCAATCACAGGATTATCGAGGTCATCAGTTATGGATGGGATAGCCGAAGCAGTCGGTCACGGATTCATTGAGAAAGAACCAGGAAATGGAGTTACATTATTCAGAGTCAACGTCATGCATCCGATAACTTATAAGCGTAAAAACGCTGGTAGTGTAGGGCTACCACTACTCGATAAAGCAGGTGGTAGTGCTACACTACCAGCACTAGTAGCCCTACACTACCAGACTAGTAGCCCTACACTACCGCCATCTATTAAAGAAAGTATTAAAGAAAGCAATAATGAAATAAATAAGAATGCTCCAGAAAGAATAAAATCAAATAAACTTGAATTTAACAAAAAAGAATATGAAGAACTACACAAGAGGATCGTGGAGCAGGAAAGAAAATGGAGAAAAGAAGGAAAGATGAAACCCCTGGTGAAAATTGAAGACCAAATCGATATGGGATTATATGACAAATAATGAAAAAAATAGAGCGATGAAAAGGAGCAATAGAAATGGAATACACAAAGGAAGAATTAGACGAGATGTTAGAAAGTCATCGTAAGTGGCTAATTGGCGAACCAAATGGCACACGGTTTGTAGCCAAAGAAAATGCCGACTTATCAAGTGGATATTTTTGTCGTGCCGAACTGAGAGACGCTTATCTTGTCGGCGCAAATTTTACATATGCAAATCTGACGTATGCCAATCTGCGTAATGCCGACCTATCAAACTCGTATCTTGCAGGTGCCAATCTACATAATGCTGATTTAACTCATGCCTCTCTCATAGGTGCTGATTTATTAGGTACACATCTTACAGGTGCTAATCTAACATATACCAATCTAACAGGTGCTAAAAACCTGATAAAAGCCAGCGATTTTATGCGCTTGAATTTTAATCAAGATAAACAGGGCTATTATGTGTACAAACAAATCAGCCATATTTTGAGAAAACGAGACCACTGTAAAATTGATGAGGGATGCTACATGGAACAGGTCGTTAATCGCTTGCCAACTATCGCTTGGGATAATGATCATTTTGGCGTAACGTTTGGGGTTAAAGAATATTGTATGAAA
>Ga0116149_1001110_pt1 | contig 33812 bp, 27 predicted proteins | sample AD_UKC057_MetaG_FD_89787 | JGI IMG/M metagenome (GOLD analysis project Ga0116149, IMG submission 89787) | Active sludge microbial communities of municipal wastewater-treating anaerobic digesters from USA - AD_UKC057_MetaG | ecosystem: Engineered > Bioreactor > Anaerobic > Digestate | place: USA...
AATTAGCTGTCCGAAAACGGAGGTTCCAAAAAAATGCGTATTTTTATCCATTGTAGAAAAGTTTTAGCAAACCAAATCTACAAAAAACGAAGAAGCCAGACTTATGCGCTGGCTTCTTTAAAAAGTTTTTATCGGACAACAGTGATTAAAAACAACAAAAAGTTAATTTTGCAGGAATTATGGCTCGTTGGATGGCGTTAGATATCGGTCAGAAACGTACCGGGGTGGCAGTTACCGACCCCCTGAGGATTATTGCCTCACCCGTGGGATACATTGCTACCAACGATCTCAAATCGTTTCTGCAGCAATATGTTGCTAATGAACCCGTCGAAAAAATTGTGGTGGGTTACCCGCGACAAATGAACAACACGCCTTCGGATGCGGTTAAGTATATTGAACCCCGTGTGAATGAATTGAAAAAATTATATCAAAATATTGAATTTGTGTACTACGATGAAAGATTTACGTCAAAAATGTCGTTTCAGGCAATGATTGACGGTGGTCTGAGTCAGTCACAACGCCGCAACAAAGGTCTTGTTGACCAGATTAGCGCTGTGCTGATTCTGCAGTCGTTTATGGAATATAGTAAAAACCGAAATTTATGATTTATCCGATTTACGTTATCGGGCACCCGGTATTGAGAAAGAAAACCGAGTTGGTTGACCGTGATTATCCAAACCTTCAGTCGATTATCGACAGTATGTTCGAAACCATGTATGAGTCTGATGGCGTTGGCCTCGCTGCTCCGCAGGTGGGTCTGTCGCTGCGCATTTTTGTGGTGGACGCTGCCCCAATGGTCAAGGATAAACCCGAACTGAAAGATTTTAAACGGGTTTTTATCAACCCGAAAATAGTGGAACGCAGTGCCGAAACCATGGTTTGGGAAGAAGGTTGTCTGAGTATTCCCGGTATCCACGAGAATGTGAAACGAAACACCCGCCTCGTGATTGAATATTACGACCGCGATTTTAATTTTGTGAGCGAAGAACTCGAAGGTTTTAAAGCCATCGTGATTCAACATGAATACGACCACCTCGACGGGGTGCTGTTTACCGATAAAATTCATCCGATCCGTAAGAAATTTCTCCGGACAAAAATCAGCGATATCACTAAAGGTAAAGTGGGTGTTCACTATAAAATTGTTACGCCATGAAAAAGCTGTTATTTGTCGTGATGATTTTTCTGACGCTGATAGCATGTCAGCCCAGGGCTCAGCAGCAGCAAGCACAGGACGATCCGCGCGCTGCAGCGCTGGCCGATGTTCGTGACTGTGAAAAATCGCTGCATTCCGATTCGGTACTCAACGAGCAAAAAGCACAGGAAATGATAGGTAAGTACCTTGGCTTTGCCAATGAATTTCCTCAGGATTCGCTAACCCCCGAGTACCTTTTTCGGGCCTCCGAAATTGCTTTGGCCATCAATCAGCCGCAACAAGCCGTGAAGTACCTGACTACGGTGGTAAACAATCACCCTGAGTATCAGAACTACGAAATGGCCTTGTTTTATCTGGGGCATACCGAACAGAATTATCTGAACGATACTGCCTCGGCACGCCGCTATTACCAACAATTCCTCACAGAGTTCCCCGACCATTATATGGCGGACGATGTCAGGGCTATTTTGCAGAATATGGGTTTGAGCGATATCGAACTCGTGAGAATGTTCGAAGAAAAAAACCGATAGGGTGGAAGGCTTGCGGCAATATCCTTTTGTGAGGTTGCTGATACCGTTTATTATCGGGATATTTTTGTCGCAATGCTTAGTAATGCCGGTTTATTTTGCCATTGCGCTTCCCTTACTGCTGCTTCTTGTTCTACTGCTGCTTCATGTTTTTCCGCTGAAAACTCCCGTCTGGTTATTCCCGGCACTCGTTTATGTGTTTATTTCGACAGCTGCCTGGAGTATAAGCTCCGAAAAGGCCAGAACCGTTACCGACATACGCCTGTCGGAATACTCAGGGCAGATGATGGGAGAGGTTGTTTCGGAACCGGTAATCAGCGAGAAATCGGTGAGGATTGTACTGGCTGCCGAGGCAATTCATGTGAATGGCACCTGGCAGCAAACCAAGGGCAATCTTCAACTCTACCTCCCGGCTGACAGCGCAGCTGCCCGATTGCAACCGGGCGATAAACTGGCTTTTTCGCCCGACCTCAAACAATTCGAAAACAGGGGTAACCCCGGCGAATTCGATTATAAAAAGTACATGTGGCAGCAATATATTCAGTACACCGACTTTTTACAAACCGGAGAATGGAAAAAGCTTGAATCGCAACACCATAATTCTATTGAACGGCTGGCGGCATCGATGCGTAATTATGTTATCCGCCTCTATCAATCTGCCGGATTGCAGGGAGATGAGCTCGGTGTGGCTACGGCTCTTACGCTGGGAAATAAATCGTATCTCAGCGATGAGGTGAGACAGGCGTATTCGGTTTCGGGTGGAATGCATGTGCTTGCAGTATCAGGTTTGCACGTCGGTGTGTTTTACCTTGTGATTTCCGGCTTATTGGCGTTTATCAAAAATAAAAAACTGCTTGTTGCCAAAACCGTTTTTATTGTGCTCACCATCTGGTTTTATGCCATGCTTACCGGTTTGTCGGCCTCTGTTGTAAGGGCTGCAATTATGTTCAGCCTGTTTTCGATGGCCAGACTGATGCACCGGAACAGCGATTCTATCAATGTACTTGCGGCATCGGCTTTTATTGCCCTTTGCATAAATCCGGCAACACTGTATCAGGTGGGTTTCCTGTTGTCGTATGCAGCTGTGTTTTCCATCGTGTATTTTTACCCCAAAATCCATATCTGGTGGGCACCTTCTTCAACTATTCTGCAAAAACTTTGGTCCTTGGTGGCTGTTTCGCTGGCAGCTCAGATTGGAACCTTACCGTTTACCACCTATTATTTTAATCAGTTTCCGACGTATTTTCTCCTCACGAATATTGCCCTGATTCCTCTTGTTTCTGTGGCTATATATCTGGCTATTGCTCTTACCGCCCTGTCGTTTATCCCCTATGTTTCTGATGCATTGGGGTGGTTGTTCAGCAAATCGGTGTGGTTAATGAACAGTGCCGTTCAGGCTATCGAAAGTCTGCCTTTTTCATCGCTCAGCGGATTGTATATCAATACCTTTCAGTTTGTGCTTTTGTTGCTGCTGATGGCTACGGTAATTCTGTTTATCGAAAACCGAAAGTTTAAAATGCTTGCTGCCTCGATGCTGATAATTCTTGTTTTCAGCCTGACATCGGTTGTTTTGAATATCAGATCTTTTAATCAGACCCGCTTTATAGTGTATAACCTGAAAAATACAACGGCCATTAACCTGATCGACGGACGCGACAATGTACTGTTTGTAAGAATGGGAGACGCCAAACCACGGAATCCCGGATCGAATTTCGGTGCGTACTGGAACAGTATACGCTCCGATGATGCCCGTACGGTGCAACTCGATGATCTGAGACCGGAGAAGCTACTTTCGGGAATCGTGGCAATCAATAACCGGCATGTTTTTAACAAATATGGTTTTTTTGCATTTTATAATCTCAGGTTTTTCATTCCTGACGAAAGACATACCCCGATTGCCCCGAAGCCCCAAACAGTGGCTGTGCATTATGTGGTTTATACCGAAACCTGTTGCTTATCGGTTGAAGAACTGAAGCAATATGTCGATTTCGAAACCCTGATTATCGATGCCTCGCTTGGCCGGAGGAGGTACGAAGAAGTACGAAATCAGGCCCTTGCCGCCGGCATAAATTTGTTCGATGTAAATAATTCAGGTGCACTTGTGCAAACCGATTTGCGAAAACCGTAACTTTACACAAAATTAATTGCATGAAGATTATTATTGCCGGTGCCGGCGAAGTAGGTAAATATCTGGCCAAAATGCTGCTCAAAGAGGATCACGATATAGTGGTAATCGACAATAACGAGAAACGCTTGCGCAGTATTGAGTCAGACAAGGATGTACTCACCATTTATGGATCCTGCACTTCGATACGTGTTTTGCAGGAGGCAGGAGTGAAGAATGCCGATTTGTTTATTGCCGTTACCATCACCGAAGAAATTAATACTATCGCTGCAATACTGGCAAAACGACTCGGCGCGCGAAAAACCATATCTCGCCTCGACAGCATGGAATATCTCGAACCCGATAATAAACCCTACCTGCTCAGTCTGGGTATCGACCGTATGATATATCCGGAGTTTATTGCCGCCAAAGAAGTTATCGGCCTCATAAAGCAGACGGGTACCTCCGAGATTTTTGAATTTTCGGGTGGCAAGCTGACTTTGTTTGTGGTTCGGCTCGATGCAAAGGCACCCATTGTCGGGAAAACACTGCGCGAAGCCGATGCCATTACCAAATCGACCGATTTCAGGGCTGTGGCTATTACCCGAAACGAAAAAACCATCATTCCCAAAGGGAACGACGTGTTGATGGCCGATGATCTGGTGTATGTGATTACCAACCCAAGCGGTATTCAGGCATTGTTGAAATATGCCGGTAAAAAGAAGCTCGATATTGGCAATGTTATGATTCTAGGTGGAAGCCGCATTGGTCGTATGGTGGCAAAAAGACTCCAAAACCAACTCAATATTAAAATGGTGGAAATCGATGCCGAAAAATGCGAAGTGCTTGCCAACGAACTGAGTAAGGTGTTGATAATAAACGGCGATGGACGTGATGCCGATTTTCTGGTGGAAGAAGGTATTTCCGAAATGGACGCCTTTGTGGCTGTTACCGGAAATTCCGAAACGAATATTTTGTCGTGTATCATGGCCAAAAAGCTGGGGGTAAAGAAAACCATCGCCGAGGTCGAAAATCTCGACTTTATCGAAGTGGCTTCTCAGATGGGAGTCGATACCATCGTGAATAAAAAATTGAGCGCTGCCAGCCACATCTATACATTTACCATGAAAGCCGAAGTGGCCTCCATTAAATGCCTTACAGGTTCCGATGCCGAAGTACTCGAGTTTGTTGTGCAGCCCGGTGCACGCATTACTACCGATATTCTGAAACAAATCGATTTTCCCGAAGGGGCAATCATCGGAGGTGTGGTGCGCGGCGACCGAAGCTATATTGCCAGCGGAACCACACAGGTGAAAGCCAACGATAAAGTGGTGGTTTTTGCATTGCCCGATGCTATTTTCGAAATTGAAAATTATTTCAATTAAAAAAAAAGCAGCTTTTTCAAGCTGCCTGTATATTCTTGTAAGCGTAAATCGAAAACTAACGCAGTGCCAGTTCGGCTTGCTTCATGTCGCGCATCACCTTAAATTTATAGTAGAGCGAAACCTCAACAAATGTGTTGTGAACACTGTAGTTGAACAAGGTAAAACTATCACTGAAAACCGATTCAAAACCATAACTTATTTTCAGGTCGCAATCGATGTGCTTGGTGGCCTGATATTGCACTCCGGCTTTCAACCCATAGTCCCATTCCCGCATTTTCGACGAATAATCGAGTTCCTGAGTCACCGTGTCGGGTGAATAACCAACCCGGCCAACTCCCACTGCATAGGTTTTGCTTTTTTGCAGCCAGGCCGAATACATGCCCACACTGGCGTTCAACTTCTGGGTAACAGCAATGTGGTGCGTCAGCGACTGCTCAATAAAAAAGTTATCGAATTCACCGTAGGCTTTTCCATTGAACCAGGTATCAACTTCGAACCAGATGTGCGGCAGGGTGGGATGCTGAATGCGGTCAACATACGGAACATTGTCGAGTGGTGTTTCGAAACTGGTGTGCTTGCGTGTGAGGCATACCTCGTAGGTAATTGAGTAATGGTCGGTAAGCTCGGCATTCAAAAACAATCCCACATTGCGTCCCGGTTTGGGTGTGCCCTTGGCTCCCGGAGGAATAAAACTGTAGGGAACCGGCGAACCGATGGTGAAACCCAGTTTCGGGCCTATCGAAATCGATTGGGCCGACAGCGCTGAAGCGATACCTAACGCTGCAACAAGGAGGGCAATGGCTTTTTGCATTAGTTGATATAGAGTTTCGACACAACCGGTTTTTCGCCGCTAACCGAATAACGACATACATATACTCCGGGTATCATGTTTGTGCAAGGCAGTTCGTGACTGGTGTTATCCAACTGCCAGCTTCTCAGTTTTTTCCCGGTGATATCGAACAACTCGACTGTGGCAGTTTGCGTGGTGCTGCGCATCACATTCAAGGTCTGGTGCTGACTGTCGTAAGCAAAAACTACGGTCTTGTTGCCAATGTTCAGGTTTTGCACCGGCGATAAATCGTAAAACAGATTGATATTATCGATGAAGAGTTTGCTGCCCACGGCACCCTCAAAACTAGCCCCGTTTCGGCTTGAAGAAAAAACAACTGAAATGGTGTCAGGAGTCAGGGCATTCACATATACAAATGGTAAATTAAAATATGTATATTCGGTAACATCGTTACCATTGTATAATTCGGCACGTGCTATTTCTACTCTTTGGGAACCATCCCACCTTGATAATATTGCATAAATAGCGCATTCATCAGGGGTTCCATCGTAGCTGAAAGAATCGTATTTATACCAACCCTGAAATGCATCAGGTTTCCCTGTAAATGGAACACCAAAATGAGCCTGAGAATCAAACATAGCTGATTCAAACCAACCTGTAAAAAGATTGCCAGCAGCGATTACTCCAAAAATATTTTTTGTTTCTAAACATGCAGCATAGGTGCCATTTTGAGCATCAAGCGTTCTATATGTGGGATAATTAGCAGTAATAGTAGCTGCAGGATTTCCTGTTGCCCATGTTGTAGTAGGCAAGCATATCCAATAAGGTTGCATTGAAGTTGATTGCTGCCAGTCTTCAAAATTCATGTTGGGTAATGTGGTTTGTGCCTGAGTGGTCAGACATGCAAGCGAAAAAATCGAAATAAGTAACAATCGGCTCATAGCGTAGTGTTTTAAATGTTAAGAGCAAATATAAGTAAATGTTTTTTAAAAAAATGGCACTAAACTTAAATAATAGTTAACAACGTATAACTAATAATTACAAGTAATCAATGCACTTTTCGAGTTTGATACCTCTGGAGCCTTTTACAAGAATAAGCGAACCGGTGGGCGGGTTCTTGGCGAGGTACTTATTCAGCATTTCGACGTTTTCGAAAAACAGGAAAGGATTGTTGCGTTTAAGCTGTAAAAAGTTTTCACCTACAAAAAACACATCTTCGTAATCCACATGGTTTATCATGCTGATAATTTGCTGATGTTCCGATTCGGAACAGTTGCCGAGTTCAAGCATATCGCCGAGAATCAGACATTTCTTGGGCGCTTGGTATTGCATGAAATTATCGATGGCGATGGCCATACTGGTGGGGTTGGCGTTATAGAAGTCGAGAATCAGGTGGTTTCTGCGTCCGCGGACCCATTGCGAACGGTTGTTGCTGGGTGTATAGCTGCCAATGGTTTTATCGATAATGGTCGGCGAAATATTAAAATAGTTGCCCAGACAAATGGCCGCCAGAATGTTTTCGAAATTATAATCGCCGATCAGGTTCGAAATTGCCAGACCGCTGTTGTCGTTACATTGCCATTCGATGCCCACATACATTTCTTTCGAAGTGAGTTTGCCGGTGCAAAACGAGTCGTCGGTGTTGCCGTATTTAATACCGGAGTAATGGCCTAGCATTGAAATTAGCGTTGGATTTTCGCCATTGATAAATACGACCCCATTGTTTTGTTTCAGATAATCGTATAATTCTCCTTTGGTTGTACGGATGATTTCTTCGCTGCCAAATCCTTCGAGGTGTGCTTTACCCACATTGGTAATAATGCCGTAATCGGGTTGCGCAATGGCGCAGAGTTCTGCAATATCGCCCTGATGGCTGGCACCCATTTCGATGATTCCCATATCGGTGGTATGGTTCATCGAAAGAATGGTCAGGGGAACGCCAATGTGGTTATTCATGTTGCCTTTGGTGGCAATTACCCTGAATTTTTGTGCGAGCACCGACGACACCAGTTCTTTGGTTGTTGTTTTGCCATTGGTACCGGTGATGGCGACAAAGGGAATTTTAATGGTTCTGCGGTGAAAAGCGGCTAAATCCTGCAGGGCCTTGAGGGCGTCCTTTACCAAGAGGAATTTATCGCTGCTCACCACCTTAGGGTCGTCAACCACTGCGTATGCACAGCCGAGATGCAGCGCATTTTCGGCATAGGCATTTCCATCGAAGTTATCGCCTTTCAGGGCAAAGAAAATACTGTCTTTGCTAACCCTGCGGCTGTCGGTGCAGATGCTGCGATGCTTTTTAAAAATCTGATATAACTGTTCTGTACTTATCATAAAACGAAAGCCCCATAACGGGGCTTTAGAATATTGAAATTGAGTTTTATTTTTTCGATTGCACCGGCGATCCGACCCGAACCATGGCACAACGGAAGCCAAGGTCAGCGCGGGCCATTTTTTCGTCGAGGAAACGGCGGGTTCCGGGCACAAGCCAGTAAGCACGGTCGTTCCACGATCCACCTTTAAACACGCGCGAACGGTCGGTAGTCAGCGAAGTCATACCGGTTCCCTTGTTGTTTTTCGGATTGTCTTTATCGTATTCGCCACGTCCCCATTCACCATATTTACCCCATTCACCGTCTTTGTACATGAACTCGGTTTTGTTGGCAAAAACAGCATCAGGATACAGTTTACTGCCATCGGCAAGCTGAATAACCCCATTGGGAAGTATCAGCGATCCGTCAGGCATTCTGATTTCACCGGTAACCAGTCTTTCGTGTCCACTGGGTAATATATAGGTGTTGTCGACCAGATTGATTTTTACTTTGTTGGGTAAAATCACATAATCGTTGTTGGGCGACAGAATACTTCCCGGAGGCAGTTTTGCCATGTCGATGGTGTCGAGCGGCGGTTTAATTTTTTGTTTCAGTGTGTCAACACCCGGGGCTCCTGTCCAGCTGGGTGAGTTGGCATCAAAGGGAATCAGCGATTCCAGATCTCCGTCGAGGTAATTCCTGTTGTCGGAGGTAGTATAGTTTTCGCGGTTGAAGCATTCTTCGTCGCGAACGGGTTTACGCAATATTTTTCCGCTATAGTCGAAATAGTTTTCGGCTTCGGGGGTGAGTTCAAGGGTTCCGTCGCGCGGGTCAATCACGATTTCGTAATCGGTATACACGTTACCGCGATAAGGGCGGAATTCGTTCATGTCTTCGAAAGTCATATCACGATACACGTCCATCACCCACTCGTTCACGTTACCAGCCATGCAATACAGACCGTATTCGTTGGGCCAGTAGCTTCTAACGGGAGCGCTGATGTCGGCTTTATCGTTGAGTGCACCGGCAACCCCCATATTATCGCCGCGTCCCCTCATGGCGTTTGCCATAATCTGACCACGGTCTTTGCTGCGGCTGTCGTTACGGATGTAATGACCATTCCAGGGATACAGCCTGCGGTTATAAATACGTTCGTTGTAACTGTTTCCGATATGTGCGAGTGCGGCAAATTCCCATTCGGCCTCGGTCGGGAGCCGGTAGCGGGGCAGGAATATTCCGTCTTCGATGGTTACCCAGCGGCGGTTCATACCGGTATTTGCTTTTTGTGCTTTACGACCCTGGCGCAGGGTAGTGGGGTCAACATACAGATTTTCTACTTTTCCATCGGGACCTTTATCCATGGCAACCGGCATATCGGTAAGACCATCAGCATATAATAAATAGGCGTCGAGGTTAAAATGCTTGGCCTGATCCATGGGTGCCAGATAGTCATCGAAAATGCCTTCGCGGGCCAGAATAACTTCATTCACACGGTCGGTACGCCAGTCGCAGTACTTCGAAGCCTGAACCCAGCTCACACCAACCACCGGATATTCTTCGTATGCCGGGTGGCGCAGGTAGAGTTCCACCATGGGTTCGTTGAATGCCAGACGCTGTCTCCATACCAGTGTGTCGGGCAAGGCCTGACGGTACAGGTAGTTGTAGTCGCTGGAATACACATGGCGCAGCCAGTACAGGTACTCAAGGTAATCGAGGTTCCTGATTTCGGTTTCGTCCATATAAAATGATGAAACGGTCACGCGGGTGGGTGCGTTATTCCAATCGAAGAGAACATCCTGTTCGGTGCGCCCCATGGCAAACGATCCACCTTCGATGAATACCAGACCGGGTCCGGTTTCCTGTTCATAGCCCGGATGATTTTGGAAGCCCCCGTGTTTCGGGTCGTTATAGTTACGTCCCGTTGTATTGGAAACTTCTTTTTTGCAGGATACAAATCCGACTGCCAGGGCAATCAGAAAAGTCCACTTGAGCAAATTTGTTTTCATATTATAATAATATTAAACGAATACAATATTAATAACTAAAATGAGGGGCAACTTATTACACGTTTCTTGTCAGTTTTTGTATGACAGGGGAAAATGTAAGCAAACGACACCTCATGGGAACCATAGGTAGAGTTGCGCAGGCGCGATACCGTAAAGTCGTAGCTGTAGGCGAAGCGGATATTATCCTGACGGAATCCAACCAGCATAATAAAGGAATCGTATTGGAAGTTGAAGTTTTGACGAAGCCAGAAACCGGCCACAATGGCTTTGCGGTTTACATAAATACCCCAGTTAAACTGCTGGAACTGCCCTTGCTGATGGAAAAGAAGCTGTGGGGCCAGTGATAGTTCGCCACGACGGTATTTCTTATTATTAATAGGTATCTCGGTTCCGAAGTGGGCGGTAAATTTGCGGGGTAATACCGCATCGCTGCCACGGAGGAAGGATTCCGACGGCTCGGTGAGGTGATGAACAGCTACTCCGAAGAATGTTCTTTCGGTAAAACCAATCAGACCAGCCGAGAAATCGAAATAATTTTTATGATCGTTAACCAATGCCGGGTTTTCCTGTGTCGAATATATCGGACCATACAAGGGGTGAATCATATCGGGGAAAATAAAATCCCACTTAATGGTCTTCATAACATAGGAAGCTTCAAACCCTGCGGCAATGGCAAAATTATGCGTTACCGGCAGTGTGTAGGAATACATCCCGCTTATTATGTTGGTTTTTATCGTCCCGTCTCCCTGTACGTCACTCAGCAGGTGCAGACCTGCGCCCCCCTGAATCAGGTTGACGTGCTGGTCGTAGGAGGCACTGTAAGTAACATATGTTGGGCCTAATGCGGGCCATTGATTCCTGTACCCCAGAGCAACGCGGGGGCATCTTTCCGATCCGGTAAAAGCTGGGTTGAGATGGAGAGGGTTAGCGTAGAACTGCGAAAAGTGGGCATCCTGACCACGAACAACTCCGTAAATCCCTAAAACCGAAACACTTAGAATAACTAGTATGCGTCTTATCATGCTATTATAATTGAACGACAAACTGCAATTATACAATAATTTTCTTTTAAATAAAATATCACCTACAATATTAGTATAAATTTGGCGTTTTTGAAACATCTCTGAAATATTTTATTAAAAATTGTTTTTTATGTTCACAAAGGCTTCCATCAGATTTTTATTAATTGCTGTAATTGGCTTATTTCATGGTTTTTACACATTCTCTCAAAACATTTTAGTGAACGATACGATTTTTTGGAACGATGTGATTTCTGTGAAAAATAACGAAAATAAACAGGAAAATATTTTAAGTTTTAAAAATTCATTTCAAAAAAACGACAATTTTCTTCCTGTTTACCGAAAAAAAATTCAATTACCGAACGAAAATGAACTGAAAAACGTCAGAATTGTTAACGAAATTTATCGTGAGCTCGACGATAGCATAGTAAAATTATTAACAGATGTTGAAAAAATCACAAAAGATATTAACATCCTTACAGGGCTCTCGGTGTTCCGGAAACAAGTGTATGGAGTGATTGAATTTGTGCCTTTGCGCAGAAACGAAATAACCGGGAAGGTCGAAAGGCTTGAGTCGTTTGCCTTGCAAATAAATACGTCAGGCAACAAGCAAGTTTACGACACCCGTAATTATTCCCCTCAATCGAAAATGGCCACCGGAAAATGGTATAAAATAAAACTGCGCGACAAGGGGGTTTATAAACTTACTTATGAACAATTACAGTCGATGGGTTTTACCGATTTTAATAATATAGGTTTATTCGGTTATGGTAACATGGTTCCTAAAAAGAACAGTGAGTCGCGCTACGACGATTTACCCGAGCGAAGTATTATGAAAATGGATGTAAACAACGACGGAAGTTTTAATGCCGGCGACTATATTCTGTTTTATGCCGAAGGTCCCGACAGGGTGTATTACGACCAGACTGCAGCCCGCTATAAACACGAGAAGCACGAATATTCCGACTATGCCTATTATTTTGTTTCGGATCAGGGAACCTGGAAGCAGCCTGAGATTATGGCATCGGAGCCATCCTACACAACTGCGGTGACTGAATTTGATGAACTGAAATTTCTGGAGGTCGATTCAATCAATGTGATTAACATGGGACGAACCTGGTATTGGCGGCATTTTGATTTTTACACCAGCTACGATTTTTCGCTCAGCTTCCCCAACCTGGTTACCACAGTGCCTGTGAAAGTTGATATTACCTATGCAGCCCGCTCATCGAGCAGCAGCAGCTTTAAAACCTATGTTAACGGAGCCCTGGCCAATACCACCACCATCGGGTATGTAAGCGGAAGCTACAGCGCAGCCTATGCCAAGGAAGAAACCGCCAGTTTTACCACGCTGTCGTCGGGTCCCGACCTGAATTTCACCCTGGAATATATTAAATCAACTTCGGGCTCCGAAGGATGGCTCAACTACATCAGGGCAGGAGCACGTTGCCGGCTGATTATGAACGGTAACTTCTTATCCTTCCGCGATATCAACTCGGTGGCCGCAGGCAACGTAGCCCAGTTCACCCTGAGTGGAACCGGTAGCAATACCGTGGTGTGGGATGTTACCGATGCTACAAACGCCGAAGTGATTGTGCCCGTAAGTTCAGGTTCCGAGATTAAGTTTAACCGCGATGTGTCGCAGCTGCGGGAATATATTGCTTTCAATACCAACGCCTCGTTTCAGTCGCCGCTAACCGAAGGAAGCGATTTGGGCATGGTGGCTAACCAAAACCTTCACGCCCTGACTAACCCCGACCTGATAATAATTACTTATCCGGGTTTCAGGGCTCAGGCAGAACAAATTGCACAGTTGCATCAGCAGTACGATGGAATTCAATCGGTGGTTGTCGATGTAAACACTATATATAATGAGTTCTCTTCGGGTTGCCCCGATATTTCGGCACTGCGCGATTTTGTGAAAATGTTTTACGATCGTGCCACTACCGACAGTGATATACCCGATAACCTGCTGCTGCTGGGCGACGGAAGTTTCGACAATAAAGCCGCTGCCGGTACAAACGGGAATTTTGTGCCCACTTTCGAGACGGTTAATTCGTTTTCGCCGAGCAGTGCCTTTGTGAGCGACGATTTTTATGTAATGCTCGACGACAGCGAAGGTAGTGTAACGGGTTACGACGATATCGATATCGGAATTGGCCGCTTACCGGTGAAATCGGTAGCCGAAGCACAGGTGGTGGTGAATAAGATTTCGGCATACTATTCCACGGCCCATCTCGGCTCGTGGCGTAATACCGTGACTTTTGTAGGTGATGATGCCGAAGACTATACAATACATCAGTTTCAGGCCAACGAACTTGCCGAAAAGGTGGCTACCAACTATCCGGTATATAACATCGATAAAATATTTCTCGACGCTTACGAGCAGGTGAGTACCGTGCAGGGTGCCCGCTACCCGGATGTCAATCTGGTGATAAACGACAGGGTGAAGAAAGGAGGACTGGTTTTTAACTATACCGGACATGGTAATACCAAAACACTGGCGCATGAGGTGGTGGTTGATGTATCGCAGATCAATTCATGGGTAAATCCCGATAACTACGCAATTTTTGTAACAGCAACCTGCGAGTTTTCGCGTTTCGACGATTACACCTTGGTTTCGGCCGGCGAACATATCATCCTGAACCCTCAGGGAGGAGGCATTGCCTTGTTTACCACCACCCGTCTGGTTCAGGCTACCAGTAATTTCAACCTGAACATGGCATTTTATGATTATTTCTTCGAAAAAGATGCCGATTTCAGACCGGCTTCGATGGGTCAGATTATTATGAATACCAAAAATGCCCTCAACAGCGATTCGAATAAGCGCAATTTTGCACTGCTGGGCGACCCCGCACTGCGGCCTGCCATACCGCGTTACGATGTGGTAACCACTTCGATAAATGGCACAGCCATAAGTGAATTTGTCGATACCACAGGTGCACGGAGCCGGGTTACGGTAACGGGTTATATCAGGGACAACAACGGCAATAAAATGACCAATTTCAGGGGTTTGTTGTTTCCCACAGTGTACGACAAAAAAATGACCTATCAGACACGGGGCAACGATGGCAGGCCTCCGCTCGAATATACCGAACAGATGAATGTATTGTTCCGCGGCCAGACCAGTGTCGAAAATGGTGAGTTCAGCTTTAGTTTTATTGTGCCGGTCGATATTGCCTACTTCTATGGAAACGGAAAAATCAGTTACTACGCACACAACTACGATACCGACGCCCACGGTAATTATTCTGATTTAATAATTGGTGGTACCTCCGATGTGGCCATCGACGATTCGCAGGGCCCCGTGATTGAGTTGTTTATGAACAGCGACGATTTTATTGCCGGTGGCATTACCGACGAAAATCCCAAACTGCTTGCCCACGTGAGCGACAGCTCGGGTATCAATACCGTGGGGAGTGGTATCGGTCACGATATTACCGTGATAGTTGACGAAAATACCCAGCAATCGCTGGTGTTGAATGAGTATTACGAGTCGAACCTTGACGATTACTCCACAGGGAAAATTATTTATCCCTTCTCCGATTTGTCGCTGGGTCCCCACACCCTGAGCCTGAAGGTATGGGATGTGCTGAACAATTCTTCGGTGGCTTATACCGATTTTATTGTTGCCAACAGCAGCGAACTAATTATCGATCAGGTGTTTAATTACCCGAACCCGTTCTCCACGCACACCGATTTCTATTTCAGTCACAATCAGCCGGGCGTGCACCTCGACGTACTGATTCAGGTATTTACAGTATCCGGTAAACTGGTTACTTCGATTGAGGCAGATGTTGTTTCGGATGGGTTCCGCAGTCAGCCGGTTTCGTGGAATGCCCTTGATGATTATGGTGATAAACTGGCGAAGGGAGTTTATATTTATAAAATCATGGTAAAATCCCCCGATGGTACTATCGCCTCGAAAATTGAAAAATTATTCATATTGAATTAATTTGAGCAAAATATTTAATTGAATATTTCGTTAATTCGTATATTTGTTGACTTAAAAATTATTGACTTAAGATGAAGATAGTAAGACTGACTGTATTTTTGGCGGGAATTTTCGCAATTACCAATGTTTTTTCGCAAACACCCGAAGATGATATCTGGGGTCGTATTACCGATAATGTACCGGTGATAACAACATCAGTACCTGTGTTGCTGATTTCGCCCGACAGCCGTGCAGCAGGAATGGGCGACGCCGGTGTTGCCACCACTCCCGATGCCAATTCCGGTCACTGGAACCCTGCAAAATATGTCTTCAGCGATAAGGAGCTTGGCGTTGCCATTTCTTACACGCCCTGGCTCCGCCGGTTGGTTCCCGATATGAATATTGCCTATGTATCGGCCTATAAGCAACTCGATAAAGAAAATACCATTGCCGGTTCGCTGATGTATTTTTCGCTGGGCAGCATTAACTTTACCGACATTACCGGAAGCACCATCAGGGATTTTACACCGCATGAATTTGGTGTTGACTTCAGCTACTCGCGTTTGCTAGGTGACAATTTTTCGGGCGCCGTTGCCCTGCGATACATTTACAGCAACCTGTCGGGAGGCATTTCGAATTCGGGCGCAGAGGCCCATCCCGGATGGTCGGTAGCTGCTGACGTAGCCTTTTATTACAGGGGCAAGGAGTTTAAAGTCGGCGACATGAAATCAAAATTAATGTGGGGTTTGAATATTTCGAACATCGGAAATAAAATATCGTACACATCGAACGAGCAGCGGAATTTTATCCCGATGAATTTCCGTACGGGAATTGGCTATTTTCTGGAGCTGAACGATTATAACACCCTGCTGCTTACCGTCGATATTAATAAGCTATTGGTTCCCAGTCCTCCTTCGTATCTGAAGGATTCGTTGGGTCAGGTTGAATTCGATGATCAGGGGAACCCTGTAATTGCCTATGGTAAAAACCCGGATATTTCGGTGCCGGCTGCTTTATTCAGCAGTTGGACTGATGCAGCCGGTATTGCCGACCCCTTCAGGAACAGCGATGGAACACCCAACGTTTTTAAAGAAGAATTTGCCGAGTTGATGTGGAGCGTGGGTATGGAATACTGGTACAACAAGCAGTTTGCCCTGCGTGCCGGATATTTTCATGAGCACGAATACAAAGGAAACCGCAAATATTTTACCATTGGTGCCGGACTGAAACTGAATGTTTTCGGTCTCGACTTTGCCTACCTGATTCCCACAGCACAGCAGCATCCGCTGCAGAATACGCTCCGGTTTACCCTTACTTTCGACATTGCCGGTTTATCGGATGAGTCGAAAAACTGATGTGAGCATGCCGTTCCGGATTGGATTCGGTTACGATGTACATCAGCTGGCTCCCGGCCTGCCCCTGAACCTTGGAGGAATACGAATACCCCATACACACGGTTGTGTAGCCCACTCCGATGGTGATGTGGTGATACATGCCCTCTGTGATGCCATGCTGGGTGCACTGGCATTGCGCGACATTGGCTTTCACTTTCCGGATACTGACCCGGCATACAAAGGAATCGACAGCAAAAAGCTGCTTACCGAAGTGAATGCAATGATTCGCCGGCAGGACTATATTCCGGGCAATGTCGACATCAGTATCGCGATGCAAAAACCCCGTCTTTCGGAGTTTATCCCCGACATGCAGCAGGCACTTGCCGATTGTCTGGGTATAGATGTTTCGCAGGTGAGTGTGAAGGCCACCACTACCGAAAAACTTGGGTTTGTAGGTGAGGAAAAGGGGGTTGAAGCCTATGCCGTTGTTTTGCTGCAGGCTATCGGGTAATGTCGCTGCAGTTTACTCGCAGTTGGAGTTAATCTTTTGATACACAAACACATCGCAATAGCCCTTTCCGAAGCTACGCCAGTCTTTTAACCGGCTCGAACAGGTGAAACCCGCATGTTCGAAAACCTGTATGCTTTCGGTATTCACCGCCAGAATTTCGCAGTACAGCATGTGCAGCTTTAAATAGTTGAAACAATAGTCAATGGTAAGTTGCAGCGCATCGGTAGCATAGTTGTTGCGGCGGTAGGCTTCACCCACCAGAATTCCCAGTCCTGCCTTGCGGTGAAAGGCATCGTACTGATACAGGTCGACAATTCCCACACAGTTGTGCGAAGCAATGTCTTCAATCATCAGCCGCAGTTCTTTCGAAGCAAAAACATCGTGGTCGAGGGTCTCAATGTATTTTTTAATCTGAAACCTCGAAAAGGGTTCGCTTGTTTCGCTGTACATCCACAACTGGCTGTTGTTTTCCCATTGGAACAATATTTCCAGGTCTTCGGGTTCGGGTGCCCTGAGACTGATACGGTGATTACTTAGATACACGGTCGAGTTTTTTGAACGATTTGAAGATCAGGCTTATATCACCAATTATAGAATAATCTTTTGCATACAGAATATTTGCTTTTCCTGCAAACAGCTTGTCCAACTCATTGTCGGAAGGGTCGAGGGGATTGAGAATCGCCGGTTTTAATGCCGGAAGCCCGGTGAGGTCTGCTGTTTTGCAATAACCCACAAAACTTTTAACACCGAAAACTACCAAAAACATATTTTTCACAAAGTACAGGGGGCGTTTCGTTATCCACATCACCACAGGAGCGGATAGTAAAAACAGAAACGACAGTCCGGCATCGACAATTCTCTTTTTGCGTTTATTCTCTGGTTTTCCGATGCTGTTCATCGTAATGGAATACAAATCACCGGCTGTATGTACGCTGTTACTTCCGATAACGGTCAGGCCGTCGGGTCCTGCAATTTTGTAATCGAGTTTGTAGTCGGCAAGCATCAGCATGTAACTGATAATATTCTGGGCAGCCACGTCGCGGGCACAGAAAACCACCTCGTTAATTTTATGAATTTTCACAATTTCGTCTACCTGAGTGATGTTGCCGAGAAAGAAGCTGTCATCACCCTTTTCGTGGCTGTTCACAAACCCGCTGATCCGGTTTGTGAGTCCGGTTTGGCTGATCAGTTGAAGCACACGCTGTATCTCATCTTTTTTTCCGATGATAATGGTTTTATTGCTTTGGGTGATGTTGAGCCGGAACTCTTTTATTTTTGTGAGATGCAGCAGGATGCGTCCTAACGGAATTGTCAGGAATGTGCCGGAAGCTCCAAGTAGAATCAAAGCTCTCGAAAACCGAAGATGTTCGGGTAACAGGGAATAATACAGCAATATAATGCCCGTGCCGATAACAATTCCTTTGAGGATATTGGGGATTTTCAGTGGCCTGTCGTATCCTCCGGTAAAAACGAGTGTGATAATCCATGTGATGATATAGGAGGGTATGGCATAGCGCAGCAATTCTTCGGGATAGCTTCCCGGTTCACCAAATTTGTGCATGCCCCAAAGGGGTATTATCAGCATGAAAATGCCAAAGATAAGTGCTGCATCAATCAGTGCAGGCAACATCCGCATCAAAAAACGATAGGCAATGGCCATCGATGCCCTGAAATATACGGCCGAATTTATCAGAAACGAAAAGGCTTTTGCGTTTTTGGCGCTGAAATGCTTGCGGGCAAAAATTATCATGGCGCGGTAAAACACCAGCACATAGTTGATACTGCCTTTTTTGGTACTCTCGCCCTTGTAGTGAATGATGGTGGTTCCCGGAAAATAGTAATTCGAGAAACCCGCCTTGGTAATACGGTACGACAGGTCGATGTCTTCGCCGTACATAAAATAGGTTTCATCGAGGGCTCCGATATGGTCGATTACCGATTTCCGCAATAGCATAAAGGCACCGCTCAGCACTTCAACCTTATGGGTTTTGTCTTTATCAAGATAGGTGAGATGGTACTGCCCGAAACGTTTCGACCGGGGGAAAAGGCGCGATAGCCCGAAAATCTTATAGAATGCAACGGCAGGAGTGGGGAGGGCCCGCTTCGATTCGGGCAGGAACCGCCCCTTACCATCAATCATCTTCACTCCGAGACCGCCGGCATCGGCATGCGAATCCATGAAGTCGATAATCTGACTGAACGTATCTTCCTGAACCACTGTGTCGGGATTCAGCAGCAGGATGTACTCGCCCTTTGCCTGATGAATGGCCTGGTTATTGGCTGCCGAAAAACCCAGATTTTTCTGATTGGCAATAAGTCGCACCTTGCCAAATTTCTCTTTCACCATAGCACACGAACCATCTACCGAATTGTTGTCAACAACAAAAACTTCGGCATCAATATCGTTGAGGGCAGTAAACACCGAATTCAGGCATTGCTCCAGAAAGTGCCTTACATTGTAGTTTACTATTACGACCGAAAGTTTCATTCAGGTTCAGAAAGAGGGTAAAGATAGAAAATTCATTTTAATTGCATCGATTCAGGCATTTGTCGCTCACATGTTTTTACGGTACACTGCCGCCGGGGCTTCGTAATAAAACTCCGCTTCATAGTTCGGCTTCGTCATATCTTTTTTTGCGTAGATTTTTTGTTCCAGCGGTTTGGTTTTTGTCTGCTGCAGGGCGTAGCCTTCGGGTTCAAATACCAGACGGTACAGGTTGTGCAGGAACAGGTAGTCGAGGCCAGCAAATTCCCATATACGGGACGGCTCCGGTGGCCCTTTTCCCGGCCATACCATACGCGATGAGTTGTTCCACAAATCGCTGTAATCCGGAAGCTTTTTATTTGAGCTGGGTCCTGATGGCGGTGCTTTGGCCAATAGGTCGGCATAATAGTTTTTGTCGTCGTCCCACATTTTTTTTCCTCGGCTGTAAATGCATGAATATTTGTCCTTATGGAGCAGATAGAGAATCAGGGTCTGATGCTCGTAGGTCAGTCTTTCTCTGCGGTCGCGCAGCGCATAAAATAACTGCAGCGAATTGCCGCACCAGTTTACATCCGAAATAACGGCCAAATCACGAAACATGTAGTCTTCGATGTTATCGGGTAACGAAAGGGCGCCTCCGGGAAGTATTTTAAACTGTTTGAAAACCAGCGATTTGAATAAGTACTTATTGAATCCCGTATTGGATCCGTCAAAATGATAACGATCGGTTCCGGTGATGGCGTTGCCGGCTTCGGCAAACCCAAACGAATTAATCCAAACGCCCATATCTTCGCCGCTTCCTTCGGCTACCAGTTCATCGGTGACCGGATTCATAATATACCATCGCGTGCTGATAATGGCAAACAGCTGGTTTTTTGCAGGGTGAGCCATCGAAACGCCCGGTTTAAAACACAGCGCCTGTTCGGGAAACGGATGCTGCAATTGTTTCATCAGACGGTCGGTAAGGTCATCCACCCAGCGGCTGATGTTGATTTTTCCGTTGGTAATAATTCCCTTTTCTTTCAGGTAACGCGGTATCAAATCGTTGATGTAGTGGATTTCGACCAGATTTTCAGGTTCCTCGTCAACCAGCTTTTTAACCAAGGCCAGTGCATGCAGCATTTTTACAATGTTGTCCTGACTCATTTCTTCTTTGGCCACAATTCCTTTCTGAAAAACGGATAAATACGACCCTGTGCCGTCGCGGGTTTTGTTCAGTTTTCCGGTTTTTATTCCGAAAAACGAAGCGTAGCGCAACCAGAAACCCAGGCTCACATCGTCGCGAATAAGAAACCCGTTGATATCACCCGGATACACAATGTAGTCGCTGACTGTGTCGCTGCCAACGATGCGGTAGCGTTTGTTGTGTTTACGCAGCACATATTCCGAATACAGGTCGAGCCGCTCGATGGCCAGCATGGCATAAATAAGCATGCTGTATGTTTCGCGGTAATCCTGCCGGTTGTTTTTCAAAAGCCGGTATTCGGTGGCCAGAAAGCCCAGGTAGTGATTGAAGTTGCAGTTTCCGTCGCCCCAACTGATGTAGTAAGGTTTACCCAAGGTGTCGTGAATGCGATCTGTGGCAGGGATATTCACCCCAAATTCTTCTACGTTCGGACTCACTACAACAAATTCACTGAACAGCCTGTCTCGATATTTCAGGTATGTGTCCATCAGTCGTTTCGGGGCCTGTGCATCGAGTGCTGTCGTCTGCAAAAATAAGGGCAGAAAAATTGCTAAAACCATCAGGCCTGCAAACGGCGATTTGTATTTGGTTGCTTGTCTCCCCATATTTTGCAAAAATAATCGAAAAAAATGTTTTACACAGCTATATTTTATTTGAATGAAATGAAAAAAGGCCGGGTTTATTTTGTAAATTCGCCTGTAGCATTGCAGAGGAATTTTCTCGGGATGCAGCGTGCGCGATGATAATCATGAGGTCGAATCAGATTGATAAATATAATAGAGTATGGGTGAAAAACTGAAATATGCCGATTTTGAAACGCTGCACCGTTTTATGTGCGATTGCCTGACAGCTGCCGGAGTTCCTGCAGCCGATGCCAATATAGTTGCTGATGTGCTGATTGAAGCCGATAAACTGGGTATCGATTCGCATGGAATCAACCGGCTGAAGCCGATTTATATTGACCGCATCCGTGATGGGATCCTCAACCCGCTTACCCGTATCGATGTTGTTCGTGAAGGTCCTGCAACAGCAGTGCTCGACGGAAACAACGGCATGGGTCATGTGGTGAGTAAGTATGCCATGCAGATGGCTATCGACAAGGCAAAGCTCTACGGATTGGGCATGGTGGCTGTGAGAAACAGCTCGCACTACGGGATAGCCGGTTACTACGGAATAATGGCTGCTGAAGCCGGAATGATTGGAATTACCGGCACCAATGCCCGTCCTTCGATAGCCCCTACCTTTGGTATCGACAATATGCTGGGCACCAACCCGTTGACCTTTGTCATGCCCACCGACGAAGATTTTCCGTTTTTCCTCGATTGCGCCACTTCGGTAAGCCAGCGCGGCAAAATTGAGTATTACGCCAAGACCGGAAAAACCCTGCCTGAAGGCTGGGTAATCGACCGCCACGGGAAAAGTAAGTGCAATCCGGTTGAAGTACTCAAAGACCTGACCAGCGGTCAGGCTGCCCTGACACCCTTGGGCGGAATTGGCGAGGAAACGGGTGGATACAAGGGCTACGGCTATGCCACAGTTGTCGAAATTATGTCGGCAGCCCTGCAAGGCGGTGCTTTTATGAATGCCCTCACCGGTTTCGAAAATGGAAAGAAAGTGCCGTACCGGCTCGGACACTTTTTTATTGCCATCAGCATCAGCCATTTTACCGAACCCGACGAGTTCAGGAAAACTACCGGTGATATCCTGCGCGAACTGCGCAACTCGGCTAAAATGCCGGGTGCCGACAGAATATACACCGCCGGCGAAAAGGAATACATGAACTTTCTGCATCGCTCAAATCATGGGGTTCCCCTAAACGAAGCCATGCAACGCGAAATAAAAACCCTGGCCGAAATGTATCATTTACAAGGCTATTCAAACCTGTATGAAGCATGAGTTATGTAAAACATCAATTTAAAGCGTCCGATGGTGCCGGCATTGTGTATCACAAATGGTCGGCCGAAACCGAGGACATCAGGGCAGTTGTGGTAATTGCCCATGGCATGGCTGAGCATGCATTCCGCTACAACCATTTTGCCAATGTGTTGAACGAAAACTATTTTACAGTGTATGCCCCCGATCATCGCGGACATGGCTGCACGGCAGGTGATCCCGAGAATACAGGCATTTTTGCCCGCCGGCAGGGTTGGTGGAAGGTGGTTGATGATCTGCACAGTCTGATTGGTATTGTGAAAAACGAGAACCCGGGTAAAAAAGTTTTTCTGTTGGGGCACAGCATGGGCTCCTTTCTGGTGCGCACCTATATATGCACCTATGGCAACCACGTTCATGGTGTGATTCTTTCGGGTACAGGTATGAACCCACGCCCGATTCTCGTAGCCGGCAGTATGATTGCCCGACTGTCTTCGTTCTTTAAAGGACAAAACCATCGTTCGAAAACCCTCGACATGATGTCGTTTGGCAGTTTTAACAAGAAATATTCCACACCGTTTCAATGGTTGTCGCGCGATCAGGAAATGGTCGATAAGTACATCGCAGATCCCTATTGCGGTCAGGTGTTTACTTCAGGTTTTTTTCAGGATTTGTTCTGTGGCCTGCGGTTTATTGGCAACATCAATAACCTGTCGGAAATACCCAAGTCCTTGCCCGTGTTTATAGTGTCGGGCTCCGACGATCCGGTGGGTAACTACGGCAAGGCTGTAACCAAGGTGTATGCCCTGTATCAGAAAGCCGGATTGCGAAATGTCGAAATGAAACTCTATCCCGGAGCCCGCCATGAGATACTGAACGAAACCAACCGCGACGAAATAATGATCGATATTATCAACTGGCTGAAACATAAGAATTTGTATGCCTGAGAAAAAATACATTCTGGCACTCGATCAGGGAACTACCAGCTCCCGGGCGGTGCTTTTCGACAACCAGTTCGCCATTGTCGGTATTGAGCAACACGAAAGCCGGCAGATTTTTCCACAGCCGGGCTGGGTTGAGCAGGATGCCATCGAAATATGGGAAGCGCAACTGTTTGTGATGCGCAACCTGATTAACCGCATGAACGTAAATCCCGCCAATATAGCAGCCATAGGCATAACCAATCAGCGCGAAACAAGCATTGTGTGGGATAAGAAAACCGGCAAACCCCTGTACCATGCCATTATCTGGCAGGACCGCCGTACTGCTGCCTATTGCAACCGACTGAAAGAGGAGGGACATTCGGGTATGATTCATCAGAAAACAGGGTTGCAGGTTGATTCGTATTTTTCGGCAACCAAGCTACGGTGGATTCTCGACGAAGTGCCCGGGGTACGGGCTATGGCCGAAAAAGGCGAGGCCCTGTTCGGCACCGTTGATTCATGGTTAATCTGGAACCTGACAGGTGGTAAAACACACGTCACCGATGTGTCGAATGCGTCGCGCACCATGCTCTTCGATATTCACAATCTGTGTTGGGACACAGAATTACTGAAACTGATGGATATCCCTGTTGCGATGATGCCCGATATTATCGACTCATCGGTGGTTTTTGCCGGTACCGCCCCGGATTTGTTTGGAGGTATTTCGGTTCCGCTGGCCGGAGTTGCCGGTGATCAGCAGGCCGCTTTGTTTGGCCAGGCGTGCCTGTCGAAAGGAATGGTGAAAAACACCTATGGCACCGGCTGTTTCATGCTGATGAATACCGGAACCGAGCCCATGTTGTCGCAGTCGGGTTTGCTGACCACCGTTGCCTGGCGGATTGCCGGCGAAACCACCTACGCCATCGAAGGGAGCGTGTTTATTGCCGGGGCTGCCATCAAATGGCTGCGCGATGGCTTACACTTGTTCCGCAATGCTTCGGAAACCGAAAACATGGCAAGCTCGGTTCCCGACAGTGCCGGAGTGATTGTAGTGCCAGCCTTTGCAGGTCTGGGCGCCCCGTATTGGAATATGGAAGCACGGGGAGCTATTTTCGGCCTGACACAGGGCGTTAACGAAAAACACCTTGTGCGGGCCACCCTTGAATCGCTGGCCTATCAAACCCGCGACGTGCTCGATGCCATGCGCACCGATACGGGAATCTCGCCGGCTGCCATAAAAGCCGATGGAGGTGCCTGTGTCAACAATTTCCTGATGCAGTTTCAGAGCGATATTCTCGGTGTGAATGTTGTCCGACCGCGCATCACTGAATCAACTGCACTGGGGGCTGCCTGTTTGGCGGCTCTGGCGGCAGGTGTTTCTTCACTGCAACATGTTGCCGGTATGCAACAGGCCGATAGGATATTTTCACCCGAAATTGGTGAGGCCTTGCGAAGCAGCCTGTACCTGCAGTGGAAGCATGCAGTCGGTGCATGTCTGGTATGGGCTGAGATATAACCCGACGTGTCAAGCGAAGCGATCTAACCCCCAAATCTCGACCTCGTTTGTAACGAGGTCGCATTTATACTAAGCATTTATAATGCGTCGACTGCAGTGCATTAGAAATACACCAATAAATTTGTACGCGTTACAAGCGATGACTGGACGAGCGTACATTTTTTACAAAAAATATTAATTATTGACGAAAACACGTAAATGTTTTAATTTCCGTCAATAAGAAGGCTGTGTTTTAAATTTTATGATTCTAAGGATTGACTAATTGGTCTGCTTTCTTGGCTTATCATTAGCAATAAGGCCTCATTTAATCTGATCATTTGCAACGTATGCCGTTTTGCCGGGGAAATTTTTTTTTCGGAATTAGGGTGGAAACTTAGCCGGTTGCAATGTTCCAATCAGAATCCCAATTCTTTAATGAATAAATCGGCTTGTTCGCGGGTGGGCACTTTACCGTGCCACTGGTAATTGCCTTCGATACTTCTCACACCACGCCCCATGTTTGTATTGGCAATGATAACCGAAGGTTTTTGCTTAATGCTGCGTACCTGGTCGAAAGTTCTGATTAAATCGGAAATATCGTTACCACGGCACACGAACACTTGCCAACCGAAGGCTTCCCATTTTGCAGCCAGAGGTTCAATGTCCATTACGTTGCGGGTTGGGCCGTCGATCTGCACTTCGTTCCGGTCAACAATAGCAAGCAGGTTGTCCATACGGTAATGGGCGGCGCTCATGGCAGCTTCCCATACCGAACCTTCCTGAAGTTCACCATCGCCGAGAATGCAATATATTTTACGGTTCGATTTTTCGATATTCATTGCCAGGGCCATACCCACAGCTATGGAAAGCCCCTGCCCAAGTGAGCCGCTCGATGTTTCGATGCCCGGCAGTTTATGGCTCAGCGACGGATGACCCTGCAGCCGGGAGCCTTCTTTGCGTAGCTGCATCAGCTCTTTCGGGTGAAAATATCCGGCATGGGCCAGGGTGGCATACAGCACCGGTGCCACATGGCCTATCGACAGCACTACCCGGTCGCGGGCATGCCATTCGGCATTTCCCGAATTGTGGCGTAATTCGTAAAAGTAGAGTGTAGTAAAAACATCGGCTAAGCCCAGCGAGCCTCCCAAATGCCCCGAGCCTGCCTCGCAAAGCATGTTGATTACGTCGCGCCGTATTTCGGCCGCTTTTTGTATGAGGTTCGAAATGTCGGGCATGGCTTATAAATCGGGAAACTCAATGATTTCGTACACCACAAAGCAACCCGGAAACGACGGTTTAATTTTGTTCAGCAAACCCATGGCTTCGTATCGGGTTCTGAAGTTGCCGCAATGTACTTCGAAATTGGGGTCCTTATACACCAGGTACACTTTAATGTCGGGATAGGCTGTATTAAACCGGACTTTGGTTTCGTTGGCCAGTTTTCGGGCGTTTTGACCCACATCGGCAAATATTTTCACCCGATAACCCCAGATACCATTGCGCTTTTCGTTGATTCCGGCATAGGTCTCGATGAAACTTTCCATCTTGTCCGACTGATAAATGTGCACTTTGCCATGATAGGCGCCACTGTTGAAATACGGGATTTCGACCGGTGTAACCGTTTGCCCCGACAGCGTTAGCGATACAACCAGACCAAGAATTATGTAAGCGAGTTTCATAACAACGTATTTTTATGCAAATTAATAAATTTTAACCTTGTCTTTCGAATCGACATCTATGTTTTTCGAAAAGATAAATTTCCCGACTTTAACTTTGCCCTTAACTCCGATTTCGATTTCGCGGCGGCTGAGTTCCGATACGATTTTAAAAGAATTGCCAAGCAGTTCGGCCGGTTTAAACGACACATCCACGGCATGCACATCGTTCGATTTCGCTTCGATACGTGTTTTTTGTGTTCTTTTCACATTGCCGACGTTTATTTCGCCAACATACACGTCGAGGTCTATCTTCTTAAGAGTAAATGAAAAATTGTTGGGGTTGTTCACCGGTAAATCAACCTGAAGGCTTACATTTCCGGTTTTTATTTCGTTAACTTTCAGTCCGGCAGGCTTGCCAACCGTAATTTGCTGATATTTGCACGACACACTGATTATCGAAAGCAGTGCAATCAGGAATAATGGAATTCTTATTTTTTTCATCTGTGTTGGTTTATTTTAAGCCGATTTCGGTTGCAAACTTATCAAAATCAATACCATCGAAATTTCCGGAGCTCATCATAAGCAAATTTTTGTTTTTCCAGCTTATGTTTTTCAGGTAAGTCTGTAGCTCCGATGAATCGTTGAATACGAGAATATCGCGTCCGAATGATTCGCGTACCGCTTCGGGCTCAATGTTTTCGAGTTTTTTGTGTTCGATTACGTGTTTGTTGTAATACACCACTGCGGTATCGGCCATGTCCATACTGTTGCGGTACTGCGGCAGGAATGTTTTCGAAAGGCTGCTGAAGGTGTGTAACTCGATACATGCCACTAGCTCCCTGTCGGGAAACTGCGATTTTACAGCTTCGGTAGTGGCTTTAAGTTTCGAAGGGGCATGGGCAAAGTCGAGAAAGAATGTTGAGTCGTGGGTTGCTGCTACCAACTGTAGGCGTTTTGCTGCGCCCTTAAATGTTGCCAGCGATCCGAAAAAGTCAGCATCGCTGATTCCGATTTCGCGGCACACCAACAGGGCGGCATGTATATTTTGCATATTATGCCGTCCGAATAGGTTTACCGGATAGGCTTTTCCATCGAGAAGTATTTCGGTGCCATTATCCGAACGTCTCGATTCGAGTTCCTGATAGGCTGTGGTGTTAATCGAAGAATGTTTTTGCGCAATGGTGCACAGGTTTTCGTCATCGGCATAATATATAAGGTGTCCTTTTGGTTCAATCATACCGGCAAAAACGTCGAACTGATTCACATATTCGCCAAAAGTGGGAAACACATTGATATGATCCCATGCAATTCCGGTGAGTATGGCAATATGGGGTTTGTACCAATGGAACTTTGGCCGTGGGTCGATAGCCGACGACAGGTACTCATCTCCTTCGAAAACGGCAATGCTGTTTTTCTCTTCAAGGTTCACCATGGTGTCGAAGCCTTCGATTTTTGCTCCTACCATATAGTCGAACTGCATGTCGCACGATTTCATCACATGCATAATCATCGAGCAAACGCTGGTTTTCCCGTGACTTCCGCCCACCACAATGCGCATTTTGTTTCTTGTTTGCTCATAAAGGTATTCTGGGAAGGAATACACCGGTATGTTGCTCCCGATGGCCCGGATCAGTTCGGGGTTGTCGCGGCGGGCATGCATCCCCAGTATAACGAGGTCGAGGTCCGATTTGATTTTTGAAACATCCCAACCCCAGGTTTCGGGAAGCAATCCATATTGTTGCAACCGGCTTTTTGCTGGTTCGAAAATCTCATCATCTGAACCGCTGACCTGATACCCTTTCTTATGCAGGGCAATGGCAAGATTGTGCATTACTGCCCCTCCGCAAGCTATCAAATGTACTTTCATTTGTGTAATTTGTTTTTAATGGTCCGATGGAATTTTGCATAAACCGATATGTCTCCGGAATGAAGTTGCTTTTCTGATGCTCGATTTCATACCATATATAATGTAGTTCGACTATAATTCAGTAAATGCAAAATCCCACGATGTCAAAAATGAGAAATACCCGTGAAATATTTTTTCCTGAGCAGGTTTATTTATCAACACCATATATTTTATACTCAAAAATTTGATTTTTTGACCTTGTATTAAAATAGAAATGTAGTTTTCTAAAACAATGTTATATACCAGTGTTTTAAAGCATGACAAAAGTCAGGAATATGAAAAAAAATGATATTTATCATGTTAAGGCTCAAAAATGACAAAAATGCTGCAAAACATACGACATGGTAAATGGGCATGCAGGCCTTGCAAATACTGCAAAAATGCCATATGTTAAATTATTCGTATGTTCTTGGGCTTTGAAATGCAAAAAAAAACCTATATACATTTATGCTGAATTGCAAATTAACCTGAAGTCAAACTTTAAAAATTTTTAACATGAGCAAGTATCAGCAAATCGTGAATGAATTTATGGCAGGCGTTATTGCCAAGAATCCGGCAGAACCCGAATTTCATCAGGCCGTAAAAGAAGTGGTTGAATCTTTAATGCCTTACATCGAAGAAAACCCGAAGTATAAGAAAGCAAAAATCCTCGATCGGATGGTTGAGGCCGAAAGAATTCTTATTTTCAGGGTTCCATGGACCGATGATCAGGGCGAAATTCGTGTAAACCGCGGATACCGTATCGAGATGAACAGCGCTATTGGACCTTACAAAGGTGGTTTGCGCTTTCACCCCACGGTAACCCTGGGTGTACTTAAGTTTTTGGCTTTCGAACAGGTTTTCAAAAACTCGTTGACTACCCTTCCGATGGGTGGTGGTAAAGGTGGGTCTGATTTCGACCCCAAAGGAAAATCCGACATGGAAGTAATGCGTTTTACCCAAAGTTTCATGATGGAACTGCAACGTCACATTGGTCCGAATACCGACGTTCCTGCCGGTGATATCGGTGTGGGCGGCCGCGAAATCGGGTTCATGTTTGGTATGTACAAAAAACTGCGCAACGAATTTACAGGTGTTCTTACCGGTAAAGGCCTCGAATGGGGTGGTTCATTGATTCGTCCCGAAGCTACCGGCTACGGCTGTGTGTATTTTGCACAGGAAATGCTGAAAACCCGTGGTCTGAGTTTCGAAGGTAAAGTTGTTACCGTTTCGGGTTCGGGTAATGTGGCTCAGTATGCAGTCGAAAAAGTGAATGAGTTGGGCGGTAAAGTGGTAACCTTATCCGATTCGGAAGGCTTCATTTATGACCCAAAAGGTATCGACGACGAAAAACTGGCTTATGTAATGCATCTGAAGAACGTAAAACGCGGACGTATTAAAGAATATGCCGAAAAATACGGTTGTGAATATCATGCCAACATTCGTCCCTGGGTGGTTAAATGCGATGTAGCATTGCCTTGTGCAACACAAAACGAAGTAAATGGCGAAGAAGCTGCTATTCTCGTTAAGAATGGTTGCATCTGTGTTTCAGAAGGTGCCAACATGCCTTCGACTCCCGAAGCCATCGAAATCTACCTCAAAAATAAAATTCTCTTCGGCCCCGGAAAAGCAGCCAACGCCGGTGGTGTTGCCACCTCAGGACTCGAAATGAGTCAGAACTCAATGCGTTTGTCGTGGACCCGCGAAGAAGTTGATGCCCGTTTGCACCAAATCATGAAAGACATACACGCTACCTGTGTGAAATACGGAACTAAAGAAGATGGTTTTGTTAACTACGTTGATGGAGCCAACATCGGAGGTTTTGTTAAGGTTGCTGATGCTATGCTCGCTCATGGTGTTGTATAGATGCTTTTTTGTTTGTTTAGGGGGGCTTTTATAAGCCCCTTTTTTTAATTTTACTGTTGTTTTATTTATGCCATAAACTATGAGAATACAAAGAATCTTTGTTGAAAACGACAATCGTAAAACTCCCGACGATGTAGTGATTACAAACGAGTTGGATGAGATTATTACAAAGTATAAAGGCAAAAAGGGAAATATCATTCCGTTGCTGCAAGGCACCCAGGCAATTTTTGGTTACCTGCCGCGTGCTGCCTTCGAGAAAATTTCGAAGGAAACCGGTCTCGAGTTAAGCGACATGTATGGTGTTGCTACTTTTTATACCCAGTTCAGGCTTAACCCGGTAGGAAAAAATATTATTAAAGTGTGTCACGGCACTGCCTGCCATGTGCAGAATGCCAATGCGGTGAGTGAAGCACTGGCCGAGGAACTCGGAATAAAGGACGGGGAAACCACCGCTGATGGTTTGTTCACCCTCGAATCGGTGGCCTGTCTGGGTTGTTGTTCGCTCGCTCCGGTGATGATGGTGAACAACGACACCTTTGGTAAACTCAATAATAAATCGGCATTGAAAGTGATTCGCGACATTGCCCGGAAAGAAAAACAATAATTCAATTGTATTGCTATGGAAAAGATTAAAGTAACCGTGGGACTGGGCAGTTGCGGAATTGCTGCCGGTGCCGGAAAAACATATCAGAAACTCACCGAATTGCAACAGCAGGCCGAATATTCGTTCGATCTTGCCAAAACCAGTTGCATTGGCATGTGTTTCAACGAACCCCTGGTAGAAGTATCTGCAAAAAACGGATCGTGGCTCTATGGAGGAGTCGACGAGAAACGTATTGTCGAAATCATGAAACACCACGAGGCGCATGAGGCGCCGCTCACCGAATATGTGGTGTACAGCGAAAAGCTCGACACTCCGGGCAAAACCTATTTCGACGGTCAGGTGAAAATAGCCCTGCGTAATTGTGGCTATATCGACCCCGAAAGTATCGATGAGGCCGAAGCGCACCATGCCTATCAGGCTATGAAAAAAATTGTAGACGAAAAACTGTCTGCCGACCAGGTGATTCAGAAAGTTCTTGATTCCGGACTACGGGGCAGGGGAGGTGCAGGTTTCCCGACAGGTAAAAAATGGCAGTTTGCCAAGTCGTATTCAGGCGATGAAAAATACGTGATTTGCAACGCAGACGAAGGAGACCCCGGTGCTTTTATGGATCGCTCGTTGCTGGAGGGTGACCCGCATTCGGTACTCGAAGGAATGATAATCTGCGCCTACTCGGTGGGTGCAACCGGCGGGGTTATCTATTGCCGCGCCGAATATCCCCTGGCCATTGTAAGGCTGAATATTGCCATCGCGCAAGCCCGACAAAAAGGCTATCTCGGAAAAAATATTTTTGGTATCGAAGGATTCAATTTCGATATCTACGTAAAAGAAGGCGCCGGTGCTTTTGTGTGTGGAGAAGAAACTGCCCTGATTGCATCTATCGAAGGAAAGAGGGGTATGCCCAACAAGCGGCCTCCCTTCCCTGCTGAAGCCGGACTTTGGGCAAAACCTACCAACATCAACAATGTGGAAACTTGGGCGAACATACCCTGGATTATCCTGAACGGCCCCGAAAAATATGCTGCCTATGGAACCGAAAAATCGAAAGGTACCAAGGTTTTTGCCCTGACCGGAAAAATTAAAAACGGTGGTCTGGTCGAAGTTCCCATGGGTATTACCGTAAACGAGATAATCTATAAACTTGGCGGTGGTATTATCGACGATAAAAAGTTTAAAGCCGTGCAGTTGGGCGGCCCTTCGGGTGGCTGTATCCCAGCGCATCTGGGTGAAACACTGATTGACTACGATTCGGTGCAGGCTACCGGAGCCATTATGGGTTCGGGCGGGATGGTGGTGATGGACGAAACTACCTGCATGGTGGATATCGCCCGTTTCTTCCTCGATTTTACCGTGAAGGAATCCTGCGGTAAATGCACCTTCTGCCGCATTGGTACCAAGCGTATGCTCGAAATTCTGGAACGCATTTGCGATGGCAACGGTCAGGATGGAGATATCGAAAAACTTGAGGAACTGGGGCGCCAGATTATCGAGAACTCGTTGTGCGGACTCGGGCAAACCGCTCCCAATCCCGTGCTGTCAACCATCAGATATTTCCGCAACGAATATGAAGCACATATCTACGATAAGAAATGTCCGGCCAAAGTGTGCAAAAAACTGATAACCTATATGGTGGATGAAGAAAAATGTACCGGGTGTACCATCTGCGCTGTGAAATGTCCCACCAAAGCCATTTCGGGTGAGAAGAAAAAAGTACATTTTGTGCATCAGGACTTATGTATCAAATGTGGTTCCTGTTTCACCAATTGCAACTTTGGTGCAATCAGCTTAGTTTAATCCAAATACCTGAAAATGATGAAAGTAACAATTAATAATATAGAGTTAGAAGCGCAGAAAGGCGACAGTATTTACGATGTAGCCAGGCGCAACAATATAGTTATCCCTACACTGTGTCACGATGAGCGACTGGCGCCTTATTCTTCGTGTTATGTGTGCGTTGTCGAAATCGAAGGCATGAAGAACCTTCAGCCCTCGTGTTCCACCCGTGTAAACGAAGGCATGAAGATACAAACCGAAAACGACAGGGTGCGCCGTGCCCGTAAAACAGCCCTTGATCTGCTGATGAGTAACCATTATGCCGATTGCGTGGGTCCGTGCAAGATTGCTTGTCCTGCGCATGTCGATGTTCAGGGTTATATCAGTCTGATCGAGAAGAAGCAGTATTCGGAAGCTATTGCACTGATAAAACAGAAGAATCCCTTGCCGGCAATCTGCGGTAGGGTATGCGTACGTCCTTGTGAATTCAATTGCCGGCGTAACCTTCTCGACGAAGGTTCAGGCGTTGGTGTCGATTACCTGAAACGCTATGCTGCTGATATTGACCTTAATTCTGACAATCGGTATAAACCCGAAACGGCACCATCGACAGGAAAGAAAATTGCGATTATCGGAGCAGGCCCTGGTGGACTTTCGGCTGCATATTGGTTGCAACAGAAAGGTCATCAGTGCGATATTTACGAAGCGATGCCAAAGCCCGGAGGATGGTTGCGCTACGGAATCCCTGAGTATCGCCTCCCGAATGATTTGCTCGATCAGGAAATAGAAACTATTACCGAATTGGGTGTAAATATTTTCTGTAACCAAAAGCTGGGTGAAAACCTGAGTTATGCCGATCTGAAAGGGAAATACGATAGTGTGATATTGACCATTGGCTCACAAAAAGGAACCCTTTTGGGCACCGAAGGCGAAGATGCCGAAGGGGTTTATTCGGGTATTGATTTTCTCCGTAACATGGAAGCCACTGGGCAA
>Ga0116149_1001114_pt1 | contig 33641 bp, 30 predicted proteins | sample AD_UKC057_MetaG_FD_89787 | JGI IMG/M metagenome (GOLD analysis project Ga0116149, IMG submission 89787) | Active sludge microbial communities of municipal wastewater-treating anaerobic digesters from USA - AD_UKC057_MetaG | ecosystem: Engineered > Bioreactor > Anaerobic > Digestate | place: USA...
CCTTGTATGCGGTCCAATGACAAGCAGATTGATATTCTTCTCGCGTTCTTCCCGTAAAATCTCTTCAATCGTCTTACCGTAGCGTATGTCAGATAGAATGGTTACGCCCCTGCGGTCCCTCAACCGGCTTATTTCCGCATCCAGCTTGCTACGGGCCTCATTTATCAGTTTTAATTTCTCTCCCGTGATCTGCTCTTCGCTGAGGCAGTAATCCACGGCGCATTCTTCTATTTTATCCACGGCATGTACCACATATACGGTAGCTTTCATTTGTTCAGCCAGCGCAACCGCCTCGTCGAGTGCCGTTCGCGAGAATTCGGTGAAATCCGTAGCGACCAGGATGTTTTTAATTGAATTCATGGTGCACCTCCTTTTTCCTGTCTCGTCTTCCTTCTACATGGAATATACATCATTCCGTCAGGGCTGACAAGAAAATGTATTGACTTTTTGTGATAATTTAATAAAATAGTTAATATTCACTAACACGGAGGCACCATGAGGAACCTGACCCTGAGGCAGCAGGAAATACTGGACGCGTCACTCGATATAATTGCCCGCCGCGGCATGCAGCGCATGACCATAAAAAACCTGGCTCGCGCCATAAAAGTCAGCGAGCCCGCATTGTATCGTCATTTCAAATCGAAATTCGACATACTCATGACAATCCTTGTCCGGTACCGGAAGAACCTGGAGGACCTCTTTGGGCAATCGGACGGTGAAACCGTCCCACCGGTTGATGCGATCGAAAGATTCTACGCCGGAATGTTCAGAAGTTTCGAAAAGCAGCCCGCCCTGTCCATTGTCATATTTTCCGAGGACCTGTTCCGGTATGACAGCAGGCTATCGAATGAAGCAACCGCTATTATCAAGCTGACACATGACCGAATATACCGCATCCTCAGGGAAAGCGTCCGTCAGGGCGGGGTGAGGACCGATGTTCCGGCAGAGCAGCTTGCATGGATGGTCATGGGAACAATGAGGCTCCTGGTTACCAGATGGAGGATTTCAGGGTACCGCCTGGGCCTTGTGAAGGAAGGACGTCAGGCAATCGGCCTGCTCCGCAGGATAATCGCTCCGGCACGAAAAAAGTAATCTCTCCGATGTCTGTACCGATGCTTTGATGAGCCCGAGACGGCCGGACTATTTTATTTATCATTGATTAATTAGCGGGAAGAATATAAGCATTGAAAGCCGAAACAGAGTTTTACTCAACTTTAAAAAATTTATTCTGTTGTGCTCCGCATACGGGGCACCTGTCAGGAGCAACTCTCTCGTGGACATAGCCGCAGACCTCGCAAACATAATACTCGGTTGTTTCATCCTCGGTAAGATGCTCCAGGGCTTTCCGGTAAAGTCCGGAATGGATTTCTTCCACATCCTTTGCCTGCGAGAAGACCAGCCCTGCGGTTTTTTCGCCTTCTTCTTCGGCTTCCCGCAGCATTTTTGGGTAATAGTTGCCGCTGACCAAATTTTCCTGCTGGAAGGCGTATTCCATATTGGCCTGGGTGTCTTTTATCACTTCGAGGAGCCGGAAATTACGCCTGGCGTGGATTCCCTCCGAGGCGGCTATCGCCCTGAAAAGATGGGCTATTTGGGGTAGATCCTCCCGGGCTGCTTGTTCGGCGAAGGCTATCAAACGCTGATATGCTTTCGACTCGCCTACGAATGCATCATAGAGATTCTTCGCGGTTTTTTCTTTCATTATACATTTCCTTTACGGCCATTTTCTGAAATATTACCAATGGTATCGCCTTTTTCCGGGTAAGACACGTGCCCTCTTGTTATCCTGGCAAATGGCGTCATGGAGTGTACCTTAACGCTCGTTTTAGAGTAAATATCCTTAACCAGTACACCTCTGGCTGTCAATGCATCGGCGATTAATGAGCGATGGCATCGCCAGGGTACGGATTCAGCACACATTATCACAGTGGTCCTATTTTGTAAAAGGGCTATCAGTTTTTCCAAAGCCATATCGAATTTGTCTGTTTGCATGTAGTCCGCGAAACCCCGGAAGGATGGATTTCTCCATCCCGTATTAATAGTATCCTTGAGCGTATGCCTGAACCCTCCAAGGTCTTTCATCTGTCTGTAGCTTATGTGCCTGTTCCGAAGGCTCCTGGCTATGGCATCCTTGTTAAACTGGGGATTATGCATGGACCGGGGTACGGAGCGGATGTCTACGACTCGCTCAATTTTATATGCTTTGAGAATTTCAAAAAGCTCTTCTATTGTACGGTTTGAATGCCCCACGGTATAAATGGTGTCCCTTGTTCTTTCCATGCGCATCTCATTAAACGAGTAATACTCTCATGAACATGCTGCCTCCCATCAATTGACATCCACTCTGAAAAATGGCACACCGAAATATTTCTTCGCTTATTGCTTTCCTCTCCCGTCATCACAGGGCTGGTCCTCGTCATAATTACGTGCCATTTCCGGGTGAGTCGTGGTCGTGCATTGCGGCAGAGTCAGGATGACCATGGGCCTGTCACAGCATATTGGAACAGGTTCATCCTCCTTGAATACTTGATGTTTATTGCATGCGGAACACCGGTAGAAATGTTTTAATTCATCCATAAGATTGCTCCATTAGTATGTTATACTCCAGCATAACCATACCTGTTGATCGATGCGGCGTTATGGGCATGAATCCCTCCGCCTCATCTGGTTCTGCGGGACAACAATGTCGTTGATATGAATAACTCTTATTTCGCAGGTTCAAATTCGCTTTTACTTGCTCCGCACACAGGGCATACCCATGTATCGGGAAGATCATCGAATTTAGTTCCTGGCTGTACGCCATTATCAGGATCCCCTATCTCCGGATCATATACATAACCGCAAACTGAACATACATACTTTTTCATAATCACCTCATTTTTTTATAATCTGAATTTAGCAAAGCTTGCCTGCAAGCGCGAAACGCAGATTTGCAATAAGTCTATTTATTGACTCTTATTTTGATGTAATTGTTTCATCGTGTCGACATTTTTTTCGTGTTGTATTTTTATTGCCTCAACAAAAAACATGCTGGAGGCAGAATTTATCAATTCCCTGTTATATCTGATCTGCTTTGCCACCCATTCCTGCCCCCGTATCAGGAGATCAAGCTTCTCATCTGTTGAATTAAGCGCCCGAATTTTATCAATAAAATCGCCTGTTTTGCTTCCCGGTTCATGACCGAGATTTTTTATCAGGGTGGTTAAAATTTGACAATTCATGCCTTCATCGCGAAGATAGGTCAGCAAATGAGATTTCAGAATAGTATCTTCAATCAAGGGAATAATTTCATTTAAGGATTGGACGCCCGCTCTTTCCGCTTCAAGAAGCATGCGGTAAAACCCTGCAAGCAAATCATCTCTTGTTTCTTTGTATGCCATGTCACGCATACCTTTCTTTGAGTGATTCATATATGGCATTGTATTTTTCATGAATCATCTTTTTGTCAAATTCCCAGAATTCATTTAACATTTCATCCAGCTCGGCATTTGAGAAATATTTTTCAGTATCAGGGAAAAATATTTTATCTTCTTTGGAAATATGAGGTGGATAAAAAACAATTAATTCCGACAATGTATCTACAATAATTTTGATACTTGATGAATCTCCGCCGGCATATTTTATATTAGCTTCAATAAGCTGACTCACCATTTTTCTTGCTACTGCATGCTCATCTGTCAATTCCCGCATCATTCTCTCATCTTCAGGGTTGAGTTTTTTGTTGTGTAATTTTGTGAATAAAATATCTTCTTCTTTGCCGTGATGTGTTCGATCTGCATATATTTGAATGAAATCCACAATGGTATCGATAAATGCCGAATTCAATGTATTGCTGTTTTTGATAACATCCAATTCTTTCCTTATAATATTCAGCATTTTTTCAATGAGCCGGTGTTCGGTCATCAATGGTCCTCTCGGTTTCATATATATCTCCTTAATATATTTGTCATGTTTGCATGTTAACCCTTTATTCAGTATGCGTCAAATGATAAATCATTTTCGGAACGAGCGATCCGCGCGGCGTCTTCCCCGCTGAATGCGCATAGTACGGAATATGCATGCTTTTCCAGTACACGTGAGTGGTTTTCGGCAAAGATCCTTTCATCTTCTACGAGGAAGATTTTATTCATGACACTTGCCGTACATGGTATTCTGCCGGTCATTGTTAAATTCTGTACCCGCCGCGGGCAGTCCGGATATCTTCCACTGTAAGGAAGCTGTTACACGCGTGGTGTGAGCATATATCAAGAAGCTTGTTGAGCCGTCTTCTCGGTGTTATGATGCGAAGGAAATGCTGCTTCTTGTCAATTCCTGATGCTTCCAGCATGGTCATGCCGAAGCCTGATTCCTTTATTGCGGTTTTAAGCGCAGTATCATCTGCTGGGGTTATTATGTTCACCGCGGTTAACCCAAGCGCTAATTTCTCCTCGATTAACATGCCGATAATGACACCGGCGCCGTAACCTCCTGCGTAGGCAACAATATTTGCAATGGTATCAAGCTGTGACATAACCTGATAGATAGCTATTACCCATATAAGTTCTTCTATGAACCCGGCGATAGCCGCCATATGCTTGATCCCCCGAACGACCATGAGCGCCCGTATTATCCCCAGCGGTACGCTCATCAGCCGGAGGCCGAAAATTATCAGGACCCCCGCGATATCAATATTCATTACTTGCATAATTGATTTTCCTATAAATTATAATTACCTGCCGCTTCCGGCTGATATATCATATTAATGATAACGAATTTTTTTAATCCCCCGGGTGCAGCCCGGTTGATAACATTGCCGACCCGGCACCCCAATACGGCTGTTCCTGTCGGGGACAGTATCGATATGCGGTCCTGTTCCTTGTTCGCTTTCTCCGGAAAAACCAGGTTCAGAATTCTTGATCCATGCCCCTCTCTGTCTTTTATTTCAAATACCGAATTCATTGTCACGTAATCAGCCGGTATTTCCATTGAGGAAACCTTATGCGCCCTGTGCAGCTCCTGTCTTAACGCGTCGGCGTACTCCATCTGTTCTTTTGAATACGTATCTTTTAAATGGTTGAGAAGGATCATGATCCGACCATAATCATACCTGGTTATTAATAACTCGTTATTTAATGGCATTGTTTTACCTCTTGTTCATGTATCCGGACCATCTATGAAAAGCTTGACGCATGCTGGTATTGCAGGTTGCCGGATATAACCTGAACCGATTATTCATATATCATGAGTATTTTTTCCAGAGATAATCCATGTTTCTTTTTATGTACGTGCTGCCGCATGCTTCCATAACGTATTCCTCGTATTCAATGAATTGTCCGCAAACCTTCTCCTGGTCCGCATCCGTCAGATAACGGTCTATAATGGGGAATAGATTTTTGTTTTCTTTCTCAATGTGTGATTCCATATGGTTAATATATCCCACAACGGCAGTTATAAACCGTGGGGAGATCAATTCACAAGGATTATCCGGAAACAGATCCTGCAAATTTTTGATATATGTTCTGCACAGATGATGTTCTGCCGATAGTGCATCAATTACTTTTCTGACGATCTCGTTCCCCTGTTTTTTGAGGTTCCCGAAAAGGATTGTTTCCTCTTTTTCGTTATGGTGCGTACCTGTAAAAATCGCATTAAAACTGATGCAAGCTGAAAGGTCTTTTTTATTGATTAGCGCCGACTCTTCAGAATTCATGAATATTGTTTGCATAATATTCAGGCTTTTACTTATATAATCATGGTCTTCTTCGATATATTTAACGACTATACCCATTTGCTATATTTCCTGAGATTTTTACCGCATTCATTGATGAAAGGTTCCCTCTCTGTTTTCATCAGCTCGATATATGTTATACTCATCATGTCTATACGGGAAGTCCCAGCAACCCTGTTTGTGCAGCATGCGCCCGCCGAACCCGGTTTTAAAACGATACAGCCCATACAATGGATGTGCGGTATCTGCGATGGGCGATATTCCATAGAGATCATATTCGATGCATCCTTTTTGACGGGCGAACCGCATCGTTTCCCATTGCAGGGCATATGACGCCATATAATCCCTCTTGGTATTGGCCGAGGCGCCATACAGGAATGTGGCCCGGTTGTTGCTTATTGAGACAATGTTGCCGGCAATAACCTCCTTGTCCGCAATGGCGAGGAGCAGGTGTATTGACGCGGAATCATGGCTTTCGGAGTTCGCTTCAAAAAGCGCGTTAAAATATTCATACCTGTGTCGTTTGAAGCCGGCCCGGTCCGCGGTTTGATGATAAAGCCGGTACCATGCATAAAGCCGTTCAATCCCGGATTCGGTTATTGTAACGCCCTTTCTCTCTGCCAGACGAATATTATATCTCGTTTTCGGTTTCATCCGGCTGAGTATCTTGTCTTCCGTCATTGTTAAATCAATAATAATCGTATCAGGCGGTTGAATGTCGGTTATAGCTTTTCGCATGTTCCAGTTGGTTGTGCCAAAATTCATCCTTAATTCCCTCACATGGGGTTCGGGACGTCCTCGCCATTGGCCATTGCCGTCATACATGCTTTTATCCTGAGCATAGGGGGATTCCCACGGGAGGTCATACCGTATAAACAGACAATCATCAGGTATATGCCTGGCCAGCTCTTGCGAAAGCGATTCAAGGAATATTCCCTTTCGTTCCTCTATCGGCATTGTTTCCGGTCCCTGCGGCACATAGGCCATGCACCTGTGCCGGCCGATTCTATGCACCAGAACAAGAAAGTCTCCCTCCATGGTATCTGATGTTATGTCAAAGGCATAGGGGATCCATCCAAGCCGGGATTTTATCGAACTCCACAGGGACGTTTGATGAACGATTATTGTCGGAATCAAGGCGCACGTTTTCTTGTATTTCAGGGTTATATCCATGAATGAGTATCCTTAAACACCATGATGGGTCGCGTAATGATCAAGGTCACTTATTTGACGTTATTGAATTTTTTTCCTGGCCGATAGAGATGATTATACTGATTACTTCTATAGATGATAATCACCGGCTGCTTCCGGCTGATACAACATCCTGGTAATAATGATTTTTTTCATTCCTGCCGGGACCTTCCATTGTATCTCGTCACAAACGCGGTAACCCAGTACGGCGGTGCCCACAGGCGATAAAATGGATACCCGGTTTTCCTCGATAAGGGCATTCTCGGGGAATACCAATGTAAGCGTTCTCGTCCCGGATTCTTCCAGGTCTTTTATTTCAAAGAATGAATTCATAGTCACGCAGTCGCGAGGGATGTCCGGCGAATCGACCTTGTGCGCTCTTCTAAGCTCCATCATCAGCCTGTCCGCATTTTCCTTCTGCTCTTTTGAAAAAACGTCTCTCATCCTGTCTATCATGCTCTTGATCCGGCTGTAATCAAAACCAGTAATCATTATATCATTGTTGTTCATTGTGCCGACCTCGTCTGTTGTATTCATTTACCCGCGACAGCGGCGGATATATTCACGGCGCCTGAGCCGCCTTGTTTCATGATGATGCATATTGAATCCGATCTGCTCCTCATGAATATTTTCTCATCAGGTAATCAATATTTGCTGTTATGTCTTTATTGTTGAGTTTTTCCATGATGTGATTCTCATACGTGTTGAACAGCTCGCATATCATCTCCTGCTCTGAATGCGACAAGACATGATCTATGATCGGTAAAAGTATCGCGTTTTCATTTTTAATATGTGATTCCACGTGTTGGATGTATCCGACGGCGCCGGTAATGAATTCCGGTGAGAGAAGGTCGTACGGATTATCGGACAATGAGTCCTGTAATGCCTTGATGAATTTGCTGCTTATTCTGTGCCCGGCGGCAAGCTTTCCCAGCTCGCCGTTATTAATATCAAGACCTTTCCCCTCAAGGCTTCTGAATAGAATAACCTCTTCCTTCCCGTTATGGCACATTCCGTTAAAAACCGCGTGAAACCGTACGCATTCCGAAAGGTCCTTCTTGTTGATTATTACCGTGGATTCGGATTTCATGAATATGTGCTGGAGGATGTTCAGCCGTTGAGATATATATTCATGATCCCTCCTGATGTGGTCCGCTGCTTTTCCCATGTCGAACTCCGTATGATAAAGTGCTGTCGTTATATCGCCCGGGACAATCAACGATATGTTCCGTTCTATCCACTTCGTTGAAATATGTAGGCATTTGCGCCTGGTATTTCCAATAACCGCATATGACATATCCGATTCCGCGAGAAACATAATGGACGCAATTCACGCAACGGGAAACATCAATGTTCTGGTCCAAGTCTGATCTTCTCCGTATGGCAGCGATCGCAATACTCGTGCGGACATGCCACATTTTTTGTTTCATCAATCTCAACACAGGTGTATAGTTTCGGATATGAGTTATAACCGCAGAGTGCCGAACCGTAGAATTCCGATATGTGATGCCTGCATTTTTTGCATTCTGCAATATTCATTATGACATTCCCTGTTTTGTTTGCAGTTCTTAAGTCGGTTTCAGCATAAACAGTACTTTGCTGATAGCGTCGTGAAATATCGGGGGCTGAGGCGTGTTGAGCAACCGGTAAAGCATGGTACTATACAGATGGTTCTTTTTCATGGACGCCTCTTTATTTGAACATTTTAATACAGCCAAAACATTGCCTAAAGAATTAATTGCCAGAACCCGTGTATCGAGGCACATCTGGTAATCCAGCGCCGTGTTAAACACTTCCTCGATCAATTTGGCCGATGGTTCATTGATCTCGTGAACGCATTCCAGTACCGCCTCCACAAGCTTCCAGTTGTTTTTATATCTGAGTATTCTCACGAGCTCATCCTGCACTGAATCAAGCCGCCCCTCTTTCCTGATGGCTTCAAGTTTATCAAGAACGATCCCCCATTCCATAAGATTCCCGAGATCCAATTCGCTCATAGTATACCTTTACGCCTTTATCTGTCTGCTGATTCACTATTATTGCCGATAGCAATTATCCGAATCTCATTCCCCAGGCGTACTTTGGTTTTCATATTCCCCGGGCCCTGAATATTATTTACCGGCCTTCTCGCATAACGGCTTGCCAGTCTGGATGACAACAAAACACCCCAGATTGTGAAAGTAAAACAGACAATCAAGATTGCCCCCATGATTATAATCATTGTCAGTTTCATGATGTTGGCCCCTGTTACATATTGGAGCACGTTTCATAAAGCACGTATTGATCATGGTTGAGTATCTTACGATTATATAAAGCAAGAAGCGTGCCATTAAAGCGCGAGTCGGATTAATATTTGTACCCTGGAAATTATCATGGCATTTTCATCGCATATACGTTAAAACCATTTATATTTATGAGGGAAATGCGCGAAAGCGATGCACGGCATGCAGGCACAAATAGAGGGTGAAGCACCAATAATATTGTATAATGATGCATAATGCAACATGTTGTTGCTTAACGCATCATGTCGCCTGGCGATTATTCAGTTATTCCAAGCCTCTGGATCATCCTCCAGAGCGAGGTCCTGTTAATTCCGAGTATCTCGGACGCCCTGGCTTTGTTTCCGCCTGTCATTTCAAGCACCTTTACTATGTAGGTGCGGCTCACCTCTTCAAGCGTCATCAGGTCTTCGCCTGACATGGCCGATGCGTTTGAGGGCAACCGCATGCGTTCCGGGAAGGTGTCCGGCGTGAGAATGTTCCCGGATTCAAATATCACCGCTTTCGAAATAGTGTTTTCAAGTTCCCTCACATTGCCGGGCCACAGGTACGATTCGAGAATTGATTTTGATTCCGGCGATATTTCGTTTACGGCCTTGTTGTTTTCTTTCGAGTATTTGTTCATGAAGTGCCGGGCAAGCGTGAGAATATCGTCTTTTCTGTCCCTCAACGGCGGAATTCGTATGGTTATTACATTAAGCCGGTAATACAGGTCTTCGCGGAATTTTCCTTCTTGTACGGCGGTTTCCAGGTCTTTGTTCGTTGCCGCCACGACGCGGACATCGACCTTTTTCCGTTCGGCCGAGCCGACCGGCTGAATTTCGCCCCCTTCCATGACGCGCAGGAGCATCTGCTGGAAATTCGCACCGGTGTCTCCGATTTCATCGAGAAATATGGTTCCTCCCTCTGCCAGCTCGAAAAGCCCCGGCGTGTCCTTGAGCGCGCCGGTAAAGGCCCCCTTCGCGAAGCCGAATAACTGGCTCTCCAGGAGCGAGTCCGTCAAGGCGCAGCAGTTGACCGGTATGAACGGTCTTTCACGGCGCGTCCCGTTATAATGAAGGGCCCGGGCAATCAGCTCCTTCCCGGTCCCTGTTTCGCCGGTAACAAGCACGGTGGCCTTCGTATCCTTCACTTTATTTATCATTTTATAGACTTCAATCATCGGCTCGCTGTTGCCGATGATATTGTCAAAAGAATATTTTTCTTTCAGCTGTTCGCGCAGGAGGGCGTTGTCAATGACTATCCCTCTTTTTTCCATGACCCGGTTGATAATGATGCGTATTTCATCAAGGCTGAACGGTTTTACGATATAATCCTCTGCGCCGTTTTTCATGGCCTCAACGGCGGTATCAACGGACGCGTAGGCGGTAATGATGATGACGCTCGTATCCGGTGCCGCAGAGCGTAAGGACTGCAATACCTGCATGCCGCTAATTCCCGGTAACTTCAAGTCCGATATTACCAGCGCAAAGACATGTTCGCTCGCCTTCTCCAGGGCCTTTTCGCCGCTTTCCACTGCGGCCGGCCGATACCCTTCTTTTGCGGTAATCTGGCAGAGGGCGTCCCTGAGCCTCGCGTCATCTTCGACTATCAGTATGCTTTTATTCATATTACTTCTCCCCGGGGCTATCCTTCCTGTTTCACAACAGGCAATTCAATGGTAAAGGTCGTTCCCGTGTGTATGCCGCTTACTTCACCGTCCTCAACGGCGCTGCTGATAACGCGGATATTTCCTCCCGCTTTTCTTATCATTTCATAACTAATATAGAGTCCCAGCCCGGTTCTTTCACCGCTGGGTTTTGTGGAAAAGAACGGATCAAATATCTTTCCGATTATTGATTGTGGTATTCCCGCTCCGCTGTCCCGGATATCGATTTTTACCATATTCGTGATCGGGGTAAACCAGGTCTTGATCTTCAAGGTCCCTCCGCCTTTCATCGCTTCAACGGCATTGGTGAACATGTTCATGATCGCCTGGTGAACGATGCTCTCATTGCACAGCGCTTTGGGCAGTACTTCCTGGAAATTAACGGATACCGAAATGCCGTTTTCCCTGAAATATTTTTCGGTCATTTTAACCAGGCCCTTCAACACGTCATTTATGTCTACTTCCTGCAATTCTAGTGATGAGCGGCGGGAAAAGCTCATCAGGTTTTTTATAATCGAGCCGCACCGTGTAAGCTCTTCCACGGCTATACTCATTGATGATAGGTCGTCCGAGGGGTATTGTTCTCTCAGTTTTTCATGCAATAGCTGCGTATAGATGAGCGCGTTAGCAAGGGGATTGTTCAATTCGTGGGCGATGCCTGATGTTATCACCCCCATGGAAGATAGTTTTTCGTTCTGTAAAATCATCATCTCCAGCTCTTTTTCATGATCATACGATTTCTGAAGCATTTTAATCAGCATGTTCGCGGCAACATAGCCGATCCCGCCTGTGATTACAAAGCTTGCCACGATGAACAGCAGCAGGTACAGGCGCAGCGTATTCACCCTTGATAGAATTTCATCTGTATTCTGCTTAACGGTAAGGAGCCAGCCGTAACGATTAATGCTTTTTGTCGCTTGAAAATACCTGTTTCCTTTTTCGTCAATATATTCTCCAGATATTAATTCACCTTGTTTAAGCAATTTAACTTTGTCCGATATGCTCACCGCTCTTAACCGTGATCTCCCGGTCTTGTGATTTATGACACGGCCTTCCTTGTCTGTAAGAGTTAAATATCCGGTTTCACCAAAGCTTACATTGTTTAAATGATCATTTATCGTGCTGAAATCAATAATTCCGATCATTCTGTAGAGCGGTGTGTTTGATTTGTCGGTTATTGGCATAGAAAGCGCTATACAGTTGCCTTCATATGATCTGCTGGAACAGGGCAAAATACAATCGTTGATGTTATGGGCGGCTGTGTTATTCAAATCGGGCATATTATTGTCAATAGAATCTTTTTTTGACTCTATCCTGAATAATAAATCCCCCTGGTTGCCGTAAATTATTATAGCACGATAAACGCCGTAAGCCTCCATAATTCGCTGGAGTCTGTTATAAACGCTGTTATAGTTATACTTGTCCTCAAGGACCACTTTTCCCATCAGTCGCATGTCCGCTTCACGTTCGTTTATAAAACGGTTTATTACATGAGAATTGCCGTTAATGATAGTAGTAAAATGACTCGCGACATTTTCCCGAATTAATGTCTGGCCTTTAATATAGAAAATAATGCCAAGGCACAGCAGTGGCACGGTTGAAATTGTGACAAAAACAAGCAGTATGATCCATTTTAGGCGTTGCAGATTCATAATTATTATTACAAAATCAGCATGGTATATGTATCGTTGTAAACGATTAGAATATGAATGTCAAGGACTACTGTGATAATTTATCCGGCCGGGATCATCAATCGGCGGTGACGGGTGGAATTCCCTGATATTGTTTCCGCCGGGGGGTGTCGCCTCAACATCACGGCATGGTCATCAGGGCCTTCGACAGCATGGATGGGGTTATTGCTCAGGGCCTGAGCCATGGGATGGCGGTTCCGGGCGGCGATGATGATGGCGTCCATACGCCATATGGTATATAAAATATTTGACAATATGCGTTAGTGAAATTATTTTTTATGACATTGACGCAACCCCGAGGTGGTTTCTGAAATCGAATTGAAGCAGCAATGCTCATTTCAAGGAGGATCGAAATGGATTTTAATCTCAACGCGGTTTCTTTCCTGCATGAAAAAAACGCCACGTCCCTGGATCCGGAACGAATCTATGATGTTGTCATCATCGGCGGCGGCCCTGCGGGTTTGACCGCCGCAGTCTATTGCATGCGCAAGGGTGCTGATACCGCCATTATCGTCAAGCAGGTGGGGGGGCAGGTGTCGGAGACCTCCGCCATTGAAAACTACATGGGCTATCGCCACATAAACGGCGTGGATCTTGTGGATAAGTTCCGGGAGCAGGTGCAGTACTTTACCATCGGCTATGATGAAGGGGCAGGAGTGGCATCGATCGAGGATGGGCCGATAAAAACAATCACGCTCGATGACGCGCGAAGCTTCAGGGGGAGGACTCTGATCATCGCTTCCGGCAAGTCATGGAGAAAGCTGGGGGTTCCCGGAGAGCGGAAGCTGACCGGCCGCGGAGTCGCCTACTGCACGATATGCGATGCACCGCTCTTCGCGGGGAAGAGGGTCGTGGTCGTGGGCGGTGGAAACTCCGGAGTGGAGGCCGCGATCGATCTTGCCGCCATCGCGGGGGAAGTCATCCTGGTCCAGAACCTTGACCGGCTGACCGCGGATACGATACTTACAGACAAGCTGGCCGCGTTCGGCAACGTCCGCTTTATGTATACAAGCCTGGTGAGGGAAATAATGGGAGAAAACGCCGTGACATCGGTGCTTCTTGAAAATACGGCGACCGGTGAGGTTATGGAAGTAGCCGCTGAGGGGATATTCATAGAAATAGGTCTTGAGCCGAACAGCGGTTTTGCCAGGGATATCGTTGAAATGAATGATGCCGGCGAGATAGTGGTGGACTGTGCGTGCAGGACAAGCAGAGCCGGCGTCTTTGCCGCGGGTGATGTCACCACGGTGCCGTACAAGCAGATCATAATAGCGGGAGGGGAGGGGGCGAAGGCGGCCCTTTCCGCATGCGACTATCTTAAAAAAACCGAATAAGGAGGCGCGCCATGGCTCTCTTTAACGACAAGGTCCGGAAGCAATTAAAGGATATACTCGACACCATGAAGGATGAGGTGCGTCTTCTCTATTTCACGCAGGGGATTGAATGCCAGGTTTGCAGCGATACGCGGAAGTTCGTGGAGGAAATCGGCTCCCTTGGCGGCAGGCTCACATTCGCAATCCATGATTTGGTCGCCGACGGCGCGCTGGCGGCGCGCTATGGAATTGACAAGATACCGGCAATTGTCCTGCTTGACGCAGGGGATAACGACCGGGGCATCAGGTTTTTCGGCCTTCCCGGCGGATACGAAATTAACTCCTTCATCGGCGCGATAATCGAGTTGTCCGGCGCCAGGGAGCCCCTCCCGGATGAAATCGCCCGGCGGGTGAAAGCGGTATCGAAGGATGTCCACATCCAGGTCTTCGTGAACCTCACCTGTCCGGTATGCCCATCGGCCGTGGCGACCGCCCACAGGCTGGCGATGGAGAGCGACAGGATCAGGGCCGACATGATAGATGCGAATGCCTTCATGCCCCTGGCGATAAAGCATCATGTAACCGGCGTGCCGAAGATTATTTTCAACGATAAACTCGAGCTCGTGGGAGCCCATCCCATGACGGCGTTTCTCGATACGATTGAAAAGCTCTGATGTCTCGTGTCATAATTCTTCTTGGTATCGGGCAGAAGTGAGCGGGAGAAACGGAAGACCGGCAGGCTCTGGAATTCAAAATTGATTTCCGGCAAAGCGCCGGCTGGTTCAGGACATGAAGATGAAAAGGCGGGGCCGCTTAAGAGTGCCCTTGTCCCGGGTACCGGGATATCCGTCAGGGTCGCGGTGCTGGTGTCGTCTGCGTTGCCGGGAAAGGTGATGCTGCCCCGGTTGTTCGCGTCGTCGGCGGCAACCGCGACACGATTGCTCGTTTTGCAACGAGTTTATTGATGATCAGAGGGTACCGCTTTTCATGCGCAGTGAGCGTGCGGGATCGGTTGCGGCGCCTATCTTTACGGCGTACGATGTCTTTGCTTCGATATCCTCGTCAGTTATGATATGGACATCGAGCAATCCCCCTGTTCTATACCCGGTTTTAAGGAAGTTCATCTCTGAAAGGCTCATACTCCATCCCTCCAGCCAGAGCAGGAGGTCTTCTCGCTGCTCCGGGGAGCCCTTGAAATGGATCAGAAGGTCAATGTCACTGCCCGGGCCTGCAGTCCCGTTAACCGTCGATCCTATGACGTACATTGACTTCACGCCAAAACGTGAGGGTTGAATCTGCGCGGCAATCTCTTCCGCCATATGCATCCGCCACCTCCAGAAATCGTCGGACTGCGGCTCGGCATCTTTCGGCTCTCTCACACCGGCGTCCTCCCGGGTGCTTGTCTCATTAATAAAGGCCAGGGCCTTACCTATATCGGCGTTGAGAAGAATTTTCAGCACCTGCCCGCCGGTTCGTTTGGGGACGTCAATAACCCGAATTACGTCCGAAAGGTGTTCGTATTCCGGCAGTATGTCCGGGAGCATGTTCTCGGAACTGGCAAAAAACAGCTCGTTGTATGTTATATCCTTTTCTTCGGGATAAAGAGGTATGTACCGGATCCCGGTTTCGACTAGGTCCTGGAAAAAGTGGGTGCCGAATGAAAGCTCGGGCGAGTAGCCTCCCTTGTTGGTCGAAATCTCGATAAGCGCGGCTGTATTGCAAATGTCGGCATAGGTTACCTGTACGCCGAGCTTGATATCGCCCCTGCTGCCCCATCGGCCGGGTCCCATGAGTATAAATTGTTTTTTAGGCAATATCATGTTGAGCCTGCCCACTACGCGCCCCACTTCCACAAGGGCCGTGCGGCTAGCAAGCGTCCCGTACCTGGACGGGTTTATCCATACAATATGCGTGATGTCCCTGATTTTTCCGTTTGAAATAAACCGGTCGGCAGTGAAAATGATTCTATCCTTCGGTATATCATGCGGGATGGGGCTCGGCGCAATGTCGCTTGTGGAATTTTGCGGCCTGCACTGGAGCAGGTAGAAATTGGACCCGTCACAGGCAAACTCTATGTCCACCGGCATGCCGAACCCCGCCTGCAATTCCTTGATGATGGAATGGACCTGTTTCACGAACGGCGTGCGGGATATGATGCCTTCGAATGTCGCGACGAGGTCGTCTTTCTTGAAGTTCAGCTCAAACCGTGAAGCCTGGTGTATGCTGCCGTCCCCGTCCCTGTATACCGATACAATCTGGTGGACCGCGGGTATATCGTCTCCGGCTGCCTTTAATAGCTCTGCCAGCGGCAGCGTTTCGAAGCAGTTCTTTTCCAGGTTTATTACATCGACGTATGACGGCGAATAATGGCGGATTTCGTCGGGATTGATGTTCACTCTCAGAGCCGGCTGACCGGGCGAAATCATGACGGGGTAATCATTGCTCACCCGGTCGACGGCGCGCGTGCCGAGGCCCGGCACAAGGCGTATCAGGCCGTCCTCACGTTTTAGCCTGGGGGACCATCTGAATTCGTTGTTGCTGAAGGCTATGCCTGCAAACGCGGGCATGAAATAGTCGCCGACCCTTGTTCCTACAACCTCCTGTATCATTATGCCCATTTCCTCATTCAGGTCTATAAGCCCCCTCTCCGCCCGGTAAATCACCGGGTCGGGAGCGTAGAGCGAGGCGTACACCTCGGCAATGGCGTCAAGGAGCGCGTTGAACCGCGTTTCCCTGTCCCCCTGGTTTGCCAGAAAGAGGCTCTTGTATTTGCCGGAAAATGCGGTGCCTATCCTGTCCTCCAGGAGGCTTGAGCTGCGGACAATAATCGGTTTTCCCTGAAATTCGTCCAGGGCGACCATGAGTCCTTTCCTGATCTCGGTAGGGAACTGCGCGTTTTTAAAAAGCTGTATGATAGTGGGGTATTCAATGCGTATTTGCTCAGGGTCCTTGTACTTCAATTCCTTAAGCTCTTCGAGGTCATTGTAGCGAAGGAATTCAGCAAGCGAATCGGCGGTTACATACCAGGTTGCGGGGGTGCGTATGTTGCTGAAGAATTCATTGTTCTCCTTAGCCTTGAGAAGTATGTGTTTTGCGATAAAAAGGCCCGCGGTTTTCCCGCCCAGCTTCCCGTTGCTCCCCGCATGGTGGATTATTCTTGTTGTAAGCTCAAAGAAATCATTAATATCGAGGTGCTGTTTCGCGATATTGATGTAATCGGTGCTGTCGGAGAAAAACCTGCGTATAAGCGACACGCGCAGCCACTGTTCGGTTGATGGGGCCAGTGACGAGTCTTTGTCCGTCATCGTTTTATAACGCTGTATTGCATCGATGATTTCGCTAAGCCTGGCGTTCCCCGAACCGATCGTTTTCGCCAGGAAACCTGTCTTGCTTTCATTGATCCATTTCTGTATGCAGGACATTATGTCATGCTCACTCAGGCACCTTGAAGCGACCTGAAAAACATGGTTGTTTGTCTCAAGCAAGTGGTTCCGTGATTGCTTGTAGCTGGGGCTGTTTGTTTCAGTCCGGCTCTCTGCGCCATTGAGAGTATCATCAAAGCTGTACCTGTCAAGGTGCAGGTTCGGGTCCTTGACGCCTTTCCAGAACAGGTGGTAAATCATTTTGCGCGCGATATGGTGGTAGAGGTTTTCGTCGGTCCTGCGCAGCAGTTCCGTGATGACCATCCATTCGGGGCTGGATTTTTCCGTAAAGCCCCTGCCGGCGATTGTAAATTCACGGAGGAGTTCTTCGAGTTCCCGGTGGGAGGCCGTCTGGCCGATACGGTCGGCTATGGTGGCGATCAGTTGACGTTCTTTCTCAAGAAAATAGCCGTCTTCGGAAGGCGGCACCTCCTCGGTATATGATACTTCGACAAAACCGACCGATTTCTCCGCCACCCTGATTTCGGCCTTGTCCGACCATGCGGTGGTTTTGTAATCATTTTTTTTATACTCGGTATCCCTGAAAAGGATCCGTGACTGGCAGATTTTGGGGTACTGCCATCCGGAGGGAATAACGGCGATAATGGCCGTGAACATATCGGGGAGCGAACTGTCGGACCGGGAAAGGATCTCCTCGACCTGATACAGACAGTTCAGCTCATTGGCGCGTTCGCGCAAGGTGTTGATAATCTGGTTGTTTTGCTGATTTGAATCAGTCATTGATTATAACCTTATCGGACGCATCGTGATCTCCCCTGGGCCCTCCGCGGTATGTCCTACACCCATCCCCTTGCCTTGACGGCTTTGGCGACCCTGTCGATGGCTATTAAATAAGCGGCATCCCGCATGTAGAGTTTTTTGCTGCGTGCGAGTTCACTCACGGCAAGGAACGCCGATGTCATTTTAGCGTCAAGTTTGTCAAGGACCTCCTGTTTTTCCCAGAAATAGTTCATGTTGCACTGGACCTGTTCGAAATAACTGCATGTTACTCCGCCAGCATTGGCCAGGAAGTCGGGAACCACGAAAATATTCCTGCTCTTGATCACCTCGTCGGCTTCCGGGGTTGTGGGCCCGTTCGCACCCTCCGCGATGAATTTGACGCGGGAGTGAATTTTTCCCACGGTGTCCTTGTTGATCTGGTTTTCCAGCGCGCAGGGGAGAAGAATATCCACTTCCTGCTCGATCCATGCGTCTCCCTGTAGCTGTTCGTACCCCAGGTCGTGCGCCTTGTTTTTGTCAATTCCGCCGAATTTGTCAGTAATGTCCAACAGCTCTTTAACGTTGACCCCGCTCTTTTTTCTGTAGGTGTAAGACTTCTTGTCCGCCTGGTCCCAGCAGGATACACAGACGATCTTTCCGCCAAGGCGCCCATAGAGCTCTGCCGCATACCGCGCTACGTTGCCGAATCCCTGCATGCTTGCCGTTGTGCTGGCCGGATCAATGTCATGCTCGCGCAGCGCTTCCCTGAGTGAAAAAATCACGCCGTATCCGGTCGCTTCGGTGCGGCCCAGCGATCCGCCCATACCAAGGGGCTTGCCTGTTATGAAGCCGGGGTATTTCCCGCCGTGCAGCACCTCGAATTCGTCAAGCATCCACAGCATGTGCTGGGCATTGGTCATGACATCAGGCGCAGGGACATCGAGGACGGGCCCGATATTCCGCGCGATCTGGCGTATCCAGCCGCGGCATATCTGTTCCTGCTCGCGGGCGCTGAGATGGTGCGGGTCGCATACGACCCCGCCTTTGCCGCCGCCCAGCGGTATGTCTACCACCGAGCATTTCCATGTCATCCACATTGAAAGCGCGCGCACGGTATCGGCCGTCTCGAGCGGGTGGAAACGGATTCCGCCCTTTGCCGGGCCGCGGGCGTCGTTGTGCATTATCCTGAATCCCTTGAATATCTTTATGCTGCCATCGTCCATGTGGACCGGGATCGTGAACTGGTATTCCCTCATGGGCTGTCGTAAGAGCTCTTTTACCCCGTCCTCCAGTTCAAGCATCGCCGCAACGCTGTCAAACTGGTTCTGTGCCACTTGAAACGGGTTGTAGGATTTTGACTCCATATACAATTCTCCTTAATAATAATAATAATTTATTGTATCTTATAAATAACCATACGGGTGTATAATTCACATCGGGATCAGTCATTTCCGCGACATGGGTTTTATACCTGAAGCTCTGTGCCTCCACATGGCTTACCGTGCTGGAATACAATCCTTTTCCGGAGGGACGCTGACGGATATATCCATCAGAGATCTTTCAGGTCATGCCATCCCTTCATGGATCCTGGCGCCCTCCCTGACGCGTCGCTCGCCCCGCCGGAGAATGACGCGGGCGCGGTTGCTGCAGCCTTCGCCGTCGGGCGGCTCTTTCGGGTGGCGCGACGGCAATATCCGGGGAAGGCTATCTTCGAGGTGGTTGCCGGCGGACTTTACAATGTTCCTCGAAAAGCATAATGAGAAAAATTTATCCCTGGGCCATGTCGAAATAATCCGTGTCAGCAAGGAGATGGAAATGCATACCCGGAAATATTTCAATGAAAAAAAATTTTTATTGAAAATAATAGTGGGGTCGATTCCCGATCAATGCGCCGGCATCAGCCGCGAGAAGAAAAGGAGCTTCCGGACAATCTCCCGCGCATGCAGCGTGGCGTTATTTTTTCAATATCATGCTGTGCCGGGCCCGATATCGTCAAGTCCTTCTGCGCCAGCCGGGCAAAGCCGAGGATGCCGGAGAGGGGCTCGTTTATCTCGTGTGCAATGCCAGCGGCAAGCTGGCCGATCGTCGCGAGCCGGTCGGCGTGGCGGAGCTGTTTGTTGATACCGTGAATCCAGCAGATCACCAGGATATGGCATGTGTTGGAACGACACCGTATGTGGTATGACGGGAAATAGTTACGAGCCCGAATTCCCGGATTGACTTGAAATATTTCAATGGGACAGCATGGGTGGCGGCCGGTTCCGCTCTTAATGTCGGATCAGATTCCCTTGTATCACATCCACGCATTGCTTCGGATTGAACCATGGTGTACGTGACATGGCGGGAACATGATCAGGACTTCAATGAGCATGTTTATGTGAAACGCTGGGTGAAGTAACGATGTAAAAGAGGACCGGAACATAATAATCGCTGTAGCAGGTTTTCAGGGAAGGGGGGACACAAGTTAAGAAAGATGTCGCTGGCGTCCGCTATATTACTAGTAATATAGCGGACGTAAACCCGGCATCCGGGATAAAAATAAATAGAGGCGAGGCCGCCTATCCCCGCCTTTTCCGCGTTCTGGCATGCAGGTGAGACGTGACTTAAGCTGCTGGACAATTCTTTGCTGAATGTTATAATTTGTAACAGGAATGACCCATGATATAGTGCTACATATATTCACATTCTCAATTATTGCAGAAAACCACTTGTGTTTTTTTTGTTATTTTCATACATTTAAATGTGGAATGTCATGAAGGAAGATAAACGTAACAAACGGTCCCGGGCCTTTCTTGTGGAAACCCTTCTTGAATTGCTTGAGGAGAAGGAGTATGCTGATATCAGCATCAAGGAATTGACCGAAAAAGCAGGTATCGCGCGCCAGACTTTCTACCGGAATTATCAAAGCATGGATGATATTTTGCTGCGGCAGATGGATGAAATATTCGACGAGTATTTTGAAACCGTGAAAATTACGCTCGGGGGTGACGGGGGAGAAATCAATGCCATGATGAAAAAATTATTTTATATCTGGCAGCGAAACGAACCCGTGTTTATCGCGCTGCAAAAGGCCAATCTTGCATACAGGACCCTTGAACGTTTTTCATTTTATGTTTCTCTTATTCAAAGACAGATTGAGGACAAGGCCGCGATCGATGATGCTATCAACAGGTATCTGGCATGCTTCATCGCGGGGGGGACCTTCATGGCGCTGAACACCTGGTTCCAGGAGCACATGCATGAGTCGATTGACGAATTGGGCGGTCTTTTTGAAAAAATAATGAAATTCCTTATCGCAACGATACGGGAATATCAGGGAACTGTAAAGTAGATTCCGTAACTTTAATCGTCATTCCCTTATAGCTGATTCCTGCATTGTAATTTCACCATTTTTTGTTAGAACATTGATAGAGGTATGGAACGTTCCTGCCTGATTTGTTGCATAAAATCGGACAGCCGGCCACGATGATGTATATTCGTTTGATATATAAACGTATTATTATATCTTTATATATATGAAGACTGCACCGGAACAACTTGCACAGGTTTATAAGACGCTCGGCGAAAAAAACAGGCTGAAGATTATAAAGATACTTTCCTCGCAAATGGAGGACGCCATCTGTGTAAACGATGTTTCCAGGATGCTGGGGATTTCGCAGCCTTCCGCGTCGCAGCATTTGAAAATACTGAAAATTATGGATTTAATCAAGGAAAGCAAGGAAGGCTCCCATGTCTACTATACGCTCAATTTAAGCAAAATGTATGAATATAAAAAGCTGATTGATGACACGTTCATCAAGGCGTTCAATAAATGTCTCTATGATTTTAAATGCAGCGAGTGCCCCGTGGGGGCAACCTGCTTGTAGATCTTCCTGAAAGGTGGTAATTATGGAACACAAAAAAATCATCATTATCGGCGGCGGCATCGCGGGGATTTCCTGCGCGCTTAAACTCAAGGAAGCGGGTGAGGATTTTCTCCTGGTAACTGAACGTCTCGGGGGGAGGATCTATTATTCCGACGAGGAGAAGGTCAATTACGGAGCTTACTTTGTCATGGACAACTACCGCCATGTTAAAAAAATATTGAAAAAGACGACTGGACTCAGTAAAATCAACGCACAGTTTCACAACAGCGAAGACGACTGTTTCACGCTGATCAGCCTTAAAACACTCCGCCTGATACCGCAGTTGCTGCGCTTTGCTTTCGCGATGATTATATTTGCGATTCATTTCGAAAAATATAAAAAGAGCTGCGAGAGCATGCCGGTGAGGGAGGCCCTTGAGCTGGACCCGTACATGCGCCATATTTTTGATACGCCCGCGTCGGACTTCATCGCCCGGCACGGATTCGGCGATGCTAACAGGGAATTTTTTTCAAAGTTTTCCTACGCGTGCACCGCGGTGCCTGCGGAAAAAATCAATGCCCTTGATTATCTTACCCTGAGCATGGGGCTTCTCCTGCCCATCCATCGGTTTGTATTCGACAATGCGGGCATGGCCGGGAAATTCAATAAGGAGCTGGTTGTCGATTCGGTCACGGGAATCACGCAAAAAAAAGATCTTTATACCCTGACGACAAAGTCAGGCAGGAAATTCAGCTGCGATTACGCCGTGGTCGCCACAGAGGGATCGGTCACGAAGAAGCTTTTGCACCTGCCGTTCGTTAGAAAGTCGTACCTCCTGCAGGTGTATCATGTCAGGGGAGCTCTTAAAGAAAAATACGCCCGCTATACCATGAACCTCTTTGCCGAAAAATCGAAGATCATCGCCATCACCATGCAGGACGACCGTTCCTATCTGGTCTTTGCTTCTACAAAAGATAGTCGGTATCTCGATGCGTGTTTCAAGTCGTACGAGATCATCGGTTCCGTCACCTGGGAGAAGGCCCTCTATACCGAAGGGAAAGAAATCGTGGACGAACAATTCCCTGCGTTCGGCAAGAACCTCTATATCGCAGGGGAACACAATTGCGTCGGTATGGAGCCGAGCGCCATATCGGGGATTTTCGCCGCCAACAGGATACTCTCATCCGTCCGCTCCGTGGGAAATCCCGGGACCGCGGAAGACAGGTAGGAAATACCCGGACTATTACCGCTCGAAGGAGGTCGCGCAATGAATCGCAAGTTAAAAATAACGCTCGTTGTACTGGCTGCCCTGGCCGCTACAGGGCTCATTACCCTGGCGCTGCTTGTCAATTACGGTTCAAGGTATTTCGCGCCGGAGGAGCTCGAACAGGCGCCGCTGCCCGGCGACAGCCTGCTGCTTGAAAGGGACAAACAGCTGAAGCAGACCCTGGTAATCATAATCGACGCGCCGCCGGAAAAGGTGTGGCCCTACCTTGCGCAGATGGGACAGAAGCGCGCCGGTTTTTACAGCTTTGAATGGCTTGAACGCCTTTTCGGATTTGATATACGCAACACCTACGTGATCAGGAACGAATGGCAGGACATAAGGCCGGGCCAGTGGATGTTCTATCATCAGAACGGGATCGGCTCCGAAGTTAAGGAAGTTGCCAGGGGTGAATATTTCACCATGCTGTCCGATTCGCGCAAGCAGCCCAGTCATGATATCGCATTTGCCCTGAACCCCATACCGGGCGGGGAATTCGCGTGGACCTGGAACTTCATACTGCAAGAAGCGCCTGGAGGCAAGACCCGGTTGATCGAGAGGTGCGCGGCGCACTTCAAGCCGGACAACTTTTGCGTCAGGCAATTGGTGAAACTTTTCCTCGGCGTTCCCTCTATTGTGATGTGTACCAATCAGATGGAGGTGCTGAAGGCGCTTGCTGAGGGAAAGAAGGTGGAATGAAAAATCACATTGGAAAAGAGGTGGCATGGCATGAAACCATCAACTGTTGAAAAAACCCCGGCGTATAAAACAAATCTCTGGGTACCGAAAAAAAACGGACTTGGCATCAAGAACTGGCTTATTAATCACACCAGCGCACATTCTTACAGTTGGAAATTCTATCTTGGTGTGTTCAGGGGGATACTCAAAGGCAGCAGGATGATGAAATATCCGGTGCTGGGAAAGATATACAAGACCCTGATGATGTTCGGCAACGAGAACAGGCATACTTCGGCAACGGTCTATAATCTGAATGTCGATGTTTCGGATAAGGCAAAATCCTCTGTCATCCCCATGGACCTTGTGAAGGACGCCATAAAACAGGCGGGCTATATTGCATCCATGAAAACATGTCTCTGCCGCGATGCCCAGAACTGCAAGGATTATCCGAAAGACGTGTGCTGCCTCTTTTTAAGCAAAAGCGGAAAACGTGTTGTCTCGCACGATATTGCATATGAGATCTCAAAAGAAGATGCCCTGAAAAGAGTGGACCAGGCGGCGAAACTCGGGCTTATATGCCAGTCCCTGTGGGTTGAGGTTGAGCAGCTCATCTGGGGTTTTGCCAATGATGAAATGGAGCACTTCGTGGAGATTTGCTTCTGCTGTCCGTGCTGCTGCGTGGGCTTCAACCTTTCCAGGAATGCATCCAGGGAAATCAAGGAGAGATTCCGTCCCACAGGCTGGACCGCGATTGTTGACAAGGATGCGTGCACCGGGTGCGGCGAGTGCTGCCCCCCGGGGCTCTGCCCCCAGGATGCCATATCCATGGTGGATGGCAAAGCCGAGGTTGTTCAGGATTACTGCGTCGGCTGCGGAATATGCAAATCCAGGTGTTCGTTTGATGCGATTAAAATTCGTCAGACAAAACCGATGCTCGGGAGCATGAAAGAATACTTCCTGAAAGAAGGCGGACTTGACCTGAAATTCAAGTGAAAAACCGGATGGCGTGCCGTCAGGTATGTTGCGTACGTGATTGCCGGTATGCGCGTTCAGCGGTCATTATCACGGCGGGATGTGAAATATTTCCTGCCGTACCGCGCCCTCGTCTTGTACGCGCCGAATATCAGAGACACCGCGAGCCACCCGCCCAGCAGTGCGAACGGGACCATCAGGACAGGCGGCCACAGGACCGCCACCGCTGAGAGAGTGAGCAGCACGAGGCCGGCAATGAACATGATCTTCGACTCGGCGGGGCCGAGCACCCTGCGGTTGGTGATCGCCGCCTCCACGACCCTGCCCGCGCTGATGAAGCCAGCCCCGGCCCGGCCCAGGCTCCCGCGTCCCTTGATGCGGGATTCCCGGTGCGGCCTTTTTTGAACCGGAGACGCCGTACGGTGCTTGCCCAGCACGATCTCCGTCGAGTTAGAAAGGTCCTCGATGTATATTCGCTCCATCACGTGCGCAAAGTCTTTGTCTTCCGCCATCACGTCGAGCTCGTAGTTCCCGATCCAGCTGGCGATGTTCAGGTTGCTCGACCCTATGCGCGTCCACCTGCCGTCGGCAACCGCGGTCTTGGCATGCAGCATGGGCCCGTTCCACTCGAAAACCCTCACACCTGCCTCGAGGAGCGGCTGGTACCCGGCACGTGACACGGCACGCAGAATAGGAATGTCCGTCGTCCCCGGAACCAGGAGCCTGATATCCACCCCGTCCTCCGCCGCGGCCCTGAGCGACTGCACGTAAGGCGTGAGCCCGAGGTAGTACGCGTCAGTGAGCCAGAGTCGCTTTCGCGCCGCCGCGGCAATGAGCTGGTCCAGGCGGAACAGACCAGCGATGTTCGGTACGCTTGCCACAATCCGCAGCATGACATCGCCGGTCTTGCGGATCGCCTTCCTGTCCGGTGTCTCTTCCGGCGGCAGGGCGGGGCCCATGGTCGCCCACAGATCCGCGAAAGCGCACTCGATGTCGGCAACGGCGGGACCCGTGACCATGACGCCGGTATCGCGCCACTGGTCGATCCCCCTGTCCGGGTAGCCCGCCCACTTGCGGCCGACGCAGAGGCCTGAGACAAAGCCCTTCCGTCCGTCGACCGCTATCATCTTCCGGTGGTCCCTGCTCATCCATCCAAGGGGGCTTTGGAGCCGCGGGGGATTATAACAGCGGACCTCGGCGCCGGCGAGCCGCAGGTCCTTCCAGAAGCGGCGGGAGGTCTTGCCCATCGCGCCGAGCCAGTCGTATATCACCCTGACTCGAACTCCCTCCCGTGCCCTGTCCACCATGACTTTCGCGAATTCGCCGCCGATGTCGTCGCTGTAGATGATATAAGAGTCGAAATGGATGCTTTTCTCCGCTCCGCGCATTGCATCAAGCCAGGCGGGATAGTTTTCCGACGCATCCTTGAGGACGCTGATGGTGTTGCCCTGTATGAGGGGCGCGCCTGCTGCCCTTGAAAATGCCTGTTCTGCGAGCAGTTGGACCTCCGGGCTTGTTGCTGCGGGGGGCACGCGGGGAGATTTTTGTTTCATATCATTGTGTGATCCATGATTTCCGTACATCAAGAGAATAATTCATAATGTTATACATGTCAAGATCATTGCATAAACTTAAAGCATCTGATTCAAAAACGCGCTTGAAGCGTTGCTGAATGTTATAATTTGGTACAGGAAAGCGGCATAAGAACTTATCCCTTGCTATATTTTTAATTTTAATTCTGAGCCGCTGCCAACTATTTCCCATATGATGTTCGTTGTATTTCGGATAAAAGCACGGTCGTGACTTACGATAATCAATCCTCCATCATACTGGCATAAAGCATTCTCAAGGCACTGAATCGAAGGTATATCCATGTGATTGGTTGGCTCGTCCATGATAACAAGTGACGGAATTTTCAAGAGTCCGAGGGCCAGCATTATTTTCCTCATCTCACCGGGACTTGGTATTTCAGAATGAATAACCCTATCCGGTTCTGAGCCGAGACGATGAACTGCGGTCAGTAAAAGTCCGAGGCTCCCACCGTCAAGTTGACTCATCACGTCCCGTGTTTTTCCCCATAATTGTGTGTCAATTTCCTGGGGGACGTAAACAACATGTTCAGGTAGAAGACGGATTTTCCGGATAATGAAATTGATCAAAGTGCTTTTCCCTGTGCCGTTCCCTCCGATTATCGCGATCCTGTCATCGGGAGACACATTGATATCGGGCACCAGCAATTTCTTTTCAGGACCCAAGGGAATGCTTTGTTCCTCAATAGCAACAAGGGAATTGCGTTCGGATATCTCACCCTTGAAGATGATACCATTGGTCTTGCGTCTGCGAAAATAGATTGAGGACGCATCGCTTCCCAACTTGTCGGCTCGCGCTTCAAGTAGTTTGACTTTCCGGGCACCTTTTTTATCCTTCCCGGTGAGCCGCGCAGCATCCACCTTGCACTTAGCGTCACGATCGTTTCTGGGGATTTTTCTTTTTGAGAGCTTACCTGCTTTTCCATCTTCACGCTGTCTCATGGAGGCGGCCCTTTTTTTCGTGTCGCGGTATCTGGCCAGTGCAAGCCGGTAGTTTTTCTCACGTACGGCATCCTCAAATTGCTGGTTTTCATACCCTTCCGTGAAATTTGCCCGGCGAAGCATTGCATAACCTGGGCGCATGAACAGACAGGAATGGCATAATGCATCAAGCATGTCCCTTTCATGTGATACCAAAATACCAATGCTATTGAAGGTTAGCAGCGATGAGAGGAGCAATTGCTTTGTTTTAATATCAATGTGATTGAAAGGCTCGTCAAGCACGAGAATATCCGGCTCGCTCCAGAGAGCCATTCCAATTTGCAAGCGTTTTCGTTCGCCATGGCTTAACGTATCCCACCTGTCCGCCCAATCAGTATCGATTTCAAGCATTGAGCATAGTTTACCTGACAGCGATTCCGCTTTAATAATAAATTCCGCAACACGGTCTGGAGGATTGACAGTGCTTTGCTCGCAGTAAAAAGACTTTAAACCATCATCAATGATAACGGAACCTCTTGTGGGCAAAAGAATACCTGCGGCAAGTTTTGCTACAGTAGATTTGCCAACTCCGTTAGGACCGACGATACCTGTCCACCCTTTCGAGAAATGTACGTTCAGTGATGAAACAATCGGTTCCTGCAATATATGGTAAGAAAACGAAACATCGACAAATTTAAGATTTTTTGCTGACATCAGCCTCTCCTTGAATTGCATAATCATGGCCTGGCGACCTGAGGTTTATACCGAAAGAGAGGATTATAAAATTCACTCTTTCAGTTAGTCAGCATTTTTCATACTTAAATTTGCTCCTTTATTGAGGTTAATAAATTATTTCATGTTGATGTTTTTTGTCAATACATTTAAATAGTTATTCCCATCAAAGTTCAGGCTCAAAAAATCGAAATGATTCATTACGAATAAAACTTTATGACGGATGTTCGGAACAATGATTGACTGGATCAATTCCTTCTCCGTACTCCTTGACCCCGAAAGTTATGGAACAGGTCAATAATATACCTGAAAATACAAAGCGGCAGAAAATCCCGCCTCCTGAAAAGTTTAAGTCATATCTTGCAGGTGAGATGGGACTTAAACTGCTGGACAGTTCTTTGCTGAATGTCATGATTTGGTGCAGGAAAGCGGCAAGAATAAGACCTATTGCGGTTCAATTACTTTCTGCAAATGATTAAACCCGAAATCCAGGGGACCAGATCCGGTACTCACCTCACCTCGAAACCAATGAGGGTGATATCATCCTGAACGGGCTGATTGCCCCGGAAACAGCATGTTTCCTCCATGACCGCATCTAGTGTGTCAGACAATGACTCCCGCTGCGAGCGGTTGAAAAGGTCGAGCAGGTCATCATCAAATCCGATCATTTCCTTCTTCTCGTTCATAGTCTCCGGTATGCCGTCAGTGAAGACAAAGAACCGGTTTCCCCTGGTAAGCTTTTCCTCAGTCACGGTGTAATCGAAGGTATCCTTGATCCCGAGTATGTTGCCGCTGGCACCCGTGAAGGCCGCCGCGCCATCGTGCCTTACGATAACGGGCATGGTATGGCCTCCATTGGAAAGCTTCAACAACACGTCTCCTTGAACGCTGGTGAAATCAAACAACCCATAGATTCCCGTGACAAAATACTTCGCCATGTAATCGATAATTTCATTGTTAAGATTTTTCAGGAACATGCCAGGCTCATTCCCGTATTTTCGGAACATCCTATCAGTGGATGATTGCAGCAGGGTGATGAAAAGAGCCGAGGCGAGGCCATGCCCTGCTATATCTCCGATGAAAAAACCCAGGGATTCGTCGCCTCCGGAAAAGAAGGAGTAGTAATCCCCTCCCACTTTTTCCATGGGCTTGTAGAGAAATTTTATGACAAGGCGGTCGCACTTCGGAACTTTCCCGCGGATGATTGTCTTCTGCGCTTGATGGGCTATTTCCAGGTCCCGCTCTATGTTCTTGATTCTCTCACGAAGGGCATGTGTAGAATATTTTTTGGTGATTACGGATTTTATGCGCGCCCGGAATTCAGCCTCTTCGATAGGTTTTTTAATATAATCCTCCCCGCCGCTGGAGAATCCCTGTTCCACGTCTTTTCCGCTGTCCCTGGCTGTCAGGAAAATGACGGGTATGTCCCTGAAGCGAATATCGGCGGTGAGGCTACGGGCGATCTCAAAGCCGTCTTCACCAGGCATCATCACATCCAGAAGTATGAGGTCCGGCACTTCCCGTTCGAGGATTTTCCACATGGCGCTGCCGCTTTCAGCGGTGAAGACACTGTAATCGGTGAGAATACACTGGACCAGATATCGACTTTCTTCCGAGTCATCAACCACGAGTATTTTCTGCTTCATGTAAATACCTCTTTATCACCGTGTGATGTGAGGTGCCAAAAAATATATCTCAGAAAAATACGTTATATGATTTGGTTTCGGTATCAATGAATTTACTTCGCCCAAGCTGGTTTCATGAGGCTGAATACATTGTATCCAAAATATAGACAAAAAAAGTACCGGATGCAAGGCTTTTTTTAAAAATGTGCGATATCATAAGTTAGCGTTGTATATTTAATTGCATGACCCCACGAACATGTAGACTAACTTTCTGTATGTTTTATTGATAACCTGCCAATGTCAGACACCAGGATCAAGGAAAATAGCTTTGACATAAACCAGCCACGGTAGTATTATAACAATAGGATGTGTATGAAATCATGTCATATTGGGTCGATTGACATTCTTCGGCACCTCAAAATACCATGTTATGCACTGGAGAAAATCCTTTGAAAAAGAAAGTTCTCGTTGTTGATGACATGGAAACCAATCGGTATATGGTCAAATGTATCCTCGTCGATTTTGAGGTTCTTACCGCGGACAGCGGCAGCGCCATGTGGAAAATCCTGAAGCGTGAAATACCGGATCTGATACTCATGGATGTGATGATGCCGGGTCAAAACGGTTTCGAACTTGCCCGCGGCCTCAGCGCAGACATACAATACTGCGACATACCTGTCATTTTTTTAACTGCGCGTGACAGCGGTAACGACGTCGAAGAGGGATTCTCATCGGGTGGAGCGGATTATATTAAGAAGCCGTATGAAGAGGCCGAACTCAGGGCAAGAATAAATGCGGTACTTGCAAAAAAACATACTGAACAGACTCTCAAGCTGCGTTCGCAGCTTGATTCGCTCACCAAGCTCTATAATCATGCAACATTCATGGACCTTGCAGCCGGGCATCTCGTGCAGGGCAACCGCGACGGAAAATCCGCGGCGATAGCCATTCTCGATATCGATTTTTTTAAAAATGTAAACGACACGTTCGGGCACCAGGCTGGAGATTTCATATTGTGCAATTTTTCCGAGTTGTTGCGGAACAACATGAGGCGCCTCGACATAGTGGGCCGGTACGGAGGCGAGGAATTCATCATTTTGTTTTATGATAGCACGCGCCAGCAGGCCGGTGAGAATATCGAACGGGTCCGTCTAATTACCGAAACCTCGGTGAATGAATTCCAGGGGATAAAAATACGCTACACCTTCAGTGGAGGTGTCGTGGATACCTCCGAAGATGACAGGGTGCCCAGCCTCGAAAATCTTATTCGTATTGCGGATCAACGCCTGTATCACGCGAAAAAAACGGGACGAAACCGCATTGATTGGGGCGGTGGATCATGATATGAAACCGGGACAGCGTCAGGTCGGCACAAAGGGTGACATCAGCTGCGGCAGGATGATACGGGCAATCCTGTGGAACGCGTTGTTCGGCCTTGCTTACCTGCTGCTGGCGCGCGGGGGCCTGTATCTCGCCTTTCCGGGAAGCAACGCGTCGCCGTTATGGCCGCCGTCGGGCTTCGCTCTTGCCCTGGTGATCATCCGCGGCCCCTCTGCATGGCCGGCGATTTTCCTCGGCGCTTTTAGCGCCAATCTATGGAATCTCGCCGGTGATCTCAATACATCGATCCCGATCTCTGCGGGAATAGCATCGATTACTGCAATCGGCAACACACTCGAAGCGTTGTGCGGCCGCTGGCTGCTCGGGCGATTCATTGCCGACCCTTTGCGGTCGTTTGATTCCGCACGCGATACGCTGCTGTTTCTGCTCTCGGCTATCGCCGGGGCCTTCGTCGGCGCGGGAATAGGACCGGCCACCCTCTGTGGTTTCGGGGTGGCGCCCTGGTATGTTTACCTGATACTTTTCCTCACCTGGTGGGCCGGTGATTTTTTGGGCATCCTTATAGTGGCGCCATTAATCCTTATATGGTATTCAAAGTCATATTACCGCAAAGGCATACCGACAGGGACACGCCGATGGGTGGAAACAATCATCGCCCTGGCTTTAATTATCGGCATTTCACTGTTCATCTTCGGCGGCACCTCGAAAAATGAGTTGTTCTCTTCACTCAGTTTTCTTCTCTTGCCGCTTCTGCTTCTGGTTTCATACCGGTTGGGGCGTCGCGGGCTCTTGACGGCATTAGCTGCAATGACAGTCGTGATCGTGCTGTGCACCATCAACGGTCGGGGGCCGTTTGCCATGCCGGTGCTCAATACATCGCTTATGCTGGTGCAGGGATTCATCGGTTCCATTTCCCTTACCATGCTGGTGCTTACCGCACGATCCGTTGAAATGGAAAAGCTCAATGCCGAGCTTTTCATCACGACCGACATGCTCCGCAAATCCAGCGATCACACTGAAAACCTCATCGCGACGGCGGAAAATATCATCCTGACGCTGGACCTCGACGGACGGGTTTCTTTATTCAACAATGCCGCGGAACAGGTGACCGGTTATTCACAAATGGAGATACTGGGGAGGGACTGGTTTGACCTGTGCATTCCTCCAGAATTGCGCCCTGATGTGCGGGATGAATTCCAGCGTTTGCTCAATGGAGGACAGCCGGTTGAGTATGAAAACGACATTCTGAACAAGCAGGGAGAGCGGCGCTTCATCCGCTGGCAGAACAATCCCATCCGGCAGAACGGCCGGGTGACCGGAATTCTTGCCTCAGGCCAGGACATCACTGAAAGGAAAACTATCGAGAAGGCGCTCAGGGAGAGCGAGGCGAAGCTCCAGGCGCTCTTCGCCAGTCTCACCGCCGGCATTTTCGTTCTTGACGCAACCGGTCGTTTTATAAGCTGCAACAGAAAATGGGCCGAGATGCTGGGATATACAATCGATGAGATGCTGCGGCTCCACAATACGGATGTGGTCCATCCCGATTCCCTTCCTGAAGCGCATACACGCCTTGACCAGCTCGCCTCGGGAAGCATCAGTGAATATCAGGATGAGCGCAAATGCATAAAAAAAGACGGATCCATTATGTGGGGACTTCTTTCGGTTTCCAGGTTGAGCGGCACCAGTGACCAGTTCATGATGACGGTGATGGACATCACCGAACGCAAAAACGCGGACCAGGAACTCAAGAAGTCGAAGGAGCGTATCGAAGAGCTTTATATGCGCGATCAGGAATTGAGGAAGGCCCACACTGAGACACTGGAAAGGGTCAGCGACGCCTTCGTATCCCTGGACACGAACTGGTGTTACACCTACATGAACAAGAAAGCCGGCGAGATTTTCAACCGCGATCCGGCTGCCATGATCGGCAAACATATATGGACCGAGTTCCCGGAAGGCGTGGGCCAGCCGTTTCACCTTGCCTATGAGAAGGCGATGGCTGAACAACAATTCACTTTTTTAGAGGAATACTATCCACCCTATGATCGTTGGTTCGAGAACCGCATCTATCCCTCGAATGACGGCTTGAGTATTTTTTTCCATGATATCACCTTACGGAAGAAAGCAGAATTAGCCCTCCAGCATAACCACAGCCTGCTTCAGGCGATGCTTGATGCATCTCTCGACGCCATTACCGTCATCGACAGGGACGGCGTAATCCTCGCGGGCAATCAGGTTCTCAGGGAGCGGTGGGGACTCACAAACGGGGAATTAATAGGCCACTCGACAGTCGAGCTGCTTCCCCCCGAGATATTTGATAGTCGTATGGAGCATGTCAGGCATGCCATCGATACCGGAAAAAATGAGCGTTTCGAGGACGCATATAACCAGCGCTATTATGAAATTAGCGTTGCGCCCATACCGGAGCAAGAAGGCAATATCCAATCTGTGGTTACGTATTCCCGTGATATCACCAAGCGAAAAATTGCAGAACTGGATTTGCAACGCTCACATGATATACTGGAAATTAAGGTGGAGGAGCGCACCAGGGAACTCAGGGAGTCGAACGAGCGCCTCCAGGAGCTTGACCGTCTCAAGTCGGAATTCCTGTCCACCATGAGTCATGAACTGCGCACGCCGCTGAACTCAATCATAGGATTTACTGGAATCCTGACAAAGGGTTCTTCTGGACCAGTCAACGAG